>Ga0208904_1000055_pt1 | contig 104751 bp, 79 predicted proteins | sample AntAceMetag02UKB_FD_184774 | JGI IMG/M metagenome (GOLD analysis project Ga0208904, IMG submission 184774) | Saline lake microbial communities from Ace Lake, Antarctica - Antarctic Ace Lake Metagenome 02UKB (SPAdes) (version 2) | ecosystem: Environmental > Aquatic > Non-marine Saline and...
CAACTGGGTTGCTGGTGATACAACATTTGCCATAAATCTTGAAGACTACTATGTATCTCCTTCGATTACGCTACCGGATGAATCTGCAACTTTGATCTATTGTAATTTTGAATTTTTTGCTGATTTTGCTGATTCAGCTGGTGAATTTCCTGCCGTTGATTATTGGCGTTTAGAAGTATCACCCGATGATGGTATTACATGGAATGCTATTTCCAATCCAACGGGCGCTGCTTCCGGAAGCAATTATGTATACAGTCAACGCATCCAGTCTTGGTATGATTTCCAATATGCCTATGGTGAAGCATGCGATCTAACGATTTTTGCCGGTCAAACCGTTAAATTCCGTTTTTACTTCCATTCAGATGAAGATAAACCTGCGGGTCAAGGTCTCTTGATTGATGACTTTGTTGTTTATACTCAACCTGATCTTCCAATTCCTCAAAATGTTACTGCTGCTATGAATGCAGTCGGTAATGTTGAAGTTGCATGGAAAGATATGGATGGTACATATCAATTGCCTAAATCCTTAATGTCAATTGACCCAGCTGATTGTGGTAGTTATTACGGACCAGCTTGGACTTTTGATGGTAATGATTCGACCCTTGGATATGGCGTTGGAGAACCTTACTCTACTAATGGTAAAGACTTTAACATCACCTCAATAGACTATGCTTTAAGAGGAGATCTGTTCACTGGCGATAGCATTAGTCTTGCTATATTTGGTGTTGATACGAGTCTCCATATATTGCATTGGACAGACAATTTTGTTCCGGATACTTTCAGAACGGTTCAAACTGTTGACATTAGCTTAGAAGACATATCATGGAATGGTGATTATTGGGCTATGATGTTCTGGGAAAGTGACCCCTCATGGCCGGTTTATTTTATGAATACAGATGCCGGAGCAATGAAATTGTATGTTCCGGGTGAGGGTTATTATTCGACTCCATATTCAACGCCAGTAGGTGTCTCCGGTTACGGTGAAGTCACTTACAGCGGTTTGATCTACAATGTATATCGCCGTGTTGCCGGTGAATCTGTCCCCGTATTGGTTGCTGAAGGTTTGACAACAAATTCATTTGTAGATGAAGATGCCGATCCTTTTGTTGAATACGTTTATACTGTCGCTTGTGCTTCAGATAACTTTGCTGGTAATGTCAGTACTGGTGCTGCTGTCTTTGTTTATCCTACAGACGTAGAAGAAGCTAAATATGACGATGGTTCAGCCGAAGAGATCTTTGAACTTGCTATGGATACCATGGTTGTTGTAAAGATCACACCTTCAACCTATCCTGCAAAACTTGAAGCATTACGTTTTTCCGCTTTGTGGGCCGGTGATGTTTATAAAGTTAAAATCCTTGTTGATGACGCTGGTATGCCCGGCGACAGCTGGTTGTTGATCGAACCTCCGGTAACAGCCATTGCAGGCTGGAATACTTTCCAGGTTCCTGACATTATGACTACAACACCAGGTCGCGATGGCGTTGTTCTTCGTGAAGGCGAAAGTGTTTGGATTGGTGTCAAAGGCGCAACCCCGGGTGATTATCCCGCATGGTTAGCTGCTGATACCGACAGTTATTCGGGTATGGCTACAATGCAAGTACCGGGTGGTGGATGGACATCTATCGCCGGTTACCTGCGATGCAACCCGATGATCCGCGGTTATTTTGATACCGATATCGATACAACAGCGGTTACGGATGTGGTTCCTGCCAAATATGAATTGGCACAAAACTATCCGAACCCCTTCAACCCGGTTACAACCATTCGCTTTGAGCTTGAAAAAAGCGGTATGACAACTGTTGATGTCTTTGACGTTACCGGTCGTCACGTCCGTACTCTGCTCGACGGCAATGTTGAAGCGGGTGCCTATGATCTGAGATTTGATGCTTCGGCATTGTCAAGTGGTATTTATTTTTACCGTTTGACCTCAGGTGATTTCACGGCAATTAAGAAGATGTCTCTGGTTAAATAATCAGATTTACATCATATATAAAAGGCCCTTCGTCAGACGACGAGGGGCCTTTTTTATTTCAAGAAAAAATACAAAGTAGTAGAGACAAGGCATTGCCTTGTCTCTACGTTTTATTCTTGCTTTATTTCCTTGAAAATCATATCATTACGGATAAAAAAAAGAATGGACCCATAGATGAACAAAATAAAGAACATACTCGCAATATTTCTGCTTTCAATAACCCTGCTTTTAGCTTCAGCCCCGGCATATTATGCCGATAAATTCCTTTTTTCTTTAGATAAAAATGAAGATGTATTGACTGCTGAACAATGCAAAAGCCTGCAGACACCCTATCCCGAATTAAACAAATTGATAAAAAAATTCGATATCATCAAGATCGAACCCTGGCTACCACATGCAAAAGCGAGCGATCATGATGGCGATGTGTATTTAAATCGTATTTATCGCTTAACGACAAAACAAGATGTTGAAGCACCCCTTTCCTTTATTTCAGAATTTAAGAACTCCTCGATTGCAATTCAGGGCGCTGAGCGGGAAGCTATTATGCGAACACAGGCCATACCCGATGATCCCAAGATAGGCAATCAATGGTATCTGGTAAAATCTCAGGTGAAAGAAGCATGGGATCTCTGGGACCTTGAAGGCGGAGAAATACCGGGCGACCGCCATATCGTTGTTGCTGTTGTGGATGATGGCGTAGAATATACCCATCCTGATCTTTGGAAGAACATCTGGATCAATCAGGATGAAATTCTTGCAGACTACATTGTGTTAGTTGACACAGACGGTGATGGATATATCACAGCGGAAGAAGCCGTTAATGCTGTTGGAGATGTAAACGAAAATGGAGAAGCAAATTTAAAAGATGTTATTGCCAGCAATTCATTGTTTACCGATAATACAGACACGGACGGTGATGGCTATATTGATAATATTATCGGATGGGATACCAATTTACACGGGTACTATAATGATGATTCCTATCTTGATGATGATAAAGATCCGATGCCCACAAATAACAGTCATGGTACACACGTTGCGGGCCTTGTAGGCGCCACCACAAACAATAGTGTAGGTATCGCATCTGCGGGCTACAATATTAGTATTATGCCGGTAAAAGCGACCGGAGACGATACCGAGCTAAACATTAATACCGGCTGGGCCGGAATTCTTTATGCGGCACATGCGGGCGCAGACATTATAAACTGCAGTTGGGGCGGTCCGGGTTATAGCTATTCATCGCAAACGGTAATTAATACTTGTTACAACCAGTATAGTTCCATTATTGTTGCGGCAGCAGGAAATGGGGATAACAACGGTAATCCAAGTGATGAACCGCATTATCCTTCAGGATATAAAAACGTTGTTTCTGTTACAGCTGTGAGTTCCTCGGATATTTTCTCATGGGCGAATTACGGTGCGGCGGACTTGGCTAATTTTGCCGGCGTGGATATGTCTGCTCCCGGCGAAAGCATGTACAGTACCTACTTAACAAAAGAAGGCAGCTATAAATATTTAAAGGGTACATCAATGGCTTCGCCATTTGTTGCTTCTTGTTTTGCCCTCTTAAAATCTGTTTATCCAGACAGCACGAATGACTGGTTGGTGGATCGCATTCTATCTCATACAGATCCCATAGATTACCTCAATCCGGGTTATGAAGGACAACTGGGCACAGGCCGAGTGAATATTTTAAAAGCATTGATTTTCGATAAATGGCCAAAACTATCATATATGGATCAAAGTGAAAGTATTTTAAACGATGATGGTGATTCAGTCCTAAACCCCGGCGAAACGATCAATCTTATTATTGAATTAAAAAACGATACCGGTTGGACAACAGCATCAAACGTACAGGGTGTTCTGCGTTCAAGCAATGAAGGTATCACGATTCTTGATAGTATCGGGACATGGACATCCATTCCCGAAAATACAAATGTTTCGAATACGGATAATGGATTTACGATCCAATTTTCCAATACATTATTGCCGGCCAATTATGATTTTGAATTGCTTCTAGTAGCAAATGATTCCGATGAATTGCCATATGAAAAAACCATCCTTCTTGATGTTTCTTTATCTCTAGATCAAAAAGGTTTTCCTTTTTATGCCAGCACTGAAGTTGAGGCTTCACCTCTTTTTGTAGACATTGATGATGATGGTATGCAGGAAATTATTTTTGGAGATAAGAGCGGCAAATTATATGTTCTTGATCATGAAGGCGATACATTAGACGGTTTTCCGATATCTCTTGGATCACAAACCGGTGGTGTTGCGGTTGCCGATATTGATCTGGATGACACCTTGGAGATCGTGGCGACAGGATTTAATAAATTGATCCGGGTATACGATGTCTATGGGAATCAAGAATGGACGCGTCATGCGAATTCCTTTATTACCGCCATACCTGCTATTGGGAATGTTGATAGCGATCCCGAGCTGGAAGTGGTCGTTGGTTCGTATGACCAAAAGATATATGCACTAAATCACGACAGTACCGATGTAGCGGACTTCCCCTTTTCGACAGGACAGCTCTTGCATGGTGGGGTTTCACTCGCTGACTTCAATACCGATGGTGTAGATGATATTGTTTATGGATCTAAAAGCGGACAATTATCTATTCTTCTTGCGGATGGTTCAACCCCAAGCGGGTGGCCGGTTAATACATCAGGATCTATCACCTCGGAACCGCAAGTTATCATAACCGGCGATAATGAAGCTATTATTCTAATTGGTAACGACATGGGTGATATGTACGGTTTTGATCTTAATGGAACACAGCGATTTATGATAGATGGAGTTGGGGCAGTCAAAGCATCCCCGGCGATTTATAAATATGGCGACAATATTTATGCTTTTTTTGCGACATCACAGGGCAACATCTACAATGTGAATGTTACGAATAATACACTTGAAAGCGCTTGGCCAAAACAGATCAGTCAGGTTAATCAGTCTTTAGCCGTTGCAGATATCATTGATGACGGAATTGAAGAAGCACAAGTTCTTGCGATGGGGAATGACGGGTATATTTATGCGTTTGATATGACGGGAAATAGGGTTGAAGGATTTCCGCTTAACACCCGCTTTTTATCAAAGTCAGCTTTAGCAATAAGCGATATTGACCATGATGGTGATAATGATATCATCTCGGGAAACTATTCCGGATTGTCTGTGATAGACTTAAAGAACTTTGCAGGTACGATTTACTGGCCAATGCATCGTGGATTCCCTGACAGAAAAGGATCAATTACAAAAATATTAACAGGCATTGATGATGTTAATATCCTTGAAGAATTTGAGTTTGAACTGATTGGAAATGCTCCGAACCCATTCAATCCTATGACAACGATCAGCTATAGAATTAACGACATTACACCGCTGAATCTTCGCATCTATTCTCTAGATGGAAAACTTGTCCTGAATAGACAAATTGCAAATCCCGAATACGGCATGAATGAGATCAATATAAATATGACCGGTTTTTCGAGCGGAATATATCTTTATTCTCTAGAATCCCGGAATGAGATCCGAAAAGCAAAAATGATCTTTTTGAAATAATACAATAAAAAATAACGCCTGTCATCTTGAGCGGAGCCGCTGGAGGTGGCGAAGTCGAAAGATCTATTCATGATTGGGTGTTTAAGATAAGCGAGCAAAGTCTTGCATAAAAAACACTTGCAAAAATATACCAAAGGTCATATAATAACGGGCTTGAAATATCGGGCGTTTAGCTCAGTTGGTTTAGAGCACCTGCCTTACAAGCAGGGGGTCGGGGGTTCGAGTCCCTCAACGCCCACGGAAAAACCCGTCTTGTTAGATGGGTTTTTGTTTCATTGCCAATAATTTTAGACATAACAATTAAAGATTGAGATGTTAAAGGTTTATTCATAATACGAATAATTATTGGAGATAAAGTAAAAACGCAAAATCTTGCGTCTTTACACAAACAATTTATTTTATATATGAGGGTTATTTCATCAACACAATTTTCTGGGATCGCACCATATTCGCCGCCTGCATCATTACAATATAAACACCGCTCGGCATTCCCGATGCATCCCAAGTTAATTCGTAACGTCCGGCATCAATAAAACCATTTATGAGTTGATCAACCAAGACTCCTTGAATATCGTAAATATTAACCGAGGTATTGCTGTTTACAGGATATTGCAAGCTGATGACTATTCTTGGGTTAAACGGGTTGGGATATGCTGTCAATATAAATGCACTTGGAATAATTGGTGCAAGTCCTACTTCGCCGATTGTAATAGACAGACTGTCAAGCAATCCAATATTGCTTGCATTGTCTATGCCGGAAATCCGATAAAAATATGTTTCACCGCTTGTTACAAGTGAGTCGGTATATGTATAATCGGTTTGTGTGGATACAGTTCCTTGTCCCACGAGAGCATCGGAATTGATATAAGATGCCAATGGCTCCCAGCTGGAAAGCGAATCGGTTTTTCGCTCAAGAATAAACCCTTGATTCTCCGTTTCTGTAGCGGTAGCCCAGTTAAGAATTACCGAAAGATCCTGAACGGATGCATCCATCCCTAAAAACTCAACAGCGGACGGAACTGCCGACAAGACAACACAGGTCAACAATAATGAAAGAAAGGCAATGATATATTTCTTAATATTTATCAAAATAACTCCTGATTAAATGTAAAAAATCGGTTATTCCTTAACAAGGTATTTATTAAAGCCAACAGTTCCTCGTTTACTGACCACTGATCACCGATCAAAGGTCACGATATTATGATAAAAGGGTTTTATACCATTATAATTCCCCTTAAATTATCCTTCAAGAATGATGGAGAAAATATGTCGAAAATGACAGCAGATACAATACGCCTACTTGCTGCGGATATGGTTCAAAAAGCGAATTCCGGACACCCCGGTTTACCGATGGGAATGGCCGATTGCGCAGCCGTGCTTTGGACCAAGTTTTTAAAACATAATTCCCAAGACCCCGAATGGCCGGGACGTGATCGCTTTGTTATGTCGGGAGGACACGGATCTTCGCTACTATATGCGGTCTTACATTTGGCAGGATATGATATTTCTTTAGAAGATCTAAAAAACTTTCGTCAATGGGACTCAAAAACGCCGGGGCATCCCGAAAATCATTTGCCGGGTGTTGAAACCACAACAGGACCATTGGGGCAAGGGCTGACAAATGCTGTCGGGCTTGCATTAGCGGCACGTATGACCGCGGTCCAATGGAATGATGAAAACTGTGATATTTTTGGTAAAAATTATACTTATAGTTTTTGTGGTGACGGCGATATGATGGAAGGTATCAGCCACGAAGCATCATCCTTTGCCGGACACCTTGGCCTGGGTAAACTGATCTGTTTTTACGACAGCAACCGCATCACCATTGACGGATCCACGGATCTGACATTTACAGAAGATGTTGCCATGCGATTTCGCGCTTATCACTGGCATGTCCTTGAAATTGATGGTCATGACCAAGATCAAATTGCAGAAGCAATTATATCTGCTCAAGCAGAATCTGAGAAACCCTCATTAATTATTGCCAAAACCCACATTGGTTTTGGTAGTCCGAATAAACAGGACACAAGTGCCGCTCACGGTGCACCTCTTGGTGAAGAAGAACTTAGATTAACAAAAAAAGCACTCGGTTTTCCGGAAAACGAATCATTTTATATCCCGGAAGAAGTAAAAAAAGAATTTCGGGCATACCGGGATTCCCTTGAAACAAATTACAATGATTGGCTTAGAGATCTTGAAAAATGGGAATCAACATCTCCTGATTCATATAAAAAATACAAAAAGCAGGTTTCAAAAATCTTACCTGAAGATTTTAGAAAAACAATACTGGAAAGCTTAAGCGGAAAAGATAATTCAACCCGCGCGCATTCCGGAAATATCGTTCAAGTAATTGCAAAAAATGTTTCAGGTCTTGTTGGCGGCTCCGCAGATCTTGCTGCGTCGGATAAAACAACACTCAAGAGCGAAGGGTCTATCACAAAGGATGATTTCTCCGGAAGAAATATTCATTATGGGATTCGTGAATTTGCCATGGGTGCGGTCATGAATGGAATAGCCTTGTATGGTAATGGCTTCATTCCATATGCCGGTACATTCTTAGTGTTTTCAGATTATATGCGCTCAGCGATCCGTATGTCCGCTTTGATGAAAAATCAAGTTATCTATGTCTTTACACATGATAGTATTTTTGTCGGTGAAGACGGTCCCACCCATCAACCCATAGAACAGATCATGTCGTTGCGCCTTATTCCCGGTCTTCAGGTTATACGCCCCGCAGATGAAAAAGAAACGGCTGAAGCATGGTTGGCAGCGCTGGAGTATCACGAAGGTCCGACCGCGCTTATCCTAACACGTCAAAACTTGCCGGAATTACACAAGAATGATCATAATAGCATAAGAGATTTTGATAAAGGTGCATATATTATTAAAGAGACAATAAAACAACCTGAAGCAGTGATCTGTGCCTCGGGATCTGAACTCGCTTTATGCACTGAAGCAGCTGAAAAATTGGGAAAAGAAGGGTACAATATCCGTGTTGTTTCTGTGCCGTCTTATGAAACTTTTTTAAAGCAGGAACAATCATATCGCGATAGTGTTATTCCAGCGGGAAGCACACCTGTGATCACTGTTGAAGCCGGTCGAACTTTTGGCTGGGGAAATATTAGCTGTGGTCCGGTTATGCATCTTGGAATTGACCATTTTGGGTCTTCAGCTCCCTATGAAATTTTAGCTGAAAAATTTGGATTTACGGCAGAAGCCGTCTATAATAAAGTAAAAGCGTGGCTCACAAAAGTTAAGGTCTAAATAGTTTAGAAAAATTAATGTTTTTTTTAACGAAGATATTATATTTGTAAGCTGTGCCACCTTAGCTCAGTCGGTAGAGCAACGCTTTCGTAAAGCGTAGGTCGCCGGTTCAAATCCGGCAGGTGGCTCTAAGAAATAATAAGGAATTGTTATGAGTATGTTCAAATGGTTAAACAGCGATATTGCTATCGATCTTGGAACGGCAAATACGCTTATACATATGCGAGGACAGGGTATTGTTATCAACGAACCCTCGATCGTTTCTAAGTCTACCAAAACTGGCAAGATCATTGCGGTAGGGAGCGAAGCCCGCGATATGCTCGGTCGTACACACCCCAATATTACAACCATTCGTCCGATGAAAGATGGTGTGATCGCCGATTTTGAAATGACCGATGGAATGCTTCAGGGATTTATTAAAAAAATCCAGCTCTCACGTTTCGCGCGTCCCAAAATGGTTATTTGTGTTCCATCCGGTATTACCGAAGTGGAAAAGAGAGCCGTGCAAGAAAGTGCCGAGCGCGCAAATGCGAGCCGGGTCTATCTGATTGAAGAACCCGTTGCCGCTGCCATAGGTATTGGAATTGACATTAGCAAGCCTATTGGAAACATGATCGTCGATATCGGTGGTGGAACTACCGAGATCGCGGTTCTTGCCTTGAACGGTGTGGTTGCAAAAGAATCTATCCGTGTTGCGGGTGATGAACTTAATAATGCTATTGTACATTATTTCCGTGGGAAACATAACCTCTTGATCGGTGAACGCACAGCCGAAGAAATCAAAAAAGCGGTTGGTTCGGCCATTCCGACGGAAGAGAAGATCATTGCCGTTAAAGGCCGTAATCTTTTAACCGGTATTCCACGCACAGTTGAAGTCGACGCAAATGACGTATCGGAATGTTTGCAAAAAACCATTGAAATGATGATAGCTGCAATTAAAAGAACACTCGAACATACTCCACCTGAACTTTCAGCTGATATTTTAGATAGAGGTGTGATCCTGACAGGTGGCGGATCGTTATTACAGGGACTTGATGAACGAATTCGCCGAGAAACGAACCTTCCGGTAAGCATTGCAGACGAACCCCTTCTCTCTGTCGCAAAAGGAACCGGAAAAGTATTGGAGAATATCGAAAAATACATTGATATTTTGGTGTAGATGCTGAGCAAACTATATGACTTCATAATTAAAAAACATCTCGAGATATTGACCATTATTTTTGTCGGAATATCTCTCATTTTCTTATCCCAAACAGAAAATCATGTTGTTCTGCGAGTCCAAAGTGGTTGGCAGGATGTTTCATTATTCCTAAAAAAACCTGCAGCCGAACAACAGCGGAAGAAAAAGGTTATAGAAGAGAACAAACAATTACGCATGGATGTTTTTAGATTGAATCAAGAAGTCGCCCGTTTGCAAAATCTTGATACGGAAAACGAACGCTTACGGGAAATGATAGGATTTCGCGACACATCACAATACGAGCTATTGCCCTCGCTGATCGTTTATAAAGGATATAAGAACAGATCCAGTGTTATCACTATAGATAAAGGCGGGAATGAAGGCATTCAAGCCGATGATGTTATTGTAGATAAAGAAGGTTTGGTTGGCCGAATCCTTTCCTCAGGGAAAAGAACCAGCATTGCCAGTATGATCATCGAACCGGATGTGCGCGTCAGCGTACGTATAAATCCTTCTAGGGTATATGGAATATTAAAGTGGCATCATGGAAATACGTTTGTTATCGAAGATATTCCGACGACCATTGATATTCAATCCGGCTGGACGGTAACAACCTCCGGCTTATCTGAAGTATACCCGCCGGATATTCCCATTGGTGTCATCACAAATGTTCTGACCTCGGAAAATGGATTTACGCATATGATCGAAGGCAACTATAATGTTTCATTTAATAACTTACGGGAAGTATTCATTTTAAGCCATGATAGAAACAAAACAAAATAGATTAATCGGTGCTTATATCCTGATGAGCATTTTGTTCATTTTGAGTATAATTTTCAATGATTTTATCAGCATCGCTGGGGTTCGTCCGGATATTTTACTGATCATGTTGCTTTTTCTAGCATTTAATGAAAAACCCATTTTTGTGATCATTGCTGCGTTTGGTTTTGGTTTTTTACAAGACATCTTTTTACCTGGAAGTATTCAATATTGGGGGTTATCACCACTTTTTAAAACACTTCTCATTTATGGCTTATTAAAACTTTTGCCCTTTGTTGAACGTTTGAAAGGCTTTTATTTTCAGCTGAGTGTTTTTTCAACAATTTTGCTTTATTATCTCTTTTATAATCTGCTTTACTATTCTGGATATGTAAAACCTTTTGTTAGCATTTATCGCTACTCGTTGCCGGAAACACTTTATACTTTCATCATACTACTTATACTCAATATGATCTTCCCGCTTCATAATAAAAACAGGTGATCATGCCGCATGAAGTAAAAAACAGGATGGATAAATATAGGGTCATTACCCTTTTTGTTACGGCTCTTTTTCTTTTTATTGTCATTATTATCCGATTTTATTCTCTGCAGATCATTAATTATTCTATTTATGAAAGCGAAGCAAGGGGCAATATGCTGAATCGTATTGACATTGCAGCACCACGGGGAATCGTGTTCGATCGTAACGAAAAAAAACTCATCTACAATGTCCCCTGTTATAATATTGTTGTTTATCCCGATATTATTAAGCAGCACCCCGAAACTTGGGAGAAAATATCAGAGATAACAAAAGTCCCCATCGAAAAGCTTCAAAAAAGCATGAAACGTAATCAGTATGGCTCGTATCGCCCCGCTATTGTGTTACGTAACATCAATGATAAAATTAATGCCATTATTAACGAAAATATTTTAGATCTCCCCGGAGCAGAAGTTGCTTTTGATCCGATCCGGGAATATACAAATGAAATATTAAGCGGCAATTTATTGGGATATACTGCTGAGATCCGCCGCCGCGATATGTATAAATATCGAAATGCAGGATATAAACTGGGCGATAATATCGGTTATGACGGTATTGAAAAACAATATGAGAATTTATTGAGGGGCGAAAGAGGATATCGTTATAAGCAAGTTAATGCAACAGGAAAACCTCTTAATGATCAAGCTTATGAACAGACCAATCCCATTCCCGGAAACGCCCTCTATTTGACCATTGATCAAGATCTTCAAGCTCGCGCGGAATCATTATTGGTAAATTATAGCGGTGCGGCAATTGTAATGAACTATGAAAATGGCGAGATCATAGCTTGTGTTTCATCTCCTTCTTATGATTCGGATATGTTTGCGGAAGGACTAACACAAACTGAGTGGGATTCTATTGTTCAAGATAAACGGATTCCGCTTTTTAACCGCGCAATACGGGGTCAATATCCGCCGGGATCAATTTATAAAATGATCACAGCAATAGCTGCATTAGAAAAAGGAGTTATTACACCGGAAACCGAATATGAGTGTACGGGTGTTTTCGATATGGGTAGACGATCTTTTAAATGTTCGCATGTTCATGGCATTGAAAACCTGAATGAAGCGATCGCTCATTCCTGCAATGTATATTTTTATAATGTAATCCTTGCGCTTGGTATTGATGACTGGAGTTCTTACGCAAAAAAAATGAAATTTGGCGAACTTACAGGAATAGATCTACCTGGAGAATTGCCGGGTATTTGTCCGGACAGAACATTCTTGGATGCACAATATGGTCGCAGAAAATGGTGGAAGGGCATGTGGTTAAATATGGTGATCGGACAAGGAGATGTTCTTATAACGCCCTTACAAGCACTGCTTTATACCGGTATTTTAGCAACGCACGGGAAGGTTGTTACGCCGCATCTTTTAAGATCAATTCATTATACTGAAAATGAAGCAATTGAAAACCCTGTTTATCCCGTATCTTATGTCACGGATATTTCGGCTTCGACTTGGAAAGAGATTGATCATGGCATGTTAAATGCCGTTCAAAGTTCCTGGGGGACGGGGCGTACCGCAAATGTTCCGGGTTTAAATATGTATGGGAAAACGGGAACCGCACAAAATCCACACGGCGAACCCCACGGATGGTTTATTGGATATTCTAAGCATAAGGATTTTCCTTATGCCGTCGTAGTATTTGTCGAGTATGGAATTGCAGGAGCGGATGTTGCCGCTCCGGTAGCGGGACAGCTTTTAAAAGCCTATTACTATATGAGAGAACAATGAAATTTAAAGATTTCTTCGATTTTAAATTCTCAGAGATCGATATCCCATCCCTTATCTTGGTTTTTGTACTTACAGGATGTGGCTTGATCGCGATTTATAGCGCAACGTCTTTTGTTGGGGCAGAATCAAATATGCAGTATTTTTGGAAACAAATGCTGGGTATTCTGGGTGGACTTGCCATGTTCATTATGTTGTTCTCTGTAAGAAAAAGCTTTTTATTGAGCTATGCCGAAGTACTCTATATTATCGGCATACTTTTGATCATTATCCCGTTTATTCTTTCTATGGTTACTTCCGGCACTAATCGCTGGATCAATCTGGGTGGTTTTCAAGTGCAACCATCGGAATACATGAAATTTATTTTGATCATCATGCTTGCAAAAGTATTCAGCGAGACCCGTCGTTCGCCGCTACAAGCCGGATATGTCCTGTATCCGCTGGGTATTTTGGCAATTCCGGCTATATTGGTGTTTTTACAGCCTGATCTGGGTTCAACTTTGATCTACGGAGCAATTTTTGTCGCCATGCTTTTTGCAAGCGGGTATAAATTGTATTATATCTTTTTAATAGCTGCTCCCTTTATTACTGTGCTGGCGGCCTTTAACAGTTGGGTTTTTCTGGTTTGGGGAATTACTGTCGCTGTTATCATTTTCTTAAATAACAAGAATATTCTTTTTTCAGTAGGCATGTTCTTAATGAATATTTTGGTGGGTGTTATGACGCCCTTTTTCTGGAATGCAATTAAACCCTACCAGCAACAGCGCATACTGACAATGCTGAATCCTCATTTAGACCCGATGGGAGCCGGCTATCAAGTCATTCAATCACAGATCGCGATTGGGTCCGGAGGTTTGATTGGAAAGGGATTTATGCAGGGAACGCAGGCTCATCTTAACTTCCTTCCGGAACAACATACGGATTTTATTTTTTCTGTCATTTCTGAAGAATTCGGTTTTATCGGTATTACCCTTATCCTTTTTGTTTATTGTTTTCTGGTCTTACGTTGGTATCGCATGGCCATAACTGCCAAAAGCACCTTTTCGGCAATGCTTATAATTGGGGGGACCACAGCCTTACTTGCTCATATTTTTATTAATGTTGGAATGACGGTCGGACTTTTGCCCGTAACGGGAAAACCATTACCCTTTATTAGTTATGGGGGATCTTTTCTTATGACATCTTTTGGTCTTGTGGGGTTAGTTTTAAATGGAAATGCAGAATAACCATATCGCTTAATATTTATAATAATTATTGTAAAGACATACCGAAGTTTCGGGACATCATGTCTCTACTTTAGATTTCCAAACAACAAACAATCTTTCCAATTTCTAAATAACTTCGTTATATTATTCCCGTGGAAAAGCTCATTCTGAAAAATCGAAAAGCCTATCATGATTTTCAAATCCTTGAAAATATCGAAGCAGGCCTTGTACTTCATGGAACTGAAGTAAAAGCCATCCGTGAGGGAAAAATAAATATTAAAGAAGCCTACTGTAATTTTCAGGATGGCGAATTGTACTTATTACAGGCGCATATTTCGCCTTATTCGCATGCGGGTTATGAGCATCATGATCCCATCCGACCCAAAAAATTGCTTTTACACCAAAAAGAATTGAAAAAACTCAAACAAAAACGAGATGAACAACATCTAACGCTTATCCCGCTGGCCATATATTGGGTCGGAAACCACATAAAAGTTGAAGTGGGATTGGCGAAAGGTAAAAAATTATACGATAAACGGCAGGATATTGCTAAAAAAGATATGCAACGCAATATAGACCGCCAAATGAAACATTGATCAAAGGAGCTGATATGAGTCGCTTTCCATCGTTAAATGAACAGATGGACATTATTCGCAAGGGTGCCGAGGAGATCATACCGGAAGAAGAACTGGTTAAAAAGATCGAATTAAGCATTAAGGAACAAAAACCCCTAAGAATCAAATTAGGAGCCGACCCAAGTCGCCCGGATCTTCATATCGGCCATGCTGTTGTGTTGGGTAAAATGCGACAATTTCAAGATCTTGGTCATCAGGCTGTCCTCATCATTGGTGATTTTACTGCTATGATAGGTGACCCTACCGGCCGTAGTAAAACACGCCCCGCCCTTACTCTTGAAGATACCAAAGAAAACTCACAATCATATTTCGAACAAGCCGGAATAGTCCTAAATAAAGAGACTTTGGAAATAAGATATAATTCGGAATGGCTTGCACCCATGAATTTCCGTGATGTTATTACGCTATCCGCACATTATACAGTTGCCCGTATGTTGGAACGGGATGATTTCACAAAACGTTATGCCCAGGGTATTCCGATTTCAACTCATGAATTTCTTTATCCGCTCGCACAAGCATATGATAGTGTAGCAATAAAATCTGATGTTGAACTTGGGGGCACAGACCAAAAATTCAACCTGCTTGTTGGGCGTGATATTCAACGCGAATATGGATTACACCCCCAGATTATCCTTACCATGCCTATTCTTGAAGGGTTAAGCGGCGGTGCTAAAATGTCCAAATCTTTGGATAATTATATTGGACTTACAGATGCGCCTGAAGACATGTATGGTAAAACTGTTTCTATCAGCGATGATCTCATCCTCAAGTATTTCACTCTTGTGACCGATACACCGGCAAATGAGATTGAAGCATTTAAAAAAGCCATGGAAGCCGGAGAAAATCCCCGTGATATTAAACACGAACTTGCCTGGCGCCTTGTAAAGAGGTATTACGATACAGCGGCCGCAGATCAGGCAAAAGAGCACTTTCAAAAAGTTTTTGTAAAAAAAGATATTCCAGACAATATTCCTGAATACTCCGTACAATCGGACGAAATATTTATTACAAAATTAATGGTCGAAAGCGGTTTGTGTCAATCCGGAGGAGAAGCAAAACGACTTATCGCTCAAGGGGGTGTTTCTTTAAATGGAACCCGTGTTGATTCCCATGGAACTCCTTTGGAAGTTAAGGATGGTGATGTCCTGAAAGTCGGTAAGCGTAAATTTCTTAAACTTAAGAAATAGAAGTAGCATTAAAAAAAAAGATTCATAAAGGTACATCATGAAGTGGTCCCCACTTGCGGAAAAAGTTCATCAATTCTTGATCCGCAAAACCCTGCTGAAACAAAATGACAAGATTTTGCTGGCTGTTTCCGGGGGTATGGACAGCGTTGTGATGTTATCTGTGTTTTTAGAGTTGTGTGAGCGCTGGAACTGGGAACTTATTGTCGGCCATATTGATCATGGCCTACGACCGGGCGATGATGAAAAAGAATCACAGCTTTGCAATGAACTTGCAAAAAAGAATAATTTGCAATATGTGGAAGAAAAAGTTGACCTTAAAAATATAAAAATTAATGACGAATTTGCTGAAAGCAGCACGCAAAACCCCAGTATCGAATCGCTGGCACGCGATGTTCGCTATAGAGTTTTTTCAAAATGGGTGAATAACCTTAAATGCAATGCTCTATGTACTGCCCACCATGCCAATGATCAGGCGGAAACCGTTTTGTATCGTATGTTGACAGGATCAGGTATTAAGGGGCTTACCGGTATTCCCATATCCAGGGATTTTATTAAAAGACCACTGTTACCTTTTTTGCGCAAAGAAATTGAAGATTATGCCAAAGAGAGGCGCTTAACATATTTTGAAGATCACAGCAACGCGGATGAAAAATTTGCCAGAAATAAGATCCGTCATTCTGTTTTGCCCGCACTGGTAGAGATGGGTTTCCCTCAATGCGAAAGTGCTCTGGCAGATTCGAGTTTGGCGCTGGAAGAAGCTGTCCGGGTTATTGATCATTATACTAAACTTGAAACAGAGCGAGTTTTAAGTATTTCCGGTAAAGAATTAAAAATTTCAATTAATGAATACCTGAAATTGTCGCTATTGATCCAAAAACAGATACTTAAAAATATTTTCAAAAATAATTTACAGATTACAAAACATGTTTCAGGGAAACAGCTCTTACAAATGAATACTTTTATTATTTCCTCAGAGATTGGCAATACGATGGAATTATTTGGACATGAGCTAATTAAAGACCGCAAACATATTATTATTAAATTAAAGGAATGCCCCAAACTAGATGTAATTATTTTTTGCAAAGAGGGAAAAATTTCAATACCTGATACTGATATTGAAATTGAAATAAAGATTGTTGATGTTTCGGAATGTCTGAAAACAAATAATAATACTGCGTTATTCTCAAAAGACATTATAGGAAAAGAATGTCAGTTGCGGACATGGGAATACGGCGACAAAATGAACATATTTGGATCCGGGTATTCCAAAAAGATCAGCGATATTTTAAAAGATGAAAAAGTGAATATTGCCGATAAGAAACATCGGCACGTTTTTGTGGTTGACAATCATATTATTTGGGTCCCGGGCGTAAAGCGCTCTGATCAATATGTTGTTAATAAAAAAGATGATAAAATGATAATGATCACATACAAACATGGAGCAGGGAAATGATTAAAAAAACCTTAACCCTTGAATACGGGGGTTCTTTTGACGGGGAAGTATTAGATCTCTTGATATCTGAAGAAGACATTCAAGAACGTATTAAACTTCTTGCCCGTCAGATTTCAAAAGATTATAGAAAAAAGAAGAAACCACCGATCATTATTGGGGTTCTTAACGGCAGTTTCTATTTTATGGCTGACCTCTTAAGAGCAATGACCATTGAAGCAGAAATGGATTTTATAAAAATATCCTCTTATCAAAAAACAGGCTCCACGGGAACTATTCGCCTGATCAAAGATATCAGTGCCGATATTACGGAACGCGATCTCATTCTTGTAGAAGATATCGTAGACACAGGATTATCGATCAACTACCTGAGAAAGCATTTTGAGAACAGTCATCCCGGCTCTGTTCGTGTTGCAACCTTGCTGTATAAAAAAGAGATCACCAAAGTTGAAACCGAGCCAGAATACGTTGGTTTTGAAATTCCGGACAAGTTTGTTGTTGGCTATGGTCTGGATATTGAACAACAATATCGGCGATTGCGAGATATTTTTGCCATGAATATCTCGAAAAACCAATAAAAAGAGAAACATAATCTCATAAAGAGTTAGTATATTAATAAGATATAAAGGAGATTACATGTTCAACCGTTTTTATAATAGCCCTGACGGAAATCCTGGGAACAACAAGAAGTCAAAGCCACCGACCGGTGGAGGACCTGAATTCAAGGGGCCGGTAAAAATACCGAAAACCCCATTGATTTGGATCGGCTTGGTTATTGTTATGCTAATATTGGCGCAGGTTTTTGGCACGGCCGGAACCCAAGGCGAAAAGAAACTTACTTATACACAATTTAATACAGACTTAAAAGAAGGCAAGATCCAAAACGGAGTTTTTGAAGGCAACACCTTGTCAGGTGAATTTAAAACACCTGTAACGGATTATGTCAATGGAAAAGAAACGGAATATTTGCGCTATCACGTAACGATCTTACACATTGATACGGAAATGTTGAATCAATGGGATGATACCGGGCTGGAGTATGAATTCAAAGAACCAAGCATAGGCTTTGGTGATATTTTAATGAATATTCTTCCCTGGCTCGTGATCATTGTCGTCTGGGTTGTTTTAATGCGGCGCATGTCCGGAAACAAGAATGGTCAATCCGGAGGCGGAATATTTTCATTTGGGAATACCAATCCCGCAAAAAAATTCAACCCGGAAAATTCAAAGATCACATTTAAGGATGTTGCCGGATGTGTTGAGGCCAAGCAGGAACTTGAAGAAATCATTGAATTTTTGAAAACGCCGGAACGGTTTCAACGTCTCGGCGGCAAGATTCCCCGTGGAGCCTTATTGTTGGGTCCTCCGGGGACTGGAAAAACATTACTTGCAAAAGCCGTTGCCGGTGAGGCAAAGGTACCTTTTTATAGTATTTCCGGTGCTGATTTTGTTGAAATGTTCGTGGGTGTCGGCGCAAGCCGGGTTCGTGGTTTATTTGACCAAGCGCTTAAGAATTCGCCTGCTATTGTATTTATTGATGAGATCGATGCAGTTGGACGTCAACGAGGTGCCGGACTGGGTGGAGGTCATGATGAACGAGAACAAACCTTAAATCAGCTATTGGTCCAAATGGATGGCTTTAATTCCGATGCAAGCGTGATCGTGATCGCGGCAACGAACCGGCCGGATATTTTGGATTCCGCATTGCTGCGTCCCGGTCGCTTCGATAGACAGATTGTGGTGGATGTTCCCGATGCGGTTGGTCGCGAAGGTATTTTAAAGGTCCATACAAAGAACATTAAGTTATCATCCAATATTGATCTTAAAACATTAGCCAAGGGCACCCCAGGTATGGTAGGTGCCGATCTTGCAAATCTTGTAAATGAAGCCGCATTGCTTGCCGCGCGTAAAAATCACAAATCTGTTAACAATATTGATCTTGAGGAAGCTAAAGATAAAGTTATGATGGGCGCGGAAAGAAAATCTATGTTGCTCAGTGAAAATGACAAACAGATTACAGCCATTCATGAAGCTGGGCACGCGCTTATCGGTGTTTTGCTTAAAGATGCAGATCCCGTTCATAAAGTTAGTATTATCCCACGCGGCAGAGCATTGGGTGTAACACATATGCTACCTGAAGCCGATAAATATAACTACACTAAAAAATATATTAATGCGCAATTGCAGGTCATGATGGGTGGGCGAGTTGCAGAAGAATTAGCCAATGAGGATATCACAACCGGGGCAAGCAACGATATAGAACGTGCTACAGATATGGCACGTAGAATGGTTTGCGAATGGGGCATGAGTGAAACATTTGGTGTTGCATCTTTTGGTAGCAAAACCAATGAAATATTCCTTGGACGTGACTTTGGAACTACAAAAAATTATTCTGAAGCAACAGCACAAAAGATAGATCAGGAAGTACAAAAAATTATTAACGCTGCATATGATAAAGCAAAAGTGCTTTTAAAAGAACATTTTGAAATATTAAAAATCATTGCAGATGCGTTATTGGAAAATGAATCCTTAGATCGCGAACACCTTGAGAAGATTGTTACAGATAAAGGAATTGAGTTAAGAACAAAATAAAGCTCTTTGAAAACTTATGGGCAGAATATTAAAAACCCGGATAATGGGAATATTAAATGTCACCCCTGACTCCTTTAGCGATGGGGGTTTATACCGGAGCTTGCCGGAAGCCATTGCCCAGGGTGAAAAAATGATCGAAGCCGGAGCGGACATTATTGACATTGGTGGAGAATCTTCACGGCCGGGATCGGAATCGGTAACACTTCAAGAAGAGATGGATCGCGTATTACCGGTTTTAGAAAAGTTATTGACTTGTGATGTTGGCATATCAGTTGATACTACGAAGCCTGAACTTGCTCATGAAGCCTTGAAAATGGGCGTGGGTATTATTAATGATATTTCAGGCCTGCAGTATGGCACATTAATAGCAGAACACGTTGCGCAGTACAATGCAAAGTTGATCATTATGCATATGAAAGGTACTCCCAAGACAATGCAGGTAGCTCCCAATTCACAAGACATCATTTCTGAGATCACGAGCTTCTTTAAAGATCAAACAAAAGTAGCTCTTGATAAAGGAGTAAAAAGAGGAAACATTATTGTTGATCCGGGCATTGGATTTGGTAAACGTTTAGAAGATAATATTCGTATTCTGAGAGAGCTCGAAAAATTTAAGGATTTGGGTTTCTCCTTGTTGGTTGGGGCCTCCCGAAAATCAATGATAGGCGCTATTTGTGGTGTCGAAGTTGAACAACGATTACCGGGGTCTTTGGCAATCGCTTGCGTTGCAGTGCAACGGGGCGCAGATATTATTAGAGTACATGATGTGGCTGAAACGGTTCAGGCGCTGAAAATAATAGAGCAAATATGGTAGAATTATTTAACATTGGATTTATCTCTGTAACACTTTTGGATATTATTGATATGATCGTAGTGTCTCTTGTGTTTTACGGTGCATATCTTTTGTTTCGCAATACGCGCGCCAGTCAGATGCTGTACGGTATGATGGCAATTGCCATTCTGGGTTTTGTTGCTCATTTACTTGATTTTCGCGCTACCGCTTGGTTATTTGAAAGATTGGCAACAGTCTGGGTAATTTTGTTTATTATCCTTTTTCAACCTGAATTAAGGCGTATTTTGTTGTATATTGGACAAAACCCGCTTTTACGATGGATATCAAAGTCTGATAACACGAAAACAGAAGAGATCATCCATTCGGCATTTGAATTAAAGAAAGCCGGTTTAGGCGCTCTAATGGTTGTAATTCGCGATGCCGGATTAAAGTCCATCGTAGAACGGGGCGTACAGATTAATGCTGTTGTCAATCATGATTTGATATTGTCGATTTTTAATACATCGTCACCATTACATGACGGTGCGATCATAATATATGAGGATAGGATATTAGCTGCGAAATGTATTTTGCCGCTAAGTGAAAATATTGAACTGGACCCCACTATCGGTACTCGTCATCTTGCTGGTCTGGGCTTATCTGAAGAAAGCGATGCTGTAGTCATTATTGTCTCAGAAGAACGGGGCAAGATATCTATAGCGTATCAGGGAAAATTAAAACGGGATGTAAATGAAGACGAAATGCGAACATCGTTATACACCTATTTATCGAACCGCTAGCATTGTTCTGCTATTCGTGTTTGCTATGGTCTCGGGATTATATTCCGCAACATGGAATATAGAAGAGTCCCCGTCCGTATTTTCTTATAAATGGGAAATAAGCCATGATGATCTTACGGAATTTGTGAAATCCGGACAAATAAGCAACAGTGGTATTTCCGGGAGTTTTTATTATCAGGGCAGATATTACCCGGTATATACAACTTTGATCGAAAATACAACAAACCAGTTAGCTTTTCAGATAAAAGATAAAGAAGAAAGCGTATTAACCGCCACAGAGATCGTTGTTGATTATGGAAATATTGACTCCCAAGCAATTGATAGATTTGATATAGGTTCTCTTACCGATTATGTCCGCCTGCAAGAAGTACCCGGGATTGGAACACTGGTTGAAATAACACCCTGTATTCCACGGGAAGATGGAAGTGTACGTTGTTTAACCAAAGCAACCATTCAGCTATTATCCACAAGTTCGAAAAGCTTAAAAAAATCCAATTTAGAAAAACAACAAACCAGCATGGCTAAGACGGCCTCACTAAAAACTGATCTTCCCGATGAGTTTTGTGCTCTTTATATTCAAGAAGCAGGAGTATATCAGGTAAGTGGTCAGGATCTGGCTGACCGGGATATTGATATTCGCCAAATTCACCCGGATAACATTAAACTTTTATGGTGGGGAGAAGAGATCCCTTGTCGTGTGACAAGCACCTATGAGCAGGGGCAAGAAACCTTCCAATATCACGATGTTGTACAATTTTATATTCCTGAGTTAAAAAATCCCTATGGTGACTATAAATTCAATCCTTTCTCTGATTATGATGTTATTCAGTTAAACTGGTCAGAAGGTGATGGTTTGCGATATATTCAGGAAAATAGCGAGATAAGCAGCTTGCAAGATAAGTTTATGCCAGATGAAAATAGAATATTTAGAAGTACTGTACACATAGAAAAAAATCAACAATATCAACCGCTGGCACGTCTGCACGAAGAAGAACTTTCCCATAAATATGAGCATGAGTTTTATTCACCCTCGATTCGTGTTGGGCGAAGTGTTACTTTTCCATTTGAATTATGGGATCCTGTTTTAGACTCACCCTATAATGTTGGTTTTACAATACGTATGCAGGGTTTGACATATTCTGTTGATGATGAAATGGACCATCAAATCTATGTAACGGCAAACGATCAATATTTATTGGAAGATGAATGGGATGGACAGGTACCCAAGATATCCAGCAATGCAGATATGCAGTACAATCATGAAAATTTAATTAATGGTTCCAATTCAATTGATATATCTGTCAAGGGTTTTGAAAGCAATCAATATTTGGACGATCAAGTATTGTTTGATTGGCTTGAAGTTACATATGACCGTTATATGATCGCTCATGATAACAGACTTCTTTTTGAGCCACAACATGGACCGGGCACTTATTTATTCCAAGTGAAAGGGTTGACATCTGCAACTAATGTTTTAATTCTAAAAAATAAAACCAATTGGATTCGTGGATACTATGTCGTGCCGGAAGATACGGTAAACGCAGAAGCCACTTATTCAATTTATTTTGAAGACCAATGTAGCGGTAATGAAAACTATCAGGTCGCCGGACCGGGAAAGGTTGATGTAAGTTCTTATGGAATTGTGACTATTGATTCGATCCGATACGTGAATACACTGGAAAATGAATATTATACGGATAGTCAAGAGGGTGATTATATCATTATCACGCACAAGGATTTTTATGAAAAAGCACTCGATCTTGTAGAACATAAAAAAAGCATGGGTTTTACTCCTGTTATTTATGAAGCTGAAAGAATTTATGATGAATATAATTATGGCAATGAAAGTCCGTATGCCATAAAAGCTTTTTTGACAGAGGCATATACAACATGGCATACGACCCCGAAATATGTATTACTTATCGGGGATACGGGAACGGAAAATCCACTACCTATAATAAAATATCAATCAAGTGGCGCTATCGGTGCTATTATTACTGAAAATTGGCTTGTAGATATTGACGATGATTTTGTAATGGAAATGGCATTAGGTAGATTGCCCGTATCTACAGAAGACGAATTAGACAGCATTATTACTAAAATTATTACATTTGACCAAATGGAGAACCCAAAACAAAATAATCGCATGGTTTTATTAACAGGACCCCAGAGTATTTTTAAGGGTCAAATGCAAAATTATCTAAACAATATATCTCCTGATTATATTCAAGCTGATCGATTGTACCTCTATGATTCACAAGTTACCGGTGATTTTGATGCCGGAATGTATGCTACAGATACACTGGTCAAGTTCATCAATGATGGTGTTTTTTGTATCAATTATATAGGTCATGGTGGTGGATATACTTGGGATAACTATGTATTGCCTTATGAGGTATTTGATCGTTTTAAAGCCGGTAAACCATTTATTGTAAATTCTCTCACCTGTTTTACAAACACATTTTCAAATAGTAATGCATTAGGTGAGATGTTTATTCGTCATCCACGAGGTGGAGTATCGGTTTTGTCATCAACCGGTTATGGTTGGATTAACTCCAACCATTATATCTATGAAAAACTCATGCAACACATGTTCGAAGACCATATGTCTCATGGACAGGCAATACAATTTGCACTAACTGATTATTTTTTCTCCACTTTTGGGCGGAATGCTAACTTCATTGATCAGGTAGACGGTCAGGTCGTCTATAAGTATTTTAGAAAATCGCTATTTTACCAAATGTGTATACTTGGTGATCCATCAGCTCGTTTTCCACAGAACAGTCAAGAAACAATTAGTGTCACCCCACAGAGTGTTTTATCGGGTAATGAAATATCTATACAAGTTGATCAGCCGGGCATTATTGCCGGACTTATGGATATTGTCGGAAGTCGTGGTGATGAGAGAAAATTCCCACTTAAACAAAAAATTGACTTGGTTTTTTTACAGAGCAACACGCAATTTACCATGCCTTCCTTGTTGGATAATATTTATGATGGATTACTTCAAATTACTTATTGGGACAATGAAAATAATATTTACACAAGCTCCGCTTCTATTGCATTTAACGCGCCATTTATTGAGAATATAAGCTATTTCCCCGAGATACCCACAATCTTGGATACTGCCGTAAAAATACAAATAATATTTGACCCCGCTTCAAGCCCCGACTCAGTAATATTACGAGTTTATTCTGATAGATCTTTGGATGCCAGTTATCATACGCTTTCGATGGATGCTATAGAAAACGGGAAATTCGAAACAGACCAAAAAATAATTTATACCAGTAAAACATCATTTTATACGACTGAAAGTGATACGTCCAGTCCTATCGCATACTTTTCCGGCAATTATTTTATGCCGGTAATGTATATTGATGGAGAGGCTTTAACAGGTGATTATTACTATTTGTCACCGAATGTGTCGGAAGAACAAGACATATCAATTTTAGACTATTCTATTGAAAGCGGTAAAAGTAAACTTGTATTGTACAACCAAGCTGACACGAGCGTATATGTAAAAGTTAAAATGAGTATTAACGAACCTAATATTGAGTATTCTCTTCAAGATACGGTGTTAACTATTTTCGACGTAAATGGACAATATGAGCAAGGCACCGAAAAGATCAATACCTATTATTTCGATTTTTTGCCGGTTTTTGGAAACAGCACTTTGAAGATATTAATTGAACCCATTGATATAAGTGATTCAGATTCCTCAAATAATAAATTGGAAATATCTGTCAATAATAAATGGTTGGGAAGTGAAGGCGGACATTTTGTTAATGTTGATAAAGATACAACTAACCTGTCTGGAACTACATTCAAAGATATTCAACCCGGTGAAAACAGCGAATTCAAAGGCGCTGTCTATATAAATGATTATAACAGAACTTATGATCTGTCAGAATTCGGAGCAACCCAAGCGGCACTGAATATTATGTATATTAACTCTGGCGAAGAAAATGTTGATTTCAAAGCTTCAGTTTTATCCTCATTGCTTGATGATAGCAAGATAATTTGTTATTTAAGCTCCACATTGGATCAATTCTATGTTTTGCCCAATGTTCAAATTGACAGTTTATATTATTTCCCCATTCAAAAACCGGGATATTACCTTTTAGCATACTCCAATGAAACGATCGCACCGGACATTGAATTAAATATTAACGCAAGGGAAATATTAGTAGGCGGCTACGTGTCTGAACGTTCGGATTTTTCAGTAATTATTAAAGATAACTATGGTGTAAATCCCTTAACATATTTTTGGGATATATTGTTTGATGGAGAAGAATTGCCGGACGACAATGTATCGCAACTTAAAGGCGACGACATCAGCGAAATTGGTATTAATTTCAAATTGAACATGGATTCTGGCGAGCATACCTTACAAGTTATTGCTCATGATCTTGTTGGGAACCGGGCAGAAACGGAAATATACAATATTATCTATACAGGTGAATCTCAGCTCATTGATTATGGTACTTTCCCCAATCCCTTTACCAACAGAACAACATTTATATACGAATTGACAGAGCAATTCGACGATGTTACAATAAAAATATTTACTCTTTCCGGACAAAAAATATTTACGATGTCTGTAAGCGAAAATGCAATTACAGATCTTCCACTCTATAGCATTGGATATCATGAGATTCCGTGGTATGGTAAAGATGAATTTGGGAATACTGTGGCTAATGGTGTTTATTTTTATATCATTGAGGGTATGGTGGACGATCAAAAAATTAAATCAACGGGAAAAATTGCGAAATTAAGATGAAAAAGATACTTTTTGTTATAATATTGTGTTTGATCTTCTCGGTATCTTATGCTGAATATGGATATTATGGTGACGCATTTGTCTTGGCCGGTAAATCATCGCAGTCTATTGCCATGGGTGGAACCGGTCTAACATCTCTTAATGGTATTTCTTCTGTTATTTCAAACGCAGCCGGTCTGGCGGGATATAGAAATAAGGAAATTTACTCTCAATACAATAATTTGTATGGTTTAGCTACTCAAAATAGCATTGGATTTTCAATGCCTTACGGTAAATATCAAATAGGTGTAATTCTAAATACCGTGGGCGTCCAATTATATCGTAGAGATGATATTATAAACAACATTCCAAATATTAATGAACGTCGTGAATATGTGAGAGAGATACTTGATCTTGAAGCCTTTTATGATTTTGAAAGTGCCGTACTTCTATCGCTTGCCCAAGAAACGGCTATTGATATTAAGCTTGGATGGTCCTATGACCGCTTTACCGTATACTTACAATATGGGATAAACGCTAAAATAATCTATAAATCTCTTGATGGTTCAAGTGCTATTGGCGCCGGACTGGATGGGGGTGTACGCTTGCTTGTTCCGGGCAGTGAGGTTTTTTATATAAAACGAATGGGGACCATTTCCATCGGGCTAAATATGGAAAATATTATTCAATCACCGATTTTATGGTTTAACAACCTGAATGATTATGGGAATATGCGCATAACAGGTGGAATAGCATTACATCAACCGGTAAAGTTTTTACAAAGCGAATTAAAATTAGCACTTGACGGCTATATCTATGAAAGTCAATTTTTTCCCAATTATGGTGTGCGCTACGGATTTCAATTGAAGATTAAAGATTTTATTGACATTCGTTTTGGAAAAGATTTGAGCAGTATAAGTGGTGGTTTGGGACTAAAATTGCCACTTCCTTCCGGTAAGCTTAAGATTGATTATTCTATTCAATACCATGAAATTAATTGGAGTCATTTGATTTCTTTGTCATATTACTGGGGTGAGGAATGATGAAAAATATATTTATAATATCCACTATGTTATTATTATTAATTGGCTGTTTTGAACAGCCTGATATAACGCCGCCACAGTTTATTCAGAAATATTCCCCTGATAGCTTGGAAGAAAGGGGGATTGATGCACATCCCGACAATGCAATTTATTTAGAATGGGAAGAGCCCGAAAGCGCAGAAAGTGAAGGAATACTTGATTATTATGTTTACAGGGGAAAATTAATTGACCAGGAATATCAATTTAAACGAATTGCATCCGTTGAAAGAAATGCTGGTATTTTTTATGATAGCGATAAATATGTTGATTATGATGCTAATCTTGATACAACCTACTATTACTATCTTAAATCGCATAATGATTTTACGGTAAGCCAAACAACATCTGACACCGTTTATTATAAATTGACTTATAAAGCTATACGATTTCAGCCATTAGGGGATATAACAAGCAATCAGCCACTTTTTCAATTTGTTTACCTTTCAAATACTCTTAACAGAATTAATTATTTTTATTTTCGTTTAGCATATTTTGAAAACGAGTCATATACAATAAAATATTTTTCAAAAATATTTAGATTTGATTTATCACAGGCCACATTTAGGACCTATATTAATTCTGTAAGCTCTCATACAACAATTCTTTTCGATGACTTATGGAAAAATTCTGACAACAAGAATTATTTAGAAAAAGGCAACTATCGGTGGCGTATTGATGCTATAGCAAGTCAACTTGGTGGTGCGCCCGAAACCGAAGGCTCTGAAAGTGACTGGATGTATTTTACCGTAAAATAAGGAGAAACATATAAATGAAAAAAACGATTATTCTACTGTTGGCAATAATAATGGTTACAGCTGTTTTTGCGCAGGAACAAACAACAAATCTTTCGGCCAAGTTTTCGGGAGATGTGTATGCTTTCCCCGTGAAAGTTTGGGGAGAGGTGGTTAACCCCGGTATTTATGATGTTCCCATTGGTTATGACCTATTGAGCATTCTCTCTATTGCAGGCGGACCAATTAATACGGCAAAATTAACCAATGTTAAAGTAATTCGCGGACATCGCTTGACACAAGATGAACCTATTGTTGTTTATGTTGATCTCGATAAATACATTGAGACCGGGGATGAATCGTTGATCCCCGAAATCCGTAAAGGCGACACGATCATGGTGCCACCAAAATTCGGTAAAAATTTCATGAGAAATTTTGCAGCTATACTTGCAATTGCACAATCAATAACTATTATGGCCTATTACATTGATAGAGTAGCGGAATAATAAATGAATTACAAGATCAAAGACATATCTCTGGCTGATTTCGGGCATAAAGAGATCAATTTGGCTGAAGCAGAAATGCCGGGCCTTATTGCGCTTCAGGAAAAATATAAAGCATCTCAACCTTTAAAAGGTGCCAATATTACCGGAAGTTTGCATATGACTATCCAAACGGCGGTACTGATCAAAACATTATTGGCTTTGGGTGCAAATATTCGTTGGGCAAGTTGTAATATATATTCAACCCAAGATCACGCGGCTGCCGCAATAGCCGATCTTGGGATCCCCGTATTTGCCTGGAAAGGTGAAATCTTGGAAGAGTATTGGTGGTGCACAAACCAAGCCCTGCTTTTTGGCGAAAAAGGCCCCGACACCCTCGTTGATGACGGGGGCGATGCTACGCTAATGATCCATGAAGGGGCTCGTCTTGAAAAAGAATATGCTAAGTCAGGTATAGTTCCAAAACTGATCACCGAGAATAAAGAATTACTAATCGTTCATAAGTTAATACTTAAGGATATTAAAAAACATCCCTCACGTTGGGGCGATATTGCAAACAATATTCGTGGCGTAAGCGAAGAAACCACAACCGGTGTAGCCAGACTTTACCAAAGGATGGAAAAAGGTGAATTGCTTTTTCCCGCTATCAATGTGAATAACTCGGTGACAAAATCTAAGTTCGACAATCTCTATGGATGCCGCGAATCTCTCGCTGACGGGATTAAGCGAGGCACCGATGTTATGGTCGCGGGCAAAAAAGTTGTTATTTGTGGCTATGGCGACGTAGGCAAGGGCTGTGCGCAATCTATGCGCGGACTCGGTGCACGGGTCATTATTACAGAGATCGACCCGATCTGCGCCTTACAGGCGGCAATGGAGGGCTATGAGGTCACTTTAATGGACGATATTGTCAACAAAGGCGATATCTTTGTTACAGCCACCGGAAATTGCGATGTTGTAACGACCGAACATATGAAAAGCATGAAAAATAATGCCATTGTATGCAATATCGGTCATTTTGATAATGAGATCCAGGTTGACGGGCTTTATGCTCTTCCGGGTGTAAAAAAAATAAATATTAAACCTCAGGTTGATAAGATCGTTTTCCCCGATCAGCATTCCATTATCCTGTTATCAGAGGGGCGATTGGTAAATCTTGGAAATGCAACCGGGCACCCTTCTTTTGTAATGAGCAACTCATTTTCAAATCAGGTTCTTGCACAGATCGATCTTTGGCAAAATAAACACGAACTAGGCGTTTATACACTACCTAAACACTTAGATGAAGAAGTGGCAAGAATGCACCTTGAAAAACTCGGAGTAAAATTAACTGCCCTGACAAAGAAACAGTCAGAATATCTCGGAATTTCAAAGAATGGACCTTATAAATCTGACCAATATCGTTACTGATATCACAGAATTCTAAAAAAAGGAGAATTTTGTTCTCCTTTTTTTATTTATACCCTATTTTTCGCTGCAAACAAGGAATTAAATGACAGACATACTTTCAGGACTAAATGAACGCCAGCGTCAAGCAGTAATGATTACGGATGGGCCGCTCTTAATATTCGCCGGAGCGGGTTCGGGAAAGACACGCGTATTGACGCGTAAAATAGCTTACTTATTAGAACAAAGAAAGACCACACCTCATCGTATTCTTGCGGTAACGTTTACAAATAAGGCGGCGCGGGAAATGCAAGAGAGAGTTGTTGATATCCTTGGTCCGGGCAATACGGTAAATATTGGCACCTTTCACAGTATAGGGGCTCGTATTCTAAGAAGTGAAAAACGGGCTGAAGGTTATTCACCTGATTTTACGATCTATGACACAAAAGATCAGAAAACTGTTATAAGCGAATGTCTGAAGACACTGGAACTTGATCCCAAAATGTATGCCCCATCATCTGTTTCTCATTATATCAGCGAGCAAAAACAACAGCTTTTATTGCCGGCTGATTCAGCAAAGAGAACAAATAATGATTTTATGAAAGAAAAGCTCGCAAAAGTATATTTTGAATACAACAAGAAGTTGCAAGCTAACAATGCCTATGATTTTGATGATCTTCTCATGCGTCCAATTCTCATGTTCCGGGATCATCCGGAGATCGCTGAAAAATATCGTCATCGCTGGGATTATATCTTGGTCGACGAATATCAAGATACCAATCATGTACAATTTCAACTTGTAAAATTATTTTCCGAAGCATCAAAGAACATTTGCGTTGTCGGTGACGACGATCAATCCATCTATGGTTGGCGCGGCGCGGATATCAGTAATATTCTTGAATTTGAAAAAACCTTTCCCAATGGTCAAACCGTCAAATTGGAACAAAATTACCGAAGTACAAAAAATATTATAGAAGCAGCTTCTGCCATGATCAAAGGGAACGGACATCGTGCCGAGAAAAGTTTATGGACAGAAGGTGAGGCCGGTGATAAGATACTTCATAAAGAGTGCGAAAGAGATTATAAAGAATCTGATTATATCGCAAAAGAGATCCGTTTTTCAGGGAAGCCGCTAAGGGATTTTGCGATCTTGTACCGAACGAATGCACAATCGCGTCTATTAGAAGAAGCACTACGGAACCGGGGGGTCCGTTATGTATTGGTTGGGGGTGTGAAATTCTACGAACGAAAAGAGATAAAAGATATTCTCGCATACTTAAATCTTTTGATCAACCATAGGGATGTGATTAGCCTAAAACGAGCTGTAAATACGCCACGACGCGGTATTGGCGACACCAGTATATCAAAACTGGAAACCTTTGCATTGCAAACACAGCGGACTTTATGGGAAGCCATGCAATATCCTCAGGAAGCAGGTTTGTCACACGCGGTCTCACAACGGATCAATACCTTTATGAATATGATGAGCGGTTTCCTTGCCAGTATCGGTGAAATGAGTCCATCGGAATTCGTAACGGAAATTTTAGAGCAGAGTCAGCTTATTTCTGAATATCGGGATAAAAAAGACCCCGAATTAAGAGAGCGTTTCGAGAACCAAAATGAATTTATAAATGGTATAAAAATGTTTGAAACCTATAATTCGGATGCCAGTATCGAGGATTTTTTACAAGAGGTTTCACTACAAACAGACATTGACCAATGGGAAGACTCCTCTGACGCGGTAACTCTTATGACTGTCCACAGCGCAAAAGGCTTGGAGTTTAAACATGTTTTTATTTCAGGGATGGAAGAAGGATTATTCCCACTTGAAAGAACCCGTATGAATCCCAAGGAACTTGAAGAGGAGCGGCGCTTGTTCTATGTTGCATTGACCAGAGCAATGAATAATGTTACCATCACTTCTACATTACAAAGAATGCGCTATGGAAGTTTAATGGGTGCATCCCCCTCAATGTTTATTTCAGAAATTCCAGACGAATTTATAAAAAAAGAACTCGTACGGAAGCAGCGGGCAATTCGCATATCTTCGCATGATCACACCACAATTAATACGGCTGACCGATTTTTTACCAATGATCGTATCCCAAAGAAAAAAGAGCCGTCAATTATTCCGATAAAACCCCCAGCGCCCGGATCCGTCGCCATTGGAGACAAAGTGATACATAAAATGTTCGGAAAGGGCAAAGTAAGGAGCATCAGCAAACGTGGTGGTCAATCATTTTTGATTATTTACTTTGATAATGGTGTCAGCAAAACGATCGCTGAAAAATTTGTAGAGAAAATATGAAAAACATTGATTTGATTTGTTATGATTTTGACGGAACACTATGCAATACCTTACCGGATATTGTTAATAGTATGAATGTTGTTTTAGAACAAAACGGTTTTCAAAAAATTCCCCTTGAGCGTGTCCGAAGTTTCATCGGAAGCGGCATTTCAAAGCTGGTGGAACGTTCTGTTTATTGTGCTTTAGCGGGTGATAATAATGATCCCGTTGACCCGGAAATTCTAAAAAAGGTCGGGCGTGAAATGGGCGAACATTATTCCGGGCATTTAATGGATAATTCATATTTGTATGAGGACACAAAAGAAGTACTTGAATATTATAAGAATGTTCCTCAGATCATTGTTTCAAATAAACCGGAAAAGATGGTAACAACCATGTTGTCTTATTATGGGATTTCCACTTATTTTGATCTTGTTGTCGGCGGCGATACACTGGATGTATGCAAACCGGATATCAAGGTTTGGGAATATATTAAAGGTAAAATGCAATTAAGCGATAAAGTTAAGGGTTTTATGGTCGGAGATAGTATTCCGGATATAAAATTTGGAAAAATATTCGGACTTACGACAGTTGCAGTAACATATGGTTATAATGATGTTTCTGTTCTCAAAGAAGCCGGAGTAGATCATTTGATCGATCATTTAATACAACTAAAAACAATTATATAGTTCATTCAATATTGCGGGGGCGTTATGAAGAAGATTTTCTTCCTTTTTATGGTTGCGATATGTTTTGCGGGTGATCTAAACCTGATGTTTTGGAATGTTGAGAATTTATTTGACATAAACGATGAGCCTGGAAAAAAAGATGGTGATTTTCTTCCCGGTGGGATCAAGCGATATACTTATCGCAGTTATTGTTTGAAAGTCCAACATCTTGTAGATGTGATCAACAAGGTTGATCCCCATGTACTTACCATGGTGGAAGTTGAGAACAGAACAGCTCTTGAAGCATTGCGAAACGAGCTTAAACAACGTGATAAGTGGCAGATACTGATCGATGAAGGTCCTGATATTCGCGGCATAGATCCGGCATTGATGTATAGGAATGACAAAGTGACATATTGTAGACATGTCTATTATCCTGTTTTTATACAGCAAAGGGGATATCATAGCCGTCCAATTATGCGGGTTGATCTAGCAATAAAAGGAAGTTGTGACACCCTGACAATATTTATTAATCACTGGCCATCTCGAAGAGGTGGAAAGGCCGTATCCGATGTTTATCGAAATTTTGCCGCATCAGTTCTTCTTGATGCCGTAGATGAAACTTTAACCAAACATCCCGAATATCGTGTTGTTATAACGGGAGATTTTAACGACGACCATCAAGATACATGTCTTAATATCCTATGTGATCATCCAAAAATAAATTATATCATAAAAGAACTTCCACATCATGTTCATGGAACTTACTATTATAATGGCGACTGGATACACTTTGATCATTTTCTCGTCGCCAACTTTCAGGAGACAGGCTACAGGGTAAACAAGGCGAAAATTATTGCACCTTATTGGATAAGAGATAAAAAAACAAATGGACCATTGCGATTCTACAAAGGAGCCGAAACTTTAGGCGGATATTCCGATCATTACCCCATTCTTTTAAAACTTGGTTTTAAGAGGAAATATGTTGAATAATATGTACATCAATGCTAAATTCTTTGCAATTGTGGGTAATTAATGAAAACATATATTTTAGCTACACATAACCGTGATAAGATCAAAGAGTTTAAAAATAAGCTCGGGTCATCGATTTGTCTAAAAACCTTAGATGATTTTCCTGATATGCCGGATGTAGTGGAAGACGGTAAAACACTGGAAGAAAATGCTTTTAAAAAAGCTCGTGAGATCAATGCATATACCGGTTTGCCAACCATTGCAGATGATACGGGCTTAGAAGTAGACGCACTAAATGGAGCGCCGGGTGTATACTCCAGTAGATTTGCCGGTGAAAACGCCACATACCAGGATAATGTGATCAAGCTATTAAGTGAATTAAAAGGCGTTAAATCGGAACAACGCAGCGCTCGCTTCCGTACAAGCATCGCCTTTGTTGACAGTAAAGAAGCCTGGAGTGTTCAAGGTTCTGTAGAAGGACTCATTTTGGATCACCAAAAAGGTAAGGATGGTTTCGGTTATGATCCGGTGTTTTATTATGAACCTTTGCAAAAAACATTTTCCGAACTAGACCTGAATACAAAGAATACGATCAGTCATCGTGGAAAGGCTATAGATGCCTTTATTCATAAAATGAAAGAACTTAATCAAATTTAATGGAGGATATGTCCAGACCAAATTGCTAAAGAACTGATGTTTGAACGAAAAAGAGGCAGATATTAAAAAAGCGTTTCAGAAGCCGCGCATTATCCTTGGTCTGGTCTTGATCATGATATTCTCCCTTATATGGGGAGAAAGCTTTACCTATACCCCAAAATTTACTTACCGTTTTCAACCACCGGGCTTTACGTCAGCTTTTTCACAGTCACCAAAGGGCTTTACTCGTGGATATGAGCAAACAAGTAGTCCCGTAAGTATAAATTTCCCTGATTGGTTCAGCGAAATTAAAATGCATGAAAGTGCAAGTGATTCCGGAAATACGATCATGATATCCGAAAAGATCGGGGAACATGATCTTTATTCTCCTCAATATATTCCTTTTTCAGAATACTTTATTTTTAAGAAAAGTTATGATCTTGACAATATGTGGTATCAACGTGTTGCGATGACAGACAGTATGTACTTTTTTGACGCAGTGAGTCAACAAAGCAGTAGTCAATCACTTGAGATCATCGGTGCAGATATTGCGGGCCAGCGGGTCGCATTGCGTATTCGCGGACTTATTTCCATTACCGGTAAATATAATCAGCAAAACAATTCCATTATGGCGACCGGAAATATGGAAAACGAACAAAAGAATTTCCTAATGGATCAAACACAACAATTTACCATTGAAGGTACGATCGGAGATCGTATTACGATCTCTATTGATGAAGACAGTGAACGTGATTTCGATTTTGAAAATGCCATTAAAATTAATTATAAAGGGAAAGAAAATGAGATCGTTCAAAGTGCGAACTTTGGGAATATCGGCCTCTCTCTTTCCGGTACACAGTTTGTTACCGGTTCTTCCTCCTCAAGCGGTTTGTTTGGCGGGAAGGCCAAGATGAAATTGGGACCTATTGACATGACCGCTATTGCATCCTATGAAAAAAAAGACAGCAAGAAAAAATCATGGGGTGGCAGCTCTGATGATGACGGTGGTTCAAAGGTTCAGATCTTTGATTACGAATATAAAAGAAACACCTACTATTATATAAATACCAATTATCGTGGAGCAATGTACCCTATTCAGGCGGGTACGTTTTCTTATGAACCAGATGATATTATCACAGATTATGATCTTTATGTAAGTTGTAATGAAAGGGAAGATACAAAGGTTAAAGCAATAGCTTTTGTGGACATAGCTTCAAACGGAACAGCTACAGTTATTAATTCTCATCCGGAAGAAGATGTTGCGGATTCCATTTATTTTCGGAAATTAGAAGTAGCAAATACCGAAAATCCATATGGGGAATATACCATAGACAACAACCTTGGGTATATACGTTTAAATATTGGACTAAGTGATGATAATATTCTAGCCATTGCTTATAAAACAAGTAATGGCAAAGTATATGGAGACCTTGATAATGGAAAATTTCTAAAGATCATAAAGGCCGAAAACCCCAAACCCAGCTATACAACCTGGAATCTGGAAATGAAGAATATTTACGATCTTAAGGCAAGAAATATTGATGAAGAAGGCTTTGATCTGAAAATATATTTTAATGACTCGAATCAACCAAAAGAATATAACGAAGGCACTTCATATTTAAACTATTTTGATCTTGATAATTATGACCAAACCGGAGCAACGGGAGCAGATGGAAAAATAGATGTCAAACCTTTGGGGCTTATTGTTGATCTTACCCTCGGTGAATTATGGATGCCTTATGCTTTACCTTTTCAGTCACCGACTGAAGGTAATTTAACTACCGGAATCTATAATGATAATTTGCTGGCGTCAGATGATTCTGCACTTCCGTCTGCAGAAAAAATATATACAAGCTCATACAGTGATCCTGAAAGAAAAGAAAAAAAATATTATATCGAAGCGCAATATTCCAATAGAAGTTCAACGATCGATCTTGGGGAGATGTTTATTATCGAAAACAGTGAGGAAATATTAGTCAATGGGAAAAAAATGACCAAAGGCGTTGATTATGATATTGACTATTTTTCCGGATTGATTACGCTGAAAAGTCCGACAGCCATGGATGCTAATGCAAATATTGATATTAACTACGAGACCGAACAACTATTCGGAGGCATTGGCGAACAGAAATTAATGGCGGGCATGCGGGCAGAATATAGAATTAACGAGAACGCTTTCTTGGGCGCAACCGCAATGTATTATAATCGTAGTGTTCTTGATGATAAAAATGTCAATATTGGTGATGAGCCCTTCCAAAACTTTATATGGGACGTAAACGGAGAGTTTGCCTATGATCTTAATTGGTTGGATCGAGCACTAAACGCACTTCCTATGGTTTATATTAAAAATCCCAGTAGGATAAAAGTAAGCGGAGAGATTGCTCAGATCCTTCCCAATCCCAATACCATTGAAAATGCAGAGAGCGGCGACTATAACGGCGTAGCAAAATTAGATGACTTCGAATCCGCCAGTCAAGAAACGCCCATGAATATTAATTTCCAGAAGTGGACCCATGCCAGTAAGCCCGAGAATACATTTTTCAGTTCCAGTTTTAGGGAAAGAGGATTTTTATTTTGGTATAACCCTTTTTATGTTGGTAGTAATGGAACTAAAGTATTTGGTGTATATACTCAATATATTTGGCCTCAGAAAGAGACGACAGAAACAGATCAGTATACCAATGTACTTTCGGTTGTTCTTGATCCTGAAGTAAACGGTATTACCGGTTTGGAAACGCAAAATGATGTGCGCCAGATCTGGGGCGGTATTATGCAGCCAATTTATATGTATGACCAAAGCAACAGTAAGTATATTGAACTGTGGGTCAAAGGTGAAAAAGCACAATTGCAGATCGATATTGGCGAGATAACGGAAGATTGGTATAATAAGGAATATGACCCGTCATTTCCCGATACAGAGATGGGTGATGGAGTTAAAAACTACGAAGATCAAAATGATAACGGCAATCTGGAAATATCTGATGATTATAATGAAGATACCGGCATTAACGGTTATACCGATGAAGAAGAACTTGCAAGAGGCTGGGATCCACTTATTGATAATTTTGATAAAGTAGGATACCAAGAAGGCGAAGTTCGTTATTGTAACGGGTCTGAAGATAATGCCGGAACAGATGGTATTCAACCTTACCCGGAAACGGAAGATGTCGATCGAGATGGTAAATTAGACCAGGCAAATAATTACTATTCTTATACTGTTGATCTCAGCAGCGAAGAGTGGTTGGCTTCAAGAACGAAATTTGATAATGGAAAAGAAACGGGTTGGAAGCAATATCGTATTCCTTTAACAGCTATGATCGACAGTGTCGGTAAACCAAATTTCATGTCAATCAGAATGCTTAGAATAAGTATTTTTGATGTTGCAGATCAGGATACTGTGAATTTTGCATCTGTCTCGATCGTAGGAAACGAATGGCAAGAAAGAGGTATTGCTGACGAAGAAACGCCTTTTTATACAGTTGATGATGACCGTTTTTTTATCACGGTAAAAAATTCAGATGAAGATGCCGATTATCAATCCCCGCCGGGTATTACGGGACGTGAACAAGTCAACGCCCTTGACGGAACAACGATCACCCAAAAAGAACAATCGTTGGTATTGAATTTAAACGAACTTCAACCCGGTGAGACAGCACTGGCAGAAAAGATCATGCTGGAAAATGAATCGTTGCTTATGTATAAGCAGTTAAAAATGTTCGTTCATGGCCCAGAAGGCACTGATGGTCAGGTTAATTTGTTCCTCCGTATTGGACGAGGGGATATGACGGAATATTACGAAGCAGTTACACCCGTTTATTCTGGTTGGGATGAAAAAAACAATATTGAAATTATTTTTTATGAAATAACCCGCGAACTAAAAAACAGGGTTGATTTTGATGGCATTGAATATTTTGAATTGGACGATGGCAATATCAAGGAATATCGACCTATTGATGATTCAACGGGTACATATTCCGGAAAAATATTCAGAGTTGTGGGTAATCCTTCCCTGTCCAGAATTGAAAAAATGCAGCTCGGCGTGAAAAATATTGATGGATTTGGAAATTATACGGGTGCTATATGGGTCAATGAAATGCGTGTAGTTGAAAGCAATAATGATCCGGGCATGGCCATGAGAGGATCTTTTGATGTAAAATTTGGTGGTCTTTTAAGCTTAAATGCCAATGTGAAAAAAACCGATGCGGATTTTCATCAGGTTAATCAGCAAATGGCGAATAACATGAATACAAGCGAAGCTTATAATTTAAACATGACGGTCAATGCCCATAAAATATTTCCCGAAAAATGGAGAGTCGCATTTCCTGTAACCATGTCACAAAGTAAATCTATTAGTACGCCAAAATATTTTCCCGGTTCTGATATTTTATTAGAAGATGATCCGGATGACAGTTTAAAGGTGATAACTAAAAGACAATCCATTAGCACGTCCCTTAAACGAAATGGGAATAAAAGTGATCCCTTACTTACCCGCTTGCTTGTAAATCCCATTACGGCAAGTTTTACGGCATCTCAATCCGAGAACAGCAGTTTGGAAATAGCATCTAAAGACAATATTAGTATGAGCGGAAAATTCTCTTATTCGCTTTCAATAGAAAAAGGTGAAGGTATTCCATATTTATCCTGGATCCCTTTCTTGGACGAAAAAGCAAAATCAAAAAAGTTTTACTGGAAACCATCGTCATTTAAATGGAACATGAATGTTTCGGAAAAACAAGAAGACCGGGTTACAAGAAGCACATTGGATACAAGCAGTACGTATTCCTTTGGCATGTCGAAAAGCATGAATTTGGGCTTTGATCCATTTTCATCATTGAAGATCACGTATCAACGTTCCAGTTCAAGCGATTTACAAAAGTACAGATATGAAACCTGGAAATTATTTACAGACTTGACTTATGACAGCCTGATGAATGGAATAAACATTGGAGATGTATCTGCCATGCGGGAAAATCTAAGCGTGAGTTATAGCCCGGAACTTACATCATGGTTAAAGCCGCGTTTTACCTATAATACTAATTATAGCTTTAGTACAAAGAACGATCAAAATTATGCGAATGTAGGTGTGGCAAGAAAAATTTCTGCAAACGGTACGATTAGCCTTAAGCAAATTTGGGATTCTTCTAAGAAGAAAATCAATAGCATGCAAAAGCAACAGGATAAAAAGAAAGCATCTCGCTCAAATACCTCGGCACAAAAGCCATCTGAAAAACCTGCTCTTATGCGCAAAGAGGAAAATAGTGCAATCACCAAGAAACCCGAAAAGAAGAATACATCTGCAGTGAAAGAAGCTCCGACCCGGAAAAACACGACAGCTGATACCAAGAAAATAGCTCCGACTCGCAAGAAGATAACTGTTTCGGAATTACTTGGGAAAATCGACCCTATTCGTATGAGTTACAATGATAACTTTAGTAAAACAAACAATGGTATTACAGGGAATGATACCTCAAAAATATTTAAAGATGTTACATATAAATACCGATATGGACTTGGTGACTATTACTATTTACCGACAGGATCGTTTGAAGGTTCAATAGGTAATCCATTTGCCAATACCCTAAGTCGCTCACTTAGCATATCCAGCGGCATACAGTTGACGAAATCAATTAAATTACGTTTGGATTATAAACAAAGTTCATCAACCGGGCGAAAATATCGTTATAAAACGTCCTCGGGAGATTATTATGATGAACTAATTCATATTATTGCCTTTGAAGATACACTGGAATTAATTCCTTATGACTCATCATCTACCAGAAACTTTTTTCCTCTGGGGGAAACGGGAAAAGAGGGTTTTGTTGCGCCCGAATATAACTTGCAATGGAAAATCAGCCCCAGTCAATATAAATGGCTGAACGGGAAGCTGGATTTTATTAAAAGTATTAATCTTTCGCACAAAATGTCTGGAAAAGAGAGCATACGCTATCGTTTGACAAACGATAATACCAATTACTATCTTGGCGAAGAAACATCGACATATACGCTGAACTTTACGCCACTTATTAAAGCAGGTTTTACCTTCAATGGCAATCTTCGAATAAATGTTGGCTACAATAAAATGATCAAGATAGATAATCAGGGTGATGTTGAAATTGACTATTTAAATACCAGTGTAACAAAAACATTTCAGGATAATATGACCCTCAATTTATCCTATGAATACAATAAGGGTCTTAGTATTCCCGTTCCATTCCTCAAGAAAATACAAGTGATCAACATGAAAAATGAGATCACATTTTCTTTACAAGGAAAGTATGGATTGGATAAAAAAGTTGTTAAACTTAAGGGAAGTCAGAATTTTGGAGATCCTCAGAATTTCAGGATAAACTGGGAGGTTGAACCAAAAGTTCAATATCGCTTTAGTAAAAATATAGACGGGACTTTTTTCTTTAAGTATGGTCAAAGAATTGATAAAACCCAGGAATTGGATGGAGAGAATAAGACGGATGATTATAAAGATTTTGGTGTAACGGTTACCATCCGGATCAGTGGATAATACGATGAAACGAATTATAATTATATGTACACTTATTTTGGGTGTTTTGCTTGCCGACAATTTGCCTTTTGATGCATACAGAGCATTTTCTTATTTGGAAAAACAGGTTGCGTTCGGCCCTCGAGTACCCGGAAGTCCGGAACAGCTTGTTTGTCGCGATTGGTTGATTGAACAAAGCAAGCTTTATGCCGATACGGTTATCGTCCAACAATTCAAAGCATACCGCCCCGACAATAAACAGACGGTGGATGCTTTTAATATTATTGCAAGATTTAATCCCAAAAACACCAAACGTGTGATGCTCAGCACACATTGGGATACGCGCCCCATTTCCGATAAAGATTTTGTATATTATAACACACCCGTACCCGGTGCAAATGATGGAGCAAGCGGGACGGCCGTATTGCTTGAGCTGATGAAGCATATAGAAAATATTAACCCCAATATTGGTGTTGATGTTGTTTTTTGGGATGCCGAGGATATGGGTCTTGCCGGGAATGGGAAATATTTTTGTCAGGGCTCTGACTACTATGCAGAGAATCCGCTGTTACCTTTGCCCGAAAAGGGGATTCTTATTGATATGATAGGTGATAGCGATCTAAAACTGCCCATAGAGGCAAATAGCATGCAATATGCGCCTGAACTTGTTACTGAGGTTTGGGACATTGCCAAGGAACTGGGTTATGGACAGATATTCCTAAAACAGATAGGAATTGAAATATTTGATGATCATGTCCCTTTGAATATAAAAGCGGGTATTCCCACTATTGATATTATTGATTTTCATTATCATTATAAGGGCAAAAATATATGGCATACTCCCCGTGATTTGCCGGCCCACTGTTCACCACAAAGTCTTAAGTGCATTGGTGATGTGCTCTATTCTTGGCTATTGCGTCAATAAGCACTGGATTTTATATCTTATAAATATTATATTATTATAAATAAGGGGAACTATGATAAATCGTTACCATATAGTTAATAATTTAAAAATAATAAATATTTCAATTGACTGGAATTCTCCCAATTGGAGAGATGTTCCCGTTGCCGAAATCAATACATTTCATCCCAACAGCAGTGACCACAGACCTGAAACATTAGTTAAAATCCAATATAATGATCACGGTATATTTTTACTGTATAAAGTGAAAGATAAATATGTGCGGTCCCTTTATACCGATTATAATTCAAAAGTTAATGAAGATAGTTACGTTGAATGGTTTATCAAACCACCCGAGTCTGAGGGATATTATAATTTTGAGTTGAATGCAGGAGGTACCCTGCACGTAAACTTTATCGTTGATCCGGAGCGGGACTCGATGGGAAAACGAAAAGATCTAAGGCATATCCCCGAGGATCATTCAAAACAGATCACCATCATCAGCAGTTTATCGCGGGTGGTTGATCCGGAGATCACAGAAGAAATAACCTGGTTTCTGGGACTTAATATTCCTTTTACTTTTTTTGAACTTTATACCTCGATCAAGAAGATAAATAGCTCAATCTGGCAGGGCAATTTATATAAATGTGGAGATAATACATCTCATCCCCATTGGGCCTCATGGAATCCGATCGAAAAATTGAACTTTCATCAACCGGTGCATTTTGGAGAGTTCGGTTTTAGTGAAAAGAGGGAGTGAGGACATTATCGTCAACATTTAATATATGTGCAATGTCAACATCATAAGATGAGTGAAGGAAAATGAGCTATGAAAAAGTTTGCTATTGGAGATATGCGGGGAACAGTACTTTTTATTGATATTAAAAATTTTCTGGGGATAAGCGGGATATTAAGCCCAAAGGAAACCTGCCAATTCGTTATGCGGGTTATTGAGCCTTTATCCGACAGTATTCAAGATCACAATGGCTATGTGTGCCAAATACAAGGTGACGCCATTATGGCCGTATTTGGCTTAGAAGAATCAGATAATAATCATGTCGATAATGCTATTGAGTGTGCCTTGGAAATGCAGAAAATACTTGGTACAATTAACCCCATAAAAATTAATAATATTTGCATTCCGCTCGCGGCCCGTATTGGGATCTGTTCGGGTGATCTGTATGCATGTGATATTCGCGTTGCCGGCAAAAAAGAATTTACAGTCTTAGGCAAAACCGTGAATTTGGCATCGCGCTATCAAAAAATAAATAAATATTATGGCACGAAAATCTTGATAGATGAATCGGTATTTGCTTATATTAAGAATGATATTGTCACAAGAAAATTAGATAGAGTTGAAATTGAGGGTTGTATAGAGCGCATTCAGGTTTATGAAGTTCTGTTTACACGCCAAACGGATGATGCTGAAGAAACCTTGAAGAAAGCACACTATGAAAAAGGGCTGACACATTATCTTCAGGGTAATTGGGATGAAGCGATCAAATGCTTCTCAAGAGTGGCGGAAAATAAAGCAAGCTACCTCATGATCAAACGTTGTAAATATCATAAAGCGCTTCGAGTATTTTCTTTGACAGACGACGAAAACCACAAATAGAGGTTTACATGGAATATATACTTTTCATTTCCGGCATCGTTCTCGGGACTGTTGTCGTTTATATTATTTTTCAATTTGTTCAAAGAAAAAATAAAAGACAATTGGAACAACAGAAAACCATAACACAAGAAACTCAGAATGACTTGGTTCGACTTGAGACTGAAAATCGTTTATTAAAAGAAAAGTCAGCTGAAACTGAGGATATGCAAAAGTCTTTGAGTGAAAAATTCGAGAATCTTGCAAATAAAATATTTGATGAAAAAGACAGAAAGAACACAGATAAAATAAAATTGGTACTGGAACCAATTGAAAAGGATATTAGTCAATTTCGAAAAAAAATTGAAGAACTTCATACAGGTACAAGTGATAGAATGACGACTTTGACTGCCAAAATTGAAGAACTTCAAAAATTGAATCAAGTAATCACAGAAGAGACAAGCAATTTAACAAGAGCCTTAAAAGGCGATGTTAAGAAACAGGGAAATTGGGGGGAGTTGATCCTAGAGCGCTTATTGGAAATGTCCGGTTTGCGAAAAGGGATGGAATATGAAACACAGGCTTCTTTCACTGAGGAAGAAGGCCGTAAACAACCCGATGTGATAATTAATCTTCCCGAGAATAAGCATTTGGTCATTGACTCAAAAGTTTCTTTTGTAGATTATGAAAAATTTATCAAAGCAGAAGATGCTACTGAAATTCACCAGCACAGAAAAGCTTTGATCGCATCCATGAAACGTCATATTGACGGATTGAATGAAAAACATTATCAGAATTTGAAAGACATTAATTCTCCCGATTATGTTTTTATGTTCATTCCCATTGAAGGTGCCTTTGCGACCGTGATGGAAGAAGATATGTCCCTGTATCAATATGCAATCAAAAAGAATGTTATTATGATAGGACCCTCGTCATTGTTGGCGTCGCTAAGGACTGTATCCTTTATTTGGCAGCAAGAAAATCAAACAAAGAATGCCATGGAGATCGCGACCGAAAGCGGAAAAATGTTAGATAAGTTTATTTCTTTTTACGAGGATTTTGAGAAGGTTGGCAAACAAATGCAAACTGCCCAAAAAACCTATGAAGATGCAGAGAATAAACTTAAAACAGGTCGGGGAAATTTAATCGACAAAGCAAATAAGATCAAAGAGATGGGCGCTCGCTCGAGCAAACAATTACCCAAACCAATAAATCAATAATGAATAATTGAACAATAGAGCAATCGAAGTAAATATATAAAATCTAAATCTGAAAAATCTCCTGAGAAAAATGTGTGATGCTCAACACCATTTCGATGTTCTAATGCTCGATTGTTCGGTGTTCGATATTTAAGGGTTCAGATATCGCTATTAGTGCTTTTTTAATTACCAATCATAATAAATAATCAATAAATTCAAGAAAAGTTGTTAACGTTCGTTAAGATCTTGGGTCTTAATAGGGAGAAACAGGTTAGGACATGGTAAAAAAAAGAGAATTCGAAAACTGGGTGACTGAATACCATGACCGTATCTACGCAACGATCTTTCACATTGTGGGCAATGAGGACGATGCACTGGACTGTACTCAGGATGTGTTCCTGAGGGCGTACAAGAAACGTTCTTCCTTTCGAGGTGATTCGTCACCGTATACCTGGTTGCGTCGCATAGCGACCAATTACGCGTTGAATTTTGTTACACGAAACAAAACCTCTCATTGGAATGAATATCATGAATATGAGCACGCCGGGCCGGAAGATGAAAAAGAAGTTAAACAATTTCAAAGTCAGTGGCTAGATCATCTTTCAAAAATGGAACGTCTCGTTGTTGAAAGCAGGGCTTTTGAAAAACTATCTTTTAAAGATGTTGCCGAGAAGCTAAATACAAGTGAGAACAGCGCAAAAGTCCTTTACCACAAAGCAATAAAAAAACTGCAACAGGTAGTAAAATGAAATGTGAACAAATACAAGAGATCTTTCCCGAATTACTGGAACACCCGGAACGCTATCCGGAAGCTCAAGAGCATCTGGCAAACTGTTCTTCCTGTAAAATACTTCTTCATATCTTTGAAGGGCTTTCGGACGATACTCCGATAACGATCGATCCTTTAAAACGGGATGTGAATTTTATTAACATCCAAAAGAAAATGCGCCGGCATGACAGAGTTGTTTTTTCGCGTCGTATAAGCAGTGTTGCTGCAGTGTTTTTACTGGCTATCGTAACGATATTTAACATAAACCAATCAACAACTATTTCAATAGCTGATATCAGCGATGATGTACTGTATTTGCAATCCGAAAGCAGTGTTGTCCCAGAGATATCTATGGACCAGAATGCCATAATTGAATATCTGGTCGAATATGAAAACATTGAGTCTATAGAAAATCTTTTTTAGGTTTGAGCAAGGAGAATATTATGAAGAAGATATTTGCAATTTTTATTATTGGTATCATCATGATCGCAAGCTTAAGTGCGCAGAACATGCAAAAAGAACGATTTGACGATCCGGATAAAAAAGAACATTGTATCAGCGATCAACCCTATTATCAGTATATGGTATTCCGCATGACTGAAGTGCTTGAATTGACTCCCGGACAGGCAGAAAAACTATTTCCACTTAATCGTCCTTATAGGGATGAGAAATATTCTCTACACCTGCAAATGGGCAAGTTGAGCGAAGAAGTTTTCCAAAAAGATGAAATCACAAAAAGTGATTTGGGTAAATATAAAAAAGAGATCAATCGTCTCCACGAAGTAGAAATGAAATTGGATGATGAATTTATTGAAGATGTTGAAAAATTTCTTGAACCTGCACAGGTTGCGAAACTGATGTTTTTCGAACCTCGTTTTAGAAAAGAATTATCACATGAGCTAAAACAACGTTATCAACCAGAACCGGAAGAGAAGAAGGGTAAGAAATTCTGGAATAAGCGTAAATAATTTAAAAGGAGTTAACCATGAAACGCAAACCAATTACCATCGCACTGACCCTTCTGCTTGTAGCAAGCTTTGCATTCGCAGGTATGAATGAAAAGGGTAGGGCAAAAAGTCCTGAACATAAGATGAGGGGTGAAAACTATCAGTTACTGACAGAAGAGGAACGCGCAAAAGTTGCCGATGCAAAACGCGATTTTGAAAAGAAAGCCATTCCGCTACGTGCCGATATCAAGGTGCTGTATATGGAACTTGACGAACTGGTTGTAGCCGGTAAATCAGGGAATGCCAAACTTGATGAGTTGAATACAGCAAAAGATAAACTTTCAAAAGAGAAACTCGACAATCAGGTAGCTGTTCGCAAGATCGTTGGTGAAGATAAATATAAATTAATGCATAATCGTTTTATGTATGTTGGGCATGGAGGACGGGGAGACAGAAATATGGGTAAAAGAAACCCTCGTTATGGAAATAAAACACCCAATGCTTATGGAGAGGGAGGACGACAGTATTACAAACAGCCCATCGTTAAATAAGCATTGCCGGTACATATATAAAAAAGCCCTGAATACTTTCAGGGCTTTTTTATTATTAAGTCTTATTATGATACTACAATACTAACTTAAGATAGTTTCCGCTAATTCTTTTGCCAGAACATCACATAATTCATAATCATTGGGTTTTGCTGAATACTTAGCTTCAATAGAGGTGCCGACTTGATTCCAGCCGAGTTCCCCCACCAGTTTATTGAGTGACTTAACGCCGCCGCCGCTCCATGTTGATGTACCAATTACAGCGACATGACGACTGGTCATTTTTCTTTCAAGGAATTTATTGACAATTTCTTTCATCGAAGGGAAAAGAGCATTGTTATATGCCGGAGAGGCAAGGACAACACCGTTGTATTTCCACACAGCAGAAAGCATAAATGATGGGTGTGTTTCAGACGCATCGTAGACTTCCACATCCGGGACCCCGGCTTCTTTTAACTTGCGTGCAAAATAGTCCGCCATTTCTTCGGTATGCCCATACATAGATCCGTATATAACCACAACACCTGGTTGTGTTTTTTCTCGACTCCATTTGTCGTAACGCGATAATGCCCAATTAATGTCTTTACGGAAAACCGGGCCGTGCGTTGAAGCGATCATTTTGATTGGAACACCTTCAAGGACTTTGAACGCCCGCTGAACGTTCTTGCCATATTTGCCAACGATATTGGAATAGTAACGACGCATTTCATTTTCGTAGCAATCAATGTTCAGCTCATCGTCAAAAATGCCACCGTCGAGAGATTTAAAGCTTCCAAAGGCATCCCCGGAAAAAAGAATGCCATCTTTTTCATCAAAGGTCATCATGGTTTCCGGCCAATGGACCATGGGTGTAAAATAAAATCGCAATGTGCGATCACCGGTTTCGAGTATATCGCCGTGCTCGATGGTGAGCTTATTTTTCATTTCGCCATAAAAACCATCTAAGAATTTAAAGGTATTGCGGTTACCAACAATTATCAGTTCAGGATAAGATTTCAATAAAGATGTCAGTGCACCCGAGTGATCGGGCTCGGTGTGATTAACAACCAGATAATCCAACGATTTACCGTTTAGTATATCCTGAATTTCAGAAATAAATGAATCTGTATTTGTGGATTCAACCGTATCAACCAGAACTGTTTTTGTATCATTGATCAAATATGCATTATAAGAAACGCCCTGAGGAAGCGGCCATAAATTCTCGAAACGAGACGTCCTGCGGTCGTTAACACCAAGGTAGTAAACGTTATCAGCTAATTTAATATTTCTATTCATTATTACTCCTGTCTTTCAAATTAACACCCAATATACAATAAAAAAATAAAAAGTGAACTATTCGCGTAATTTTACAAAGGTTACACCCACACCGCCTTGATCCGGTTTTGCAAATTTATATTCTTTAATACGCCAGTCTCCCGAAAGAAAATCATGGATGACCTTTTGTAAAACACCGCCCCCGGTCCCGTGCAATATCTCCAAAGAATTAATTCCATTCAATATTGCATTATCAATAAACTTATCAGTTTCAATAATTGCTTCTTCTGCCCGCTTGCCGCGCAAATCCAAATGATATGCCGAACCGGTAGAGGAATGTGAAACCATAGTCGTAATACGTTGTTTGGTTTTTTTGGCCGGTTCAAGCCAATCCACCTGCAGTCGCAAACGAGATCCATCAACATCAACCCAGATTTTTTTCGTTTTAGGATTTATTTCAAGGATGGTACCGTTTTGTCTCATTGTGGGGACATAGACTTTTAACCCTTCGTGCAGGTCTTTTATTTTTAGAGAAGGCGTTGCTTGTTCAGGCTCAATAGTTTCTTTTTCTACAAGTGTTTCTTTTGCCTTACGGAAAACACTTTGAGCCTCACGAATAGAATTCTTGCTTGCCTGATGTTCTCTGATCTCCCGAATGCTTAATTCAAGCTCTTTGCGAAGATCCGCGATCATACTCTCCGCTTTTTTTACGGCTTCTTTTTCCGCTCGTTTGAACTTGTGATCTATGTCGCTTTTTTTATCGTTTATATAATCAAGTTTTTCTTTGTAATCTTTTTCGCGTTCTTTGCTTTCTTTAAGTTGAGTATCATAACGACTGATCTTGCGCTGCAGATCAACAATGAGCCGTTCCAGCTTTTCACGCTGTTTACCCACGCGTTCCTTGGCATGTTTAATGACTCTTTCATCCAATTTATAGCGATTTGCGATCTCAATTGCATAAGATGATCCCGGGATCCCAAGTATGAATTCATAATCCGGAATAAGGTTTTTGTCGTTGAATTTCATGCTGCCGTTTTCAAAATGAGGCGAATCAAATGCTAAAGTTTTCAATGAGCCATGGTGAGTTGTAGCAATAATGGTGGTACCGCGTTCACTTAATACTTTTAATATTCCTTCGGCGAGGGCAGCACCCTCATCGGGATCTGTTCCCGTTCCCAGTTCGTCGATCAGGACGAGCGTTTTATCTGTCGCTTCCTCAACAATTTTTTTCAGAGATAGAATGTGAGAAGAAAAAGTAGACAAGCCACCATCAATGGATTGACCGTCACCGATATCAACAAAAATCTTATCATATTCCGGGAAAGAAGATGAAGCCTCCGCAGGTAAAAGAAAACCCGCCTGATTCATAATAGAAAGCAGACCGATGGTTTTTAGTGTTACGGTTTTTCCCCCGGCATTTGGTCCGGTAATAATGATCCCACATTTCCCTTCCGGAAGGTGCAGATTCAATGGGACGGGGTCAGTAGAGAAATTCAATTCAAGGTTTCGACCTTTGATAATTCGTAGTTTATTATCTTTGTCGTCGGGCTTATCCAAACCAAAGTCTAAAGCAAGTCGTCCATGTGCCTGGATCAGATCAAATGTTTCCAGAGCTTCAATACAAAGTTCTATGGAAGGTAAATATTCACGGATCCGATCAGATGCCTGAAGAAGAATACGGCGAACTTCAATTCGCTCTTCTTGTTTTGCCTGATACAGTTCATTGTTCATTTCAACAATGACTAGGGGTTCCACATAGACGGTTTGTCCGGTTTGAGATTGATCATGAATAATACCGGGTGCTTTTGATTTTCTTGAAGCACGAATAGGGATGACCTGTCGGCCATTTCGAAAGGCAACGACATCTTCAGATGCTATGGACTCTGCCATCCATTCTGAGGCGATGTGAGATACCTTAATACGAATATTTTGATCAATTTTATTAATTTTTTTTCTTAATCGTGATAATTCGATAGAAGCGTTATCGGCAATCTGGCGTTCCGAATTGAATAATTTAAAGAGTTGTTGCTCCAGATCTTTCAAATCGGGATTATATATACCAATCAGTTTTTTTAATTTTGAATACTTGTTTTCTCTTTGATGGAAATATGCCGATACTTGTCGGGCATGCTGCATGATCTCCGCCAGACCATATAGCTCTTCTTCATGCAATACGGTGCCGTTTACTTTGCCTTTTGAAATAATATCTTCCTGTGTAGGGAATCCGATCAATGAAAGGGGTATATCCAGAGCCAAAAGATCACGCATTTCCAGATGCTGTTGTTGTTTTAATAAATAAATAGTTCTTGGCAAAAAGGATACTGCTGAAAGCGCTTCTAAATTTGCGTTTTCCGTTAAAGTGTATCCAGCCAGTTTTTCTCTGACGAGATGAAATCCAAGTTGTTGATATAATTTTTCCATCATAATGTTTACATGAGTGATATCGGATCACGATTAATAAGTGCCTTTACACCCTTTTCCTGTTGTCTGAAATTCTTAAGTACATGTATTAGAATACTTGCCGTTCTGTTTCCGTTCGGATCGTTTTTTCGTCCCGCTTTAACCAGTATCTGCCAGCGTGTTTTATCTTTAATCCGCTCAATGGGAGAAGGTGCCGGACCCAAACAATTTGACGGCGGGATCTTAGTGACCAATGCTTTATACATTCGACCGATTGCAGCTTCAACCTCTCTGGCATTTGTTCCGCTAACTCTTAGAAGAAAAAGACGACTAAATGGGGGATATTGCAATGTTTTTCTTTGAAAGAGTTCCAAATTATAAAAAGCACGTAATTCAAGCTTGGCAGCCATTTGGATCAGAGGTTCCTCGGGAGAAAATGTTTGAATATAAACATCCCCGGGGTATTTTCCTCGTCCGCTTCGCCCGCTAACTTGATAGATAAGTTGAAAAAGTCTCTCACTTGCCCGGTGATCGGGTATGCCAATACCGGTGTCGGCATTCATGATGCTTACAAGTGTTACATTGGGAAAATCCAATCCCTTTGCTATCATTTGAGTGCCAAGAAGAATATCATGCTGTCCTTGCTCAAATTCATTTAAAATTCGAGCATGTGCATGTTTTGTGCGTGTCGTATCCATATCCATTCGTGCAATGCGCGCTTCCGGAAAAAAAATCTTTAATTCTTCTTCGATCTTTTGAGTGCCGTGTCCCATGGCATTGAGGGTTTCCGTTCCACAATGAACACAAGTGCTTGTAAGAGGATAAGTGGCATTGCAAACATGACACATGAGCTTGTCAAGGCGCTTATGGTATGTTAGTGCGACGCTACAGCTCGGACATTGATGAACCCGTTGACATTCGCTGCAGACCATCACCGTATTGTAGCCCCGACGATTTTGCAAGATAATAGCCTGCTTTCCGTCTTTAAATATTTTATCAAGAGCTGTTAATAATTCTTCACTAAAAAGTCCCTGCCGGGAAGCTTCGTTCATATCGATCAAGTGAACATGAGGCAATTGGGCGTCACCAAAACGCTGATTCAGCTCCAGACGATGATATCGTTTTATCGCGGACTGATAATATGACTCTAAACTGGGTGTCGCCGATCCGAGTATGATCGGAATATTTAGAATATGTGCGTACATGACGGCAGCATCCCGTGCATGATATCGCGGAGCTTGGTCATCTTGCTTGTATGAAGCTTCTTGTTCTTCATCGACGACAATGAGTCCAATATTGTTCATGGGTGCAAAAAGAGAAGATCGTGCCCCCACAACAACTCGAATTGCCCCTTTTTGTATTTGTGTCCACGTCCACAGGCGTTCCGAATCAGACATCTGACTATGCCAAATGGCTACTTTTTCTCCAAAAGTGGAGCGAAATCGAGCAGCGATCTGTGGAGTAATTGCGATCTCCGGAACCAATATCAAAACTTGTTTACCGGCTGCCAGCTGTTTTTTAGCCAACTCAATATATACTTCTGTTTTACCGCTCCCGGTTATTCCGTGGAGCAAAACGGGATAGAATGTATCGAACTGTTTTTCAATATTATCAATAACATCAGATTGTTCAGAAGATAATTTTACATCACGTTTGCGTTCTGCCACAAGATGATCAAAAGGATCAGCCGGTACTTCCATTTCAAATTTTAAAAGTACACCATTCTCAATAAGTTTTTTGATAACAGCCGGTGAACAATGTAACTTTTTTTGAATAACCCGGATCTCTTCCTGGGGGATATCTAAGGAGGAAAGAAGATCTATTACATCTTGTTGGCGTGATGTGATTGGGAGTTCTTTGTTAAGGATTTTGACAGCAGCAACACGACGAGCTTCTTTGACCTTTGGAAAAATATTATCTATAAATAGTTTCCCGGAAGAAAGACCTTCTTTGATTTTTTGCTGACGCACATCGGGGAGGGTGACAAAATTAAGCATAGATAATCCACCTGCGGGAATATCGGCCCAATTTTCGGGATCCTCATTTTCCTGGACAAAACAGAATTGCTGACGTTTATAGCCGGTTTCGGATGGATGTGCCGCCCTAAAACATATACCGATCGGCGCGAGATAATAATTGGAGATCCAAGAAACTAATTTTATCAATTCGGGCGTAAAGATCGGTTTTTTATCAACAATAGCAGTAATCCCTTTTAAGGAATAACTTAATTTGGAAGGTAGAACAGAGAAACATTCTAAACAATATCCCATCTGAGTGCGGGCGCCAAAAGGCGCCTTTACGCGCATGCCCGGCTCAAGTTTCGTTTCCAAAGATTCCGGAACCGAATAAGTGAATGTCTGATAAACTTCCAAAGGGAAGGCAATTGAACAATACATCCTTAAAGTTAAGGGAAATCATGATTTTTAACAATAGGAAAGGCGGGGAAGGGAAAAATGGTGACGGAGGTCAATTAAATGAGTAAGGAGAAGGGAGTAAAGAGTAAAGAGTAAAGAGAAGGTGAAATGCTTTGTCATCTCGACCGAAGCGAAAGCCCAAAAGGCTAAGCGTAGCGGAGAGATCTATCCATGAAAATGAGCAAGGTCGAGATGATAAGAAACAAGTTACAAACCGAAAGAGATAAAGAAGAGGGTTGGGAGAAATCTATTCACGAAAAGAGAAAAAGGCATATATAAAGTACATAATGCAGATTTTGCGGTATTGTAGGGGCGACTCTAGAGTCGCCCGGGGCTTAAGAGGGAGGCTCTAGAGCCTCCCGTACATTATCATGAAAATGAAATATAGATAATTTTATTGTATCGATTAAAAATGTGACGCATATCATACATAGTAGCATCAGTCGAAATATTATCAAAATATTTCATATATTTCAGATACGAAAAGGAACTGTGTGATGAAAAATGAAATAATATTGTATCGTTCGAATGAGCTTCCGTCGCGTATTGAAGTGAGGATTGAAAATGAGACAGTTTGGTTGAATCGGCAGCAAATAGCTACACTTTTTGGGAGGGATGTGAAAACGATCGGAAAACATATAAATAATGTTTTTTCGGAAGGTGAGCTAATTAAAGAAGTGGTTGTCGCAAAATTTGCGACAACCACTCAACACGGCGCAATGAAGGGAAAAACACAAACTTTAGATGTAGAGTATTATAACCTCGATGTCATTATTTCGGTTGGGTATCGAGTAAAATCAAAGCAAGGGACACAGTTCAGGATCTGGGCGAATAGGGTGCTTAAGGATCATTTATTGAAAGGTTATTCTTTAAATAACAGAATAAACCGAATAGAGGATCGGGTTGAAACACTGAACGACAAAGTAAACGGTATCGATCTGCAAATAAGATCACAAGCTTTGCCAGCGCAAGGCGTGTTCTTTAATGGACAGATTTTCGACGCTTATACTTTCGTTTCCGATTTAATAAGAAAAGCTAAAAGCTCTTTAATCTTGATAGACAATTATATTGACGATACCGTATTAACGCATTTTATAAAGAGGGAAAATGGCATTGAATTTATCATTTATACAAAATATATCTCCAAGCAATTGAAACTGGATATTAAGAAACATAACTTGCAATACCCACCCGTAAAAATTTGGAAGTTTGATAAAGCGCATGACCGTTTCCTGATTATTGACCAAAATGAGATTTATCATTTTGGGGCCAGCTTAAAAGATCTTGGTAAAAAATGGTTTGCGTTCTCCAAATTACATATTGATCCGCTTCTTATTCTTAAAGAAATTTAAACGTCTGGCTTCGATGCAAAATGACCTTCTTTTTTAAATCGATCACCACATTGTGAGGAATTGCTTTTTTCCAAAGGGAATTGTCATTTCAACCGGAATGAGACCCCGAATGGTCGGGGGCGAGTGTAGTGGAGAAATCTCAAACATTAAGGCTAAAATCAATGCTTGACTATTCATTTTTTGTTTGAGATCCCTTTCGTCAGCTGACGGATCGGGATGACATGATTAGAACCAAATGATATCTATTTCACACAGGGGGTTATAATTCATATCTCATCACTCATAATTTGCAGTTGAAATGCCACAAAACCTCTCTCAGAAATAAAACGCCACAAAAACAAAACTCTCCAAGAGTGAGGAGAAAAGTGTACCAATATGTGTCTGGTGAATTTGATTTTATAATTTAGGGTGTGTAAGTGCTTTAAAATACTGGGGTTTAGAACTCACTAGATATGTGATGTTATGTGGTGAGTTTAATTTTCCTGACAATAACAAATAATTATTTGCATAAAATGATAAACTATGTAAATTAAAAAATAACATAACATAAAAAGGTTGAAATGTGTGGTTTGTTGATCCACATAAGAAACAAGAGTACTTATCCTTGAACTATTTTATTTCGGGTAGGGATTTTTGTAATTTATGATTAAAAAATATTACGGAGGATAAGATGAAGAAGATATTTCTATTTAGATTTTCCTTTGCGTTACTTGTATCCATAGTAATCATTTCCTTGTACGGTTTTACTGACCCCGCTAAAGTTGCTTTGGAAACTACTGATAGGAATGAAGGTATAGCTGCTGTTGAGCAGTTGACCGACCAGTCCGTGCTGGCAAAGATTGCTGTGGAAGCTAAGAATTCGAGTACACGCCTAGCCGCTATTGAAAAGTTAACCGATCAGGATCAAACCGTGTTAGCAAAAATTGCCGTGGAGGATAAGTATTGGAAAGTCCGCACAGCCGCTATTGAGAAGCTGACTGATCAATCCGTGCTGGCAAAGGTTGCTGTGGAGGATGAACAGTATTATGTCCGCACAGCCGCTATTGAGAAGCTGACTGATCAATCCGTGCTGGCAAAGGTTGCTGTAGAGGATGAAGATGATTATGTCCGCAAAGCCGCTGTTAATAAGCTGACTGATCAGAATCAGTCTGTGTTGGCAAAGATTGCTGTAGAGGATGAAGATGATTATGTCCGCAAAGCCGCTGTTAATAAGCTGACTGATCAGAATCAGTCTGTGTTGGCAAAAATTGCATTGGAGGACGAGTATTGGGCAGTCCGCGAAGTCGCCATTAAGAAGCTGACCGATCAGTCCGTACTGGCAAAGATTGCTGTAGAAGATAAGGATTTGGTTGGTCGCAAAATCGCCGTTGAAAAGTTGACCGATCCGGTAATTCTAGTAAGAATTATTTGGGAAAATAAAAATGAGTATATCCACAAAGCCGCCGTTGAGAGATTGACTAATCCGGCTCTGTTGACAAGGTTAGCTAATATAAAGAGGGATAGAAAAACTCAGTTAATCTATAAATTAATTCTTGCGTTTGATACTGTTCCATCTAATCACCGCGTACGTCTTATTTGCAGTATTTTACCGGCTATACATGTATTGAGTGATCCCAAGATTGTTAATATAGTTGGAGAAATAGTCTCAGTAAAAATAGACTGGTCATCCAGGGAACAATCTTATAAGGGGGAAATAGCGGGAATAAATTTGTGTTTTCCTACAACAAACTTTGGCGAATCATTTACATGTTCAATTAAACTCAAGAACCGGTTTAAACGTTTATCGTATACCTGGAGGACTAACTTTCCACATAAAACATCATCTCTTGGTTTTATGCGTGCTAAGATTAATGCCGGAGATCTTCTTGTACCTGTTCTCGACCAGTTACCACAAGCTCTGGTGATAAAGATTGCTTTGGAAGATAAAGACGGAGGAGTCCGCAGAGTAGCCGTTAAAAAGTTAACCGATCAGTCCCTACTAGCAAAAATTGCCGTGGAGGATAAGGATGAAGAAGTTCGTGAAGCCGCCGTGAGGAAGCTAACCGATCAGGATCAGTCCCTGCTGGTAAAGATTGCTCTAGAGGATAAGGATGCGGAAGTACGTAGAGCAGCTGTTAAGAAGGTGACCGATCAGTCCGTACTGGCAAAGATTGCTCTAGAGGATAAGGATGCGGAAGTACAAGAAACCGCCGTTATGAAGCTAACCGATCAGTCCGTACTGGCAAAAATTGCTGTGGAGGATAAGACTAGGGAAATCCGCAGAATCGCTACTGAGAAGTTGGTCGATCAGTTCTTGCTGGCAAAAATTGCTGTAGAAGATGGGTATTGGCGAGTCCGCAAAGCTGCCGTTGAGAAACTGACAGATCAGTTCTTACTGGCAAAAATTGCTGTAGAAGATGAGGATTGGCGAGTCCGCAAAGCTGCCGTTGAGAAGTTGACAGATCAGTCCTTGCTGGCAAAGATTGCTGTGGAGGATAAGCGTGAGAAAGTCCGTAAAGCCGCCCAAAAGAGGTTAAATGCTCTTCGAAAAACGGGGTGGTAATAGTAGATTGCCTGACCTTACCCCCAAAATTCAGACAGTCCATATATTAGCATACTTATTTGCTATAATATTCTAATTATCTAGCGAGTTTTGCTCTTTTTTTGCTGGTATTGTGGTGAGCAGGTGTGGTATTACAATCAGTATTGTAGTAGTTATAAACTATAGCTTGTTAATCCGTTGGTAGATTCCTAAACTTACGAGTTGTTAATAATTAAATATGTTTTGCACCAAAGCTAGTATGCTTTTCTTAAAACATAATTGATTATCATACGGATTTTAAACTATAACAGTATATTTCAAAGTAGCCATGGAAACTCATTCAAAATATTTAGATGAGCTATTGAAAAAAGGGCATAAGGTCTTAGAATCTGAATTAACTATAGATGATTTCAATTTTGATAATTTTAGTATACTTAATTCATATATCATTTATAAAGCTATCATAAATGAGCATCAAAAGAACACGTTAATTCATTTCCCAGATAAAGAAACAAAAACTGAGTTTTATATACCTGTAATTATTGCTCTTTCTTTAGAAATATTTTTAGAAAATTATGTTAACTATGATTATAATAGATCTCAAAAAGAGTCCTTATATGGAAACTTTTTCTCATATCTATACAATATTCACGATAATACTGTCCCCGTTTATTTTGGAGAGAAATCAATTATTATTACTGACAAATTATATGAAAATACTTTAAAAACCTTTTCTTCAAATTTATTCTACTTATCAAGGAAAGAGATATTAAAAAAGGTTCACAAGGAAACAGTTGATAGTAGTTTTAAGCCAATTATTAATAAAATATTTAATAATAAAGATGAGTATTTTAATTATTGCTCTGAGATTCTCGGAAATTGTTATAGATCATATAAGTTGGAATTAGATAGTAGTATTTGTTATGATATTTATCAAGCCTTTCCATTCTGCTATATAACTAAAACAGGCAAAATAAACTATAACATCCATAATTACCCGATGATATATATCGTTAATAATTATGAAACAGCTCGAAAATATGTACTGGATAAAGAAATTAAAATTAAAAATGTAGTTTTCATAGGAGCTAATAAGTATAAGAGCGATCTCATTCATATATCTGAAGACTTAAACAATCAAAGGATTTCAAAATGTTTATTTATTGGAAGTAATGACGTTGAAGAATACGCTATCCCAAATTTATGTAAATGGAAATGGACTTTGCATGAGCTTGATTATTTTAGTTATATTGAAAGCATCCCTATACTAACTCTTGAAATTGATAATGAAGTATTCTCACAACTATTAGATATGTTCTTTAAAGAAATTGAAAAAGTTGAAAAGGAGTATTTATTAGACTTATCTGAAATATATAAATTTGGTAAATATATTCTTCATTTTTCCATTCCCACCAAGACAAGCAATCAAATTAATGAACTTGAATATGTCTACTCAAATTTCAAAAAAGAAGCATATGAAATAATTGAATCAGCGTTTCAAGAAATTGACGAATACGATTTTGAAGAATACTGGGATAAAATATTTGTTTCCTATACAAATTTAATTGAATATCAAAAAAATAATAGTTCAAAATTTGACCAAATAAAAAGACAAATAAATAGTATTGATTATCTTGTTGTACCCAAAGCACTAAAAAGCACATGGGAAAGTGAGTGTAATCAATATTATGTAAAAAATATTATATCATTTAATGAGTATAAAGCACTTAATGTAAAGAAAAAAACTATAGTTTTTCTTGGCTTTTTTGGATATGATCATTTAAAAGCAATTATACACACCCCGAATAAAATACATCTTAGTTTATATCCTGAAGAAAACGACTATTATAATAAATGTTTAAACAGACTAAAAAATGAAACAGCAAATGAGCTAAAATCAAATGATAGAGAATTATTATCCGGGATTAAATTTAAACAGGCGGCTTCAGCTGAGAATGCTTCAGAGGTACTAGATAGAATCTTTGAGAAAAATAGTGAAATTAATTTCAACACTGAATATCAGATTAATTATTCTACAAATATAATTTATGAGCTTGCTTTTGAGGAAGATGACGAAATTCTTAAGTTAGACTCGAATAAGACAATCTTATTAAAAACAAATAAGCAAGAGATAAACGAAATAATCAGGAATTTAAAACCTGGTAATCAAATTAGAATATATGATAATGCTACAAAAGAAGTCATATATGATATCGCCTTAAATTCTGATGAAAAAGGAATATTTGAAGAGATTGAATTGTATTCAAAATTATGGAAGCTTGCATTATTAGAATATAGCTTTAAGTTTGATTCCATAAGTTCTCTTTTACACCATTTAGTTGAAAATGGGCTTACAATAAAAAGTGAAAATACAATAGAGAATTGGATTAATCCATCAAATAAAATCAAGTTTCCTCAAACATATAATAACCTATTAGTGCTAAAGAATACAATAAAATCAGATACCTTTGATAAACGTTTTAAAGGAATAGTAAAAAACAGAAAAAGTTTTAATGGGATAATGATTGCCCTTGGTAGAGATTTAAGCGATGAGATTTCTCATTATATTCTTCATAAAGAAAAGGGGGAAAACATCTTAAAACTTTCTGACACTCAATTGGAAAATATAATTAATCAAAATGCACCCTTAAAAACAATTAAAAGGATTGAAGTTACTGATGATGAATAATGATGAGAAATGCAGGATTATATTTGAAGAAAGGATCAAAAAAGGGCTCTTGGGGCCCGGATCAGATATTTTTATCAAAGATGATAGTGTTGAAAATGAAATAATTTCAGATTATCCCTTGCAAAGATATTATACTGGTATTCTATTTCCCGAAAAAGATAAAATTAAAACCATGAGTGAAAGCTCTGATGATGAAATAAGTAGTGAAGTTGATGGAAATAATGAGAACATTAGCCCACAAGATTTAAAAAATATAGATAATAATGGTGATAACAATTTTAATTCTGGAAAAAAAGACCACAATGATGATGATCAATATGTAATAACGCAGAATTCATTTTTCCCCACCAATATTGGCCTGACATTTTGTACTAATAATGACGAGAAGGAAATCCGTGTTAAATTTTCTTTTGGTACCTATTCAATAATAAATGAAGAAATTAAAATCAAGGCTCATGAAAGCATCTACAAAGAATTTCAGGACCACGAAACTTTTCCATTCAAGGATAAAATTGATTATCAAGATGGTTATTTAATTCTTAAACATAAATTTGTAGGAAGAAAAAAAAGCCCTCGCTCGGGAGATTTTTCATTACTAGATAATTTTAAAATGTCTGATGATTTCAAGGATAACCCAATTAAATATTCTTTCCATTTTTTTGAGAAGCTAATCGGTAAAGCTTGGAAGCGGGACACCCACAATTTAGATTTAAATATACTCATTTCAGATATATCAATCCCTAAAAAGATTTTTGAAAAGAAATTATCGAATTCTAGTTACATAGGGGCATCATATACCTTAAAAACATATAAAATGCCTGGAGATAATAAATGTAAATATATCAAGATTCAATTGATTAATACATCCGATACACAATCTTCAAAAAGATTTACAAATTCAAACGAAATATTGAACCAAAAAGCACTTTTTCAATCAAAAATTGAAATATTTTCAAAACAATTGCTGCCTTATAGATCATATAATGATTTTCATCCACTCGATAGAGAGGCTGAACTATTAACTTATCTTTACAAAGATGTGCAGAATTTTGGGATTGGTCATAATTGTTCAGTTGAATGGGGAAAAAATTATATTCAGACAACATTCCTCCCAACATATGACATAAAAGATACTTTAAATACTTTTAATGGAAGTGACTTTAGTGAAAATCCTGATTATTATAAAAATATTGAGGAACAATTAGATATTTATAATTTATCTCATTTCTCAAAGTCAAGCAAAGATCAGGTCATTGATAATTTGAATAATTTCATTTTGCAATATGAGATTTGGATTAATAAACAAAAAGATGCCCCTTCAAGAAATTCTAAAATCGAAGAGTACATTTTTAATAATTTAAACTATAATTTAAATAGATTGAAGTCAAACATAACTTTATTAAGAAATGAAGTAGTTTTTAGATCATTTTGCTTAGCAAATACAGCAATGTTTATTCAAATTATACTATCAAACGATGAAAATCTTGCGGCAAAAGAAAAAGATATTTCTGAAATTAATATGGATATGGACTTCAGTAATCTTGATTATTTTAAAAACTATAATTTTGATAAATCACCCTTTGGGCGACCTAAATATAGACCTTTCCAACTTGCATTCTTGATCTTAAATATCGATAGTATTACTGAACTTAACTCGCCATCAAGAAATGAAATAGTTGATTTAATCTGGTTCCCCACAGGTGGTGGGAAAACTGAAGCTTATCTATCAGTGGCCGCATTTACAATTATTTATCGAAGGTTAAGTAATCAAGATAATTATAATGGTACATCTGTTATCATGCGATATACTTTAAGATTGTTAACATCACAACAATTTGAAAGGACCTCGAAACTAATTGCAGCTCTTGAGTTTTTAAGGAGAAACTTCGAAAACGAATTAATGTCAGAACCCATAACAATTGGAATGTGGGTTGGAATGTCTAGCACTCCTAATTTAATTAAGGTTGCCGAAGGGAAAGTATCGGATATAAGTGAAGAAGCTAACAAACCCAACGGAAATCCTAACAAATATAATGTCTTTCAAATCAGTTCTTGTCCTTGGTGCGGGACAAAGCTTATATCAAAAAATAAGTCTGGTAATTGGGTGTTCGGCTTTGATATAAGTGGGAATGTCCCAAATAAAAAATTTAATATTAAATGTCTGAATAACAAATGTCCTTTCCATCATAGTCTCCCCGTGCAAGTAGTTGATGAAATGCTATATATTTCACCCCCTACTCTTTTATTTGCAACTGTCGATAAATTTGCCATGTTAGCGTGGAAGCAAGAGGGTCATAGATTTTTCAATTCTCTTTCTGAATCTGGTTTACCTCCAGATTTAATAATTCAAGATGAATTGCATCTATTAACTGGACCACTCGGATCTATTACCGGTATATTTGAAAGTGTAGTTGAATTATTATGCACTAAAAATAAGCGAAAACCAAAAATTATAAGTTCAACAGCCACTACACGAAATACTACTAATCAAGTTAAAGCATTGTATGGAATAAACAGAAAAGTAAATATTTTCCCGCCCAATGGTTTATCATATAAAGATAGTTTTTTTGCAAAAGTATCCGAAAATGAAAGTAAGAGAAGATATAAAGGATTTCTTCCTACTGGAAAATCAAGCATAGATACTCAATTACAACTAATTGTGCATTTACTTGTATCTAGGTTAGAAGTATATAATAACATCATTAAAAAAGATAACATGCTTGATTTTCATACTTTTGATAAATACTGGACAGTTGTTTCATATTATAATAGTCTAAAAGATGTAGGAAGAATTCATAATAAAATAAGCGATGAGATATATAATTTTACTTCAGTACTACAAAATAGGCTTTGGGGGAAGAAACCTTCAGAGACTTTTAACTATCTGTATTTATACAATAGAGACAAAGAGCTAACAAGTAGAATTGACAGTTCAAAAATCAAACATACATTAAATCTTTTAGAGGAAAATGAATTTAATGAAACTACAATACAGAAACTAAATAATGGTAATTCATATATTGAAGCAAATATTGTGGATATTGTATTAGCCACGAACATGTTTTCTGTGGGCATAGATATTGATAGATTAAATATAATGTTAATAAATGGACAGCCCAAAAACATTGCAGAATATATTCAAGCATCAAGTAGGGTTGGAAGAAAATATAAAGGATTAGTTCTGGTTTTACTTGATGCCAATAGATCAAGAGATAAATCCTATTTTGAACACTTTATCCCTTTTCACAACGCATTTTATAAAAGTGTTGAGCCACTTAGTTTAACACCATTTACTGAGAACACACTTCAAAAAATGCTGGCAAGTTTGGTAGTTACATACTTAAGACATAAATTTCCTAATATGAATTCAGATAAATCAGCAAATAATTTCTCACCAGAAATGCTTGATCAGTTTAAGGCAGAAATTAAACAAAGATATAAGGCAGAAGACAGTACCTGGTTAATATTTGAAAACAAACTAAAACAATTATCAGATTCATGGCTTGAAAAAATCAGTAATTATAACTTGAAATACTACTATCATAAAAATGAAGTTCATCTTCTTGATAAACCCTCTGAAATATTTGAGAAAACCAAAACTGAAGGTTCTATTTATCATTCAACAGATTGGTCGATTATGCAATCTATGAGAGAGATCGATACAAGCTCATTTATCAAGATTGAATTACCAAAAGTAAGAAGAGTATAAAATGGCTAATTATTCAGTGTTACAGACAAGAAAACTAATAAGTTCATATGGGGGAGTTGGTTCGATTATTGAGACAATTGATGGTGCTCTTATAATTAAAGATTTTGATAAATGGCGCTATTTTATACAACTAGGAAAAGAGAAGATTGAACTTGAAGATAATGATATTTTAGAGGATATTAGATTATTATCAAGATTAAAATACTATTTCCCTCAATTGGAAAAAATTGTCAAAATCCCGGCAAACTATTCTTCGTTTAGCAGTAACTCTAAACCAAAATTAGAAAACAATATTATTAATGCAGAGTACTTCCCAAAATGGATGTATTGCAAAAAATGTAATAGTTTCAAACACATTAATGATTGGTACAAAGGCTGGGGAGAAGTTTATGATAGTAAGAATATAGCTGAAATAAATGCTTCTTTTTCGCCACCTAAATGTTATAAATGTTATCAAAAAGCAAAAAAAGATAAAAAGAAAAATAATAGATACAATGAGTTAGAACAGGTAAGATTCATGCTTATTGCTCCTAATGGTAATATTAGGGATATACCATGGGATAAATGGACCAATCTTACTAGAGAAAAAGATGAAACCGGGCAGGAAAAAATTGTCTTTAGAGATAAATGTTGCGATAATCAAGATCTTCATTATTTAAGATCTGATAAATTCTCTGATTTTTCAGGAGTGAGAATTAAATGCAATAATAAATCATGCAAAAACTTCAATAAGCAAGTTACACTTTTTGGGCTATTGGGTTTGAGATTACCAGATATAGATTCATATGGTAAAATAAAGATTATGACAGACAAAGAGGGAAATCCAATATTTGACAGTACAGGAAATCTGCAAAAGATATTCTTCAAGCCAGTAATCAGAACTAGTAACAGTGTTTATTATCCGTTAATAACTAATAGTCTATATATACCCCATAAAGAAATTAAACAAAGCATAAAGGTAAGCATTAAAACTTTACATAAAGATGCCTGCCTTCCAGCAAATAAAATAAAAGATATTATATCTCAAAATCATAATATTAATCTATCATTAGAAGAAATTAATGAAATACTTAATCCTGCTGAGAAAGATTATATTAGTGAAATTAATTACCGTATAAAAGAATATGACTATTTGGCAAATAATGCTAAGTCGGATAATGAGAATTTAGTATTTACTAGAGTTACATCAAATGATCATCATAATTTGGGATTATTAAATTTACTAAAAGTAAATCGTTTAAAAGTAACATCTGTGCAAACAGGTTATTCTCGACAAGAACCAATTGATAAAGACTTATTTGAAAATAGCTCCATGGATGAATTTATTAGAGTAAGCAGGCAATCAATAAAGCCAAAATACACATCAACCAAAGGAAAAAATACTACACTATTACCAGGTATAGAAAGTTATGGTGAGGGTATATTTATTGAATTCGACCCAAAACAAATAAGTAAATGGTATAGCACTCAGTCAAAGAATTTGAAATTTCAAGAAAGATTAAATAGATTAAGGGAAAACGCAAATAATGCAGAATACAGAATAACTGAAGAAAAACGAAAAATGCTAGATAATGACAGTTATTTTGCAAAATTTATTATGTTACATACATTCTCTCATTTAATAATTAAAGAGCTTGAATTTCTTGTTGGTTACCCAGCTACATCAATTTCAGAAAGACTTTATATTGATAACGAAAATATGCAAGGGATATTAATTTATACCATTGCAGGAGCTGAAGGTAGTTTTGGTGGATTAATATCTCAAGCTCAGGATAGCAGATTTATTCAAATAATCAATTCAGCAGTTAATCGTGCAAGAGATTGTGCTTCTGATCCAGTATGTTATAATTCTGAGGGGCAAGGATTAGCTGGTTTAAATCTTGCTGCATGTTACTCATGTGCATTACTACCAGAGACTACATGTGAGGAATTTAATTGTTACTTGGATCGGGCTCTGATAGTTGATGAAGATTTTGGGTTTTACAGAGATTTGACATAAGAACTATACTTGCATTATAATACACATTATCTAGCGAGTTTCGCCTCTTCCCTATTGGTATTGTGTTGAGTAGTTAGGGAATTACTGCCACTAATGGTGTAGTTATAAAGAAGCCCACTCTTTCGAGCGGGCTTTTATTATCATTCAGTCAATTTTATAAGAAGATAGTCAAGAACTTTAGATTTTAGACCATTTATCTCAAACCGAGAGATTAAATTAATCGGTGGCACAATTTTCTAGGTCTTTCTTTTCTCTAACATGTTTTCTAAAAGCTTTAACTAGAAACCTAAAATATTCACCAAATTCTTTGGGCTGCCCAGCTCTCCGGTGACAATTATTTAGATGTTTGATAAATAATTTATTATCTAAAAGGTGCTCCCAGTCTACCACCATATCTTGATAATTCAGATATACATTTACAATAAATCGAGCAATCCGCCCATTTGCATCATAATAAGGGTGACACAAAACAAATTTCTGATAAAAGTGTAATGCACATTCTATAGGTTGCTCACTCTCCTCAAATAAACAAGCTAATGATTCGACAACTTTAGCTATGATCTCATTTGGTGGTGCACCTTCAAATTTATATTGGAGAGACCTCTGTTTTTCGCCGCCAAAATATACTTTTCCCAAATTTTTATCTTTTGCATCTCTAAATCGACCAGCATTTTTTAATATATTTTTATATAAAAACTCATGTGAGAATCTTATTAAAAGGCCCAAATGTTTAATTAAACTATTGCCTTCAGATTTGATTGCAAAAGCATCAATATTATCATTTAATGTACTATATCTTGTTTTTATAGTATCATGAGCTTTTTGCAGTGATATTTTATCATTAACAGAGAAATCTCTTAATAAACTATCAAGTATTTCAAATTCACTATTAATAATTATTATCCGGATTAATTATTGAATTGTTTTTTTAACTTTTTATCTAAATCCTCTTTACTACTGTTTTTTATCTTTTTGTAGTATTCATAGGATTTGTATGGCAGTAGTTCATTCATTTCATCTTGGCTCACATCTGCAAAATACGCATACGAGCTATTTGTGGACAATGGATAAAAAGTTTGATTCTTAAAATCTAATGGAAAATTATTTGCAAATGGGAGATCAGAATAATATGCTTTTATTACATTTTTACCAATTATTCCAGAAGTGCCAGTCTTAATCCATGGATCTTCCTTGTGTGTCATTAATGATAATGATATTGCATCTATGGGTAAATAATTCTCAAGAATAAAATCAACAGTCTTTTTTTCATCTTCTGATAGTAAACCTTCAGGATATATATTGTCTTTGGGAATAGGATTACTCCCGTACTTTTTATATTCTTGATAAACAAGATTATTTACAGGGCCATATGGCCATTTCATAAACCTTGAAGAAATAACATTGGGTTTATTATCAATAATACTCCAAACCTTCACATAATAAATAAGCTTCTGTAATTTAAGCGGTGAGATATCTACACTCCCACTCAACGGGTGATTTAGAATATATTTTGCAGCCTGTGACGCATTCATGCCCTACTCCTTAGCATGATAAAATTATGTTATTAACAAATAACGAAAAAAAATAATGATTTTATTCATCAATTAAAACATATATTTAATAAACATGGACAGTTTTAGTTCCACTTATCTATTCGTGTCAATTAAATAATTCACCATATAATACACAAAATCTAACGAGTTTAGCTTTTTTCTTGTTGGTATTGTTGTGGGTAGAGATGGTATTACTGCCACTAATGGTGTGGTTATAAAAAAGCCCACTCTTTCGAGCGGGCGTTTATTGTTAGATCAGGCTGTTCTATTTATAGAATACGAAGCAAATTCAACTTGATATAAATGTTGCTGAAATTCAATAAATAATGATGTGATACTTTCGACACCACCCAATATATTTTTCGCATCTTCAAGTGAATAATATTTATTCGTTAATAGGGTCGGTAATTTATCTTGAGATAATTCTTCAACACCGACTTCTACATATTTGCTTAATACAAATTCTATGAATTCTTTTTGCTTGTCATTAAGCAATGCAAAGATCGTGGCTTGGGCTCGTGTAACTCGTTCTTTGCGTGTTATCGGCTTTATATCACTGTTAAAAACATATTCCAACACATCATACAGATCGCTTTTTTCAGCATTTATTAGTTTTTGCAGTGTTGTTAATTCATCTTTGCCAAAACCTGCCTCATCCAATTTTTCAAGCAATGTTTTACGTGTTACGGGACTGCTCCATAAAGTCCGTAATTCTTCTTCACTCTTGAAGAAATTCGGCAGTTCTCCAAATAAATTATGTAAAAATTCTTCAGATGAAATTGGTTTCCCATCTGCTCCCCAAAATGAGGTAGCGATCATGTGCTGAATTTCTCTTTCTTTTCCATCTCGCAGTTTAACTTTAATTCTCTGAGGCCTTTCTCTACCCTCTCCTTCACCATCACCCGGTTCTTTTGTTGGATATTTAGGTCGGGGCTCTCTATTTCCACTAGGTTCTTCAGGTTCAAGTGGCTCGCCATCCCATTCGGGATCAGAAAAATGATGATAAGCATCGACAAAATCATAAATGGTGAAAAATTCTTTGCCATCAAACAGGCGTGTTCCTCTTCCCACGATCTGTTTAAATTCTATCATTGAGTTTATTGGACGCATTAAGACAATATTGCGAATATTTCGGGCATCAACACCGGTTGACAATTTTTGCGAGGTGGTTAAAATTGTGGGAATCGTTTTTTCATTATCTTGAAATTCTCGCAGAAACTGTTCACCGATCTCGCCATCATTCGCGGTAACACGGACACAATAATTTGGATCTGTGCTTTGTTTATACTGATTTACTAAATCTCTGACAGCCGCGGCGTGATCCTGAATGGCACAAAATACAATCGTTTTTTCTTTCTGGTTTATTTCGTCCATGAAGATCTGAACACGCTTTTCTTCACGTTTTTTTATTTCGATTATCCTGTTAAAATCAGGTTCTTCGTACAGCTTGCCTTCTTCAATTTCTCCTTCGATAATCGTATCATCACTGGTATAGATATAATCATCCAAGGTGGTCTTAATGCGTTTGACTTTAAAGGGAGTCAAAAAACCATCTTCAATACCTTCTTTGAGTGAATAGATATAAACTGGATCACCAAAATACTTGTATGTATCCACATTGTCCCGTCGCTTGGGTGTTGCGGTCAATCCTAATTGCACAGCAGGCGAAAAATACTCTAAAATACCTCGCCAGTTGCCTTCATCATTGGCTCCACCGCGATGACACTCATCAATAATAATGAAATCAAAATAATCTTTGGGATATTCCCCGAAGTAAGGTTCTGGATTGCCGTCTTTATCCTTACCGGACATAAAAGTCTGAAAAATGGAAAAAAAGATACTGCCATTGGTGGGGACTTTCCCTCTTTTTCTTATCTCTTTAGGTTTTATACGGACCATGGCATCTTCAGGAAAGGCTGAAAATGAGTTGTAGGCTTGATCTGCCAAAATATTGCGATCAGCCAAGAAAAGTATTCTGGGACGTCTTTTCCCGTCACGATTTAGGTTCCAGCGGGTTTGGAACATTTTCCAGGCGATCTGAAAAGCTATAGTTGTTTTACCGGTACCAGTCGCGAGGGTCAATAAAATACGATCTTTATTCTGTGCAATAGCCTCAAGTGTATTTTTAATGGCCAATTCCTGATAAAAGCGTCTGCCATAAGCACCTTCATGAGGAATAGCCGCAAATTTCTCCCGCCATTCGTTTTGATCACCGTAGGTTTTATCCCAAAGTTCTTGAGGGGATAAAAAATCACTAACAAGTCCTTCCTGCCCGGTGTTCATGCAAATATGGTAAATATCTTTACCGTTTGTGGAATAAGTGGTACCAAGATTTAGCTTAGTAGCATATTGTTTTGCCTGAGCAACGCCTTCACCGACTTCCAGCTCATCGCTTTTAGCCTCGACCACAGCCAATTTAATGCCCTTGTAGACTAAAATATAATCAGCGATCAGCGGCTTTTTACGTCCTCCGCCAACTTGAATGCGTCCATCGGTAATTTTACACACATTGCGCTCACGTAGGATACGCGATCCTTCTACCTCACCCCAACCGCACTTTTTCAGCCAGGGATCAATTAATTCTGCTCTAGTTTCGGCTTCGTTCATATGTAATTTACTATCTAGTTACTGTATATTGTCTTTCAATAATATCAGGATACTGCTGAAATATTTCACCATCAATTTCTTTTCCATTTGATTTTTTATTTCTTTTAACTTTATCGGCACCCCAAGTGCCCCACTGTTTAAAGAAGAAGGCAATATCTTTTGCTTCACATTGTCGCTTAATATTAATTACCCATTCTTTTTCCATCGGTCTTGCTTTATTTCCACTTTCTCCACCAACAATAACCCAATTAATATTCTCAAGATTCATGGTACTCAGATCTTCCAAAAGGGGTTCTACAGAAAGAAATAATACACTTGCATTTAAGTGCCTCAATTTATCAATTCGTGGTAATCCTTCTTCCTTATTATCTACCGTAACGCCCAACCAAATATTCTTTGGGATTTTCCTTTTCGATAGATACTGAAACATTCTATCCGCTCTTTTAGTCAAAATTTGATATGTATGATGTGGTGTTTCTTCAATAACTTCAAAAATCTTATCTAAATACTCTTTCGGCATATTTTCATGGAATATATCACTCATTGAATTGACAAAATAAACCGTTGGTTTTTTTCTTTTTAACGGTTCAAATAAACGGCTTGGCACTATATTGAATTTAAATCCATTTTCATAACCTTCCACATCCATAGCCTGTAAACGCAGGGCCATTGTTTCTGCATAACAGTTTTTACAACCTGAACTTGTTTTCGTGCAACCTGCCGAGGGATTCCAGGTTTTCTCTGTCCATTCAATTTTATGTATCATAGCCTTCCCCCTTTATCATATATTGTTTTACCCTGTGTATATTTGTTGAAGAGTAATTCTTTTTCCCAATAAATGAAATTCTATTTTCTTTTTCAAGCTCTTTAATTACTTCTACAAATACTTTGGGTTCACACCCTTTTTCCATGGCAAGTTTTAATCCTGTAATATTATCTTTAATTTTCCCCAATAAAATTAATCTTTTAAGCTCATCTTTAACAGCATTCTTTTTAATATTATTTTCGGGACAATGAAACAGTGTCCCTTCCTCGTAATTATTATCAATATTATAATTTGCTTCTCCTGAATATTTATCATGCTTCCAACATACTTTAAGAAATATTTCCATACCTAAAGTATGATTTGAACCAAATATCAAACCATAGTAATTGCCTTTCTTTTCCTTCCTGATGGAAAAATGATGCAAATAGTACTCTTTCCCCATAGGTATTAAATCTCTGAAATAATCCGCAATAGCTCTATTTATCTCATTGGGTTTAATATCGTCAAAAGGAATTTTAGAAGTATCAATATATTTAGTAATATTCGGATGTTCTCTAAATCTATTTATGAATGAAGATGAAATAAAAAAGATAAAATCTGTTTTAGGAAAAGAGATCAATTGCTTAAACACATCTTCATTAATTTCTTTAAAACCATATTGATCAAGCAGTACAAACTTACCAAGTGTTTTATCATTTAAAATATCTACTATTCCGGGATTTAAAAAAATATCTTGAAATTTATAATTCTGTACAGTGTATTTATAAATACAACTCGAGCACTTGTTTTCATGCTTACATTTCTCAATATACTGAATAATATTTTGCTTAAGCTCCGCACTTTTTTCTTTTACACTCTCATTAAAAAGAAATATGATCTCTTTCTTTGCCTTTAAGCAATACTTGCGCTCTTTACCCTTTGCTCTATTTAATAATACTAATGGGCTTCCCAACTCGTTGTTGGAATCTTTTCCACTACCCGCAAAAAAATCAAAGACATAAACTGCATTTGTATAAAAATCACTATTAAATACAGGCAACCACTCTTCAAAGCATTCTCCAAAAATATCCAATTTTAATTTTGTCGCGTCGTCAAATACTGAATTATTAATATCTTTTGCCATATCCTACAACTCCATTCAACACTTTGGACAGCATACTTATTTTTGTTAAACATATTCGATTGCTCGCTTAATATTTTTGCTATCCTAAAGTAATTTTTGTATCTAAAATAATTCCTTAATATCCTCATATAATTTTTTTAACTCTTCAGAACTCATATCCAAAATTGGCTCATACATAAAAGAGTTAAGATGAATATTTTCAGGAGTCATCAAGTTCACCCTTTCTAATATTTTTATTCTAACAATTTCATCTGGGAATAAATATTTATATTTCATGAATAATTTGATTGTTTGATTTTTATCGATACTGTTAACAAAATCATTGTCATTTATTTTTAAAATCATAAACTCTTCAGCTTTAAGTCTAATAGCAATGGATAAAACAATTTTTAATTCTAATTTTTCACCAGTAATTAATTGATCACATTTTTGAATTAACAAGTCATAGTAAATGACATCCAAATTATTGATTTTATCTGCTATTTGACTGTCAAAGATTATTTTATAAAACTCTTTCAATTCTCTAATAGTTAAAGCCTTTGTATTTTTTTTAATATGCAAAAAACTCGCCATAGCCTGACATTCACTTTCTTTTCCAGAATATTCAAACAGATTTCTAAGCATAGGAATAGAGGCAAGAAGCATCTGAGGATTATTTAAGTTATTTCTCCAGTGGTTCAGGGGATTATTTTGATATACCTCTTCTACGAGTTTTATTCCAGAATGTGTTTTGGCAACATTTAATATATTATTTCTTGTTCTTTTTATATCTAATCTGCCACATACAGACCGATGGAAATCAAAATTATGCGTTAAAATAATCAAATAAAAATCATCTACTTCTGATATTTCTTTCAAATATTCAATAATTGCATATTTGTTTTTGTAATCAAACGAATCAGCTATATCATCAATAACGAATAAGCAAGTGCTATTTTCCTTTTTCCTAACCTCAACTTCAAAAAGGATATTTAAAATATATAAAGCTCTTTTTTCCCCTTGACTAAGGACTTTTAATAGTTTCCCTTCTTCCACATCAATATCTTCAAATTTAAATTTGATTTGTGGTAGCTCATTGCTCAGTATTACATCTACCTGATTGGATACATGCAAACTAAAAGGGACGAAGAATTTATTGTTAAAATCATCAATTACTTTATACCAATCGCCTTTTTCTTTCTGTGCCTGCTCTCTTATAGTTTTTATAGTTTCTTTTGATGTCGCATATTTTGAAAGTAATTCTTTAAAGGTGTCTTTATCTTGTTTGAAATAACTTTTCCATAATTTAGCTTTGAAACTACTTGGATTTGATAATTCTGAAACAATTTGAGGGTTATTTGACAAATAATCTCTAAAGTTTTTTATGTTTGCATTTTTCTTCAAGATTTTATCAAGCTTCTCAAATTCGCCTTTTAGTTTTTTATCTTGTAAAATCGAATTCTTTTCTTCGGTTATAATTTTTTCTAAATCATTTTTTGTTTTTACATAATCATCTTTTCCATTAAGTACAACAGAATGTTCTGCCTCAAAAAAACCATTTTTATCTAATTGGGTAGCTACGTCGGATGCTTGGGTATGATTAAAAACGCCTTTTTTGAAAAAGCTAGATTTTTCTAACAGTTCATTATATTTCTTTACATAATTATCAATATTGGCTAAAAAATCATGACTCTCAATGGCTGGCTTTGTTTTATCATTAAATAACTCATTGTATTTTATATCTTGATAAACGGCTTCTTCATCATTTAAGATTTCTTTCTCTATTCTTTCTAACGCCTCAAAGAATTTATTTTTTTCGCTTTGAAAGAAAATGTTACAAATTTCCAATTCTATTTCTTCTGGCTTTAAACCCGATAGCTTTTGTATTGATTTTAGAAAGTCTTCTTTTTGTTTCTGTGTTTCTTGATATTCTTTATCAAATTGTTTTTTTATCTCCTGATTAACTAATAATGTAGAGATGTTGTCTGACTTATACTCTTGGTCATACGGTTTAATAACAAACACATTATCTTTTTCTAGATCAGAACCATCCTTTTTTATTTCTCTTATTGTCTCTATATCCGTGTATATTTCATCTTTTGAATTTTCACCTTTAGTTAAATCAATAAAGGTCTTTGCGAAAGATGTTTTCATTGTTCCATTTGAAGCATAGATGGAGCAAATGTTTTTTTGTGAAAAATCTATTTCTTTTTTTAATGAAGAAATACCGTAACAATTTTTTAAATTTATACTCAATTTCATAAATAAAACTCCTTATAAAACAAAATTATAGTTTCCCCTCAAAAGCTTTTTGTAAAATGGATTTCTTCAACTCTTCCAACTCATCAATCTTTTGCTGATATATTGCTTCCATTTTTCTTGCTTCTTCGGAAAGTACATTTAATTTGCATACAATGTTATTTTGTTCATTTATTGATCGTGGGAAGCATAATTTAACTTCTTTTAATGATGAATTTGAAATAACTGGTTGAGCTGCCTGTCTCGCAAATTGACGAAGATATTTATAGTTTAACAAATAAGTTAAAAAATGATTGTCAAAGTCATATTTATAATCTACAATTTTAAATGCATTATCAGTCAACCAAATCTTTTCATCAATATTCCTAGCGATACCACACAAAGCACCAACCCTTCCGATTATTACATAATTTCCATAAAGATTAAACATATTATGCTTACCAGCGATTCCATTACCGCCATAAACATTATAAATCCCAGATAAAACCATATTTCTACTTACCAAACCATCTCCACTTTTCAAGCGAAAACACTTTCCTAAAGCCTCCTCCTCCCAATCATCCCCCTTCTCCTCAAATATCCCATTCAAATAACTCTCAAACAATTCCTTCGCATTCTCCAAATTTTTCTCAGCATTAGCTTTTGCTTTATCGATAGCTGCGTAAACTTGGTCAAGTTTGGCAACAATGCGTTGTTGTTCGGGAAATGTTGGTAATGGAATTTCAATATTTCCTATTTGTGTTTTATTTATCGAATTAAAAACTGCACCCGTATTTCCCACAATTTCGTTTTTATGTTTTAATAAGAAATTATATAAGAATTCTTTATCAATCTCTTCTCCTGCTCGAATAGAGGCTAATCCACGACCAATACATATTTTTTGAATAGCAAAGTTTACTGGTCCAACAGGTGCACGTACAGACATTAATATATCACCTTCAACTGCCTCTTTAGTAATTTTAGTGGTCCATTTTACTGGAGCACCAATAAATTTGTCAGAAAACTCTTTTTTACCTTGATAAAATGGTAGACCACTTTCAGTTTCGTTGTAATATTTACTCTCAGGTGATTGTCCTGCAATTATTTTACAAACCTCCCCCAATGTCTTAACTTCCCAGCCTTGAGGCAAGTTAGATTTTACAGTTGAAATCTGAGAATGTTTATCCGCTCTGTTCATTTCTTCTTTTCTCCACTCTCAAGTTTATCGGTAGATGTTGCTTGTGTTAGAATCTTCATTTGCCCTATGGCAATGTGATTCAGTTTTTCTAATCGTTCGGCCTGTGAACTTTCTTCATTGATAAACAAGGCGTTTAAATTTTCTAAATTTACCAGACATACTAATTGACTTACATTAGCATAATCTCGAATATTCCCTTTTTTTTCGGGGTTTTCATCTCGCCATTGTTTTGCAGTTTTTCCAAATAAAGCCATATTCAGCACATCTGCTTCGCTAGCATACACACAGGAAATCTGTCTTTTGTCCAAAATTTTAGGAATTAATTTTTCTTTTATGGCATCGGTATGAATACGGTAATTTATCTGCGTAAGTCTGCGTTTTATATTCCAATCCAGCTCTTTTGAATGTTCATCTTTCAATCGTTGAAATTCTTTGATCAAGTAGAATTTAAATTCCACCGATACCCAGGACGCAAATTCCAATGCAATATCAATATGAGCAAATGTACCGCCATATTTCCCTGATTTCGATTGCAGACCAATAGCTTGTGTGCGGGTAATCCATTTCTTAGGAGACAGAACAAAATGATGATAACCTGCTTCGGCTCTAAACTGGTCGAATTCGACCAGTTTAAAATCCGGATTATGAAGTTTTTCCCATAAGCCCAAAAGTTCAATGGTATTTTTACTTCTCAACCAGTTTTTAATAATATCTGCAGGAGAATCAGGATTTTTATATTTGGCAATATCCGTCAATGAAATAAAATCTTCCCGATCAACTTGCGAATAGGAGATATCAATTCCTTTAACGGCTATTTTTACATTCTTAGTACTCAAATCAAATCCTTAATTATATCCATTAATTCTTCACTTTCCTTATCAAAACCTCCCCCAATCTCTTTACTTCCCAGCCACCAGAGGAAGGGGGGTACAAATTGTACCCCAGTTGCTGTTCAATTCTTGATCGCGAGATCGTAGTTTTTTTATATATTGCTTTACATCCTTGCTTTTTGATAGTATTTGTACAACATCTTTAACAGAAAAATACCATTTTTCGTGTTCTTCATCCCAGTGTGTTCGTACTGCCTGCTCTTGAAATAGCTGTATTTTGTTTTCTTTGCTCATAACATGTCCCTAATAGATTTGAGAATACTTTCACTCTCTTTATCCAAAGCTTTCATTTCTTCTAAAATTACTTTGGGTTCTCTTAAAGGTGCTTCTTCGGATGCATTGGGATTTTTGATCGACAGGTCATAAGTTTCTTGATCAATATTTTTAATTTCTATCGTCCATGAGTTTTCACTTTCCTCCTTCGCTACGCTTCGGCGGACAAAGTCGGCAAGGTCGTTTTCGTTGAGGGGATTGGTCTTTCCAAGGTTACGGTCCAGATTTAATTGATAAAACCAAGTTTTGCGTGTAGAACTGCCTTTTTCAAAGAAAAGCACAACCGTTTTTACACCGGCACCGGTGAATGTTCCCCCGGGGAGATCCAAAACCGTATGCAAATTACAATTATTCAGTAATTCTTTTCGCAGAGCAATACTGGCATTATCGGTATTACTCAAAAAAGTGTTTTTAATAACAATACCGGCTTTCCCGCCGGCTCGCAGTATCTTGATAAAATGCTGTAAGAACAATGAGGCGGTTTCTCCCGTTTTAATTGGGAAATTTTGCTGTACCTCGGCCCGTTCTTTTCCTCCAAAAGGTGGATTTGCCAGAACCACATCGTAGCGGTCTTTTTCTTGTATGTCGGCAAGATTTTCGGCAAGTGTATTGGTATGAAGAATATTGGGTGCTTCCACGCCATGCAAGATCATGTTCATAATACCAATAATGTAAGCCAGCGATTTTTTCTCTTTTCCGTAAAAGGTCTTTCCCTGCAGAGTCTCTGTATCGGATGTCGATAATTTTTTACTGTGTTTTAAGTATTCAAATGCTTCAACCAAAAACCCTGCCGATCCTACAGCGCCGTCATAAATAGTTTCACCGATCTTGGGAGCCACAACTTTAACAATGGTTTTGATCAGGGGACGCGGAGTGTAGTATTCGCCACCGTTCCGTCCCGCGTTTCCCATGTTTTTGATCTTTCCCTCATACAAATGGCTCATTTCATGCTTTTCAACATGGGTCCTAAACCGTAATTGGTCAATATAGTTGATAACTTCACGCAAATTATAACCGCTTTGTATTCTGTTTTTCAGTTCACTGAAAATTTCACCAATTTTATATTCTATTGTATTGGCATTTTCAGCATTGGTTTTAAATTTTTTCAAGTATGGAAATAATTTACCGTTTACAAAATCTATAAGGTCATCGCCCGTCATGGCATTGTGGTCAATTTTGCCGTTTGTTAGTCTTGGAGCAGCCCAGGCTGTCCATCTGTATTCCGGTGCAATAATATTTGTGTAGCTTTTGCCTCTTAATTCAGCTGCCGTGACTTTATCTTTTTCCAAATCATCCAAATACTTCAGGAATAATACCCAGGAGGTCTGTTCCACATAATCCAACTCACTGCTACAACCCGCATCTTTGTGGAGAATATCGTCTATATTTTTAAAGGTCTGTTCGAACATGTATATTTTTCCCTTTTAATAGCTTTTTAAAAGATATTTAGTTGATTTGTCTAGAAATTTATTAATCCTTCAATAGGTTAAAAATTTATAGATAAGTAAGAATATTAACAAGGGATAGTTTAGAAACTCGCCAGATAATACACAACATCTAACGAGTTTTGTTCTTTTTTTATTGGTATTGATGTGAGTAGAGATGGTATTACTGCCACCAATGGTGTGGTTATAAAAAAGCCCCTCTTTTACGATCGGGGGATGGTATCGAAGACAAGCCCGATAATTCGGGACGAGGGATTTTAAGTCCCTTTGCATGCCAAAGTAATAATCCAGAAATAAGTATCGTCTTTTTTGGGTTTTTGTTCAACCTCGCCTCTAGTCTCACGCATGCCCTTCGAAGCTTTAGCGTAGAAGGGTCTCACGTCTCACGTAATTGTCAATTGTCCTTTCTCAATTATCAATTGCCCGGGTGTTTCTATGAAAAAGAACAATTTCCCCTTGCATGAAAAAGAAATTATCCCTATGTTACTGTCCATAGAAACAACGGAGTGCTAAATGCAACGATATAAAGAATTGGCTAATGTGTTTTCACAAATAGAGAATGAAAGAGAAATGGAGAAATTTCTTATAGAAGTTTTGACAGAAAGCGAATTGGACGCACTGCATTTTCGATGGCGACTTATGACTGACTTGTATCATGGTGAGACCCAGCGACACATTGCAGAAAAACATCATATCTCTTTATGCAAGATCACGCGGGGCTCAAAAATACTTAAAGACAAAACATCGGTCAGCTTAAAGCTGCTTAAGAAAATGGAGAAAGAAAAATGAGTAAGTTAGGACAAATGCCGGACGCACAGGGAAACTTTGGAGAATACGGTGGGGCATATATTCCACCACAACTTGTGGGTGTAATGAAAAACATTGCAGAAGAATACGAAAAGATTAAAAATACAACTGAATTTCAGGAAGAGCTTTATGATTTATATGAACATTATGTAGGTCGGCCTTCACCTATTTTTCATGCAAGAAGCCTTTCAAAAAAACTCGGTGGTGCACAGATATATTTTAAACGTGAAGATCTTAATCATACCGGAGCACATAAGATCAATCATTGCCTAGGTGAAGCTTTACTTGCTAAAGCAATGGGCAAGAAAAAGGTAATCGCCGAAACCGGTGCCGGGCAGCACGGTGTTGCGCTTGCAACAGCCGCTGCACTTCTAGATTTGGAATGCGATATCTACATGGGTGAAGTTGATATTAAAAAAGAGCATCCAAATGTGATTCGCATGAAGATATTGGGCGCAAAGGTTATTCCCGTAGATCTTGGTACGAAAACGCTTAAAGATGCAGTAGATGCAGCATTTATGGCATACCTCGGAGACCCGGAAACTCAACTATATTGTATTGGATCTGTCGTTGGACCTCATCCCTTCCCGGGAATGGTTCGTGATTTTCAGTCTGTTGTTGGACGTGAAGCAAAAGAGCAATTCAAAGCTATGACAGGTAAACTACCCGACACTCTTATGGCTTGTGTCGGTGGGGGATCGAATGCAATTGGTCTCTTTACGGAATTTCTTGAAGATAATGTCAATATTATAGGTGTGGAACCGGCAGGTCTAAGTTTTAAACCCGGTGAACATGCCGCGACGATGACGATGGGTAAACCCGGTGTGATCCATGGCTTTAAATGCTACTTGATCCAGGATGAAAAAGGCGAGCCGGCACCGGTATATTCAGTTGCTTCCGGGCTGGATTATCCGGGCGTTGGCCCTCAACATAGTTATCTGAAAGATATTGAACGTGTAAAATATGTAACTGCCAACGACAAAGAAGCGATAGATGCTTTCTTTGAGATCTCGCGTGTTGAGGGAATTATTCCTGCTTTGGAAAGCGCACATGCGATCGCGTATGCTATAAAACTGGCACCAACATTACCTGAAGACCACAATATTCTTATCAATCTTTCCGGTCGCGGCGATAAAGATATTGACTTTGTCGTCGAGAAATACGGAGCGGAGTACGGCGTAAGCGAATAAATTTAAATTTTAAATAAAAGTAACAACAAAAGCAGTATAAGCTGCTTTTGTTGTTATTATATAATAATATTTCCTGAATTCAACAAGTAAGTGCAACTAAAAGCTATTTGCAAAAACAGGTGGTAATTTACACACACATTTGCGTTGTAAATCGAAAAGAAGAAAACGCTATGGGTCATATGAATGCAGGGGTATAATCAAGAACAGAAAGAGTATTGAAGAACGTCCGGCTATCGTAGACAGCAAAGAACGTATTGGAGATTGGCCTGCCCGCCATTTGCTAGCAGGCGGGGAAGCAGATATCCGCCAGCTGGCGGAGAAAAGCTCATAAAGGGGCTATCGTGTCGTTAACAGAACGGAAGACAAAGATTTGTCTTATTTATAAAGTTGAGCGCAGAACAGCAGTTTTAGTGAGTAAGGCGATGAGTAAACTTTTACTTTCCCTGAAAAATATTGTTTACACGATTACATCAGATAACGGAAAAGAGTTTGCTTTACATGAAAAAAAGGCTAAAACCCTAGAAACAGATTTTTACTTTGCTCATGCTTATGCTTCGTATGAAAGAGGACTAAATGAAAATACAAACGGCATGATAAGACAGTATTTTTCAAAGGATAAATATTTTAGAACAATTACAGATGAGGAATTAATTATGGCCATGAAAAAGCTTAATAATCGACCTAGAAAAACTCTTGGCTATTTAACTCCAAATGAAGTATTTTTTGAGAATTATAAAATTGCACTTACTACTTGAATCTAGGATAAAAAATAATTTTGAATGAATAATTAATAGTTAATTGCTTTCATTTTAACCAATTGTCAACTTGTCGAATACAAAAAAGGAATCAAACATGAAAAAACGCTTATTTATTATTGTTGCTATGCTTGTTCTTCTTAGCGGATGTAAATCAATAACGGTCATGTCATACAATATTCACGCCATGAGGGGTATGGATAAAGTGGTGGATGTCGACAGAATAGCTAAAGTAATTAGTGATCAGAATCCAGATGTAGTTGGACTTCAAGAGGTCGACCAATTCACAGAACGCAGCGGAAAAATAGATGCCATTAATATTCTTGAAGAAAAAACGGGAATGTATGGGGTCTTTATGGAAACTTTTGATTATCAGGGTGGGGAATTCGGGAATGCCATGTTGTCAAAATATCCGATCATTGAACATGAAGTATTTCACTTGCCCGCAAGAAATAATTATGAAGCGCGCTTGATGATGATGATCTCTTGCGTTGTTGAAAATGGAGATACAGTTCATTTTTACAATACACATTTGGATCATCATCGTCAGGATTCCGACCGACCGATTCAAATGAAAAAGATCACAGAAGTTATTCAGAAAGATAGATTCAAAGTAATCCTTGTTGGGGATTTAAATTGCCAGCCTGGCTCGGAGCCATTGAATATGCTTGATACGGTTTTGAAAAGATGCCACTCCAAGAAATTGACTTATCCATCCGTTGACCCGTATTGGACCATTGACCATATTTATTATTCGAAAGAAAATGGAATAAAAGATCTTGGCTTAGAAGTTATAGCTGAAACAGTCGCGTCGGATCACAGACCGATTGTTGCGAGGTTTAGATTAAAATAAAAATGTCATCTCGAACAGTCTTCGTTCGCCTGGGGTCGAACTTCGCCCGTCAGGCCAAGTGGAGAGATCTCAAATTATTCAAAATTTATCCTAAGTTTGAGATTTCTCCCATCCTACACTAAAGTTTCGGCTGGCAGGTACATAAAACGAAAAGGCCTGACGGACGTAGCTCAACGAGCGAAGTCTGTTCGAAATGACATCATTGATCTTATATAACAAATACTAATGAAATAAAAAAAGCAGAGTAATTTACTCTGCAGTTTATGTACCCGGGGCGGGATTTGAACCCGCATGTCCGATGGACACTAGACCCTGAACCTAGCGCGTCTGCCAATTTCGCCACCCGGGCTGATGTTCAAAAAACTATTTTATCTTTTCTTCAGCCTGTAGATGGGTGATCTCATTCTCAAGCATCGAAATCTTTGTTTTTAGATCATTGACCTGTTCTAGCATTTCGTTTATGTTATCAAGCTCTTTTAGATCATAATTTTTACTGTCATCAATATGTACAGTTGTTTTTTCGCCAAGTTCTTGATAGCATTTTAATAATATACGCCGGGTCTGAAAGACTTCATACTTGAGTTTTCCAATGCGGCTAAAATCGCCCGCTTTTTCTTTTGTGGTGTGATAGGCTTCATCAATTTTCGGACTTAGACTTTCCCACCATTGGGCTAATTTACTTTTTGCGTTACCGTGAGAATTCATATTATACTCCATTCATCCGCACAATTTACATGATAATAGTCCGTCTGTCAATGAGATTATGATATAAAAAAGAGCTTAATTATTTCTTTCCACCCTTTGGAACAAGCAGGGTTTCATTATTTATCTTGATGATGGAATCATCTGTGACACGTCCGATGGTTGTAGATGTGAGATTGAAATTTGAAGTTATCCTTGCAAGATCAATCAGATGACTTTCTTTAAGTGTAACCATGGCTGCAGCTTGGGGTTCGCCATAAATAAAAACTTGTGCCGGTCCTTTCCTTTCAGAATAAATGGAAGCGCCCAATCCTTCTGAGCTTGCTTCTTTTAAGGCTGTTATCAGCCCACCGCGGCCTATCATGGCCGCAGAGGAAATAACCTCTTTTTCAGTACATTCTTTAATAACATCTGCAAGTGCCGCCAGTGTTCCTGTCATTACACCGGGGGGAGTAAAGGGCTCGGTCTTGCCATGAACAGCAGCATAGGCGGATCCTTTAAGAACGCCACTCGGATCACCCAAAAGACAAATAAAATTACCGTTTTGCTGAAAAGTATGTGGTAATACATTCTTATCTTGTTTTGATATAAAAAATAATTTTAATCGATTCGTATCACCGGGTACTATGCAATTATTGGCAATTGGAATATCGAATAATTTAGCGCTCTTTTTGATGGTTGATAAATATGCTTCAATTTCTTGAGGCGAATCGGCCGTGCTTTCCAGGTAGTAAGTAAGGGCTAAAGGCTTGTATCCCCTTATTCGTAAATTTACGATGCTTGATAAAGTGTGAAGCTCAATACCCTTAAGTGAAAAGGATAAACTTTTCAAGGGTATAGCATCAACCCTTAACTCCGGGACATCATCCTTAAAAGAATAATATTGTGCCGGATATTCATTTCTTTCATCTTGAAGGAGTTTAAAAAGTTTTTCAGTAACATCCGGGTATTCATTGTCAATATTGATCGTTTCGCGATCCTCAATCACAGGATCAAGCGGATGTTTAACGCCCCCGATTTTTATCTGCCCCTGTTGGAGACTCTTCAGTGTTGAAAGCGGTATCTCAAGAAGTCCTTTTTCATTATCCAAACTAAGAATGGGATATGAAACCGTTTTGCCAATAAATATAGGAACACTGTCAAGCTCTTTGCATGCTTCCTTGAAGTGCAGATGTTGATAATCTTCCACAATATAAAGCAGACCATTTTCATAAACCTTGAATAAGCGCTTTGAAGAAGCAGTAATATGCCCGCCGGTGTTTGTGTCAACACAAACACGGCACAGTCGCTCCCAAGGTGTTTCATCACGAATGAGAGAGATATGATCGGCTAGTTTACTGGCAGACGCCAGCGACTGTGCAGCGGCGTGAGCCGTGGCGGGCTGAATATAAATATGATAATTTACTTTTTTGGGACGCAGATTCTTTTCGTTTTCCGGCGTGGTTACACCCAGCATGATCGTGCCATGTTCATGCTTATAACATGAGGCTGTATCAAGGTGCCGTGTTGCCATATCCAAGCAACAGCGCAATCTGCTGGTATGGTTGCTAATATAAACATAATGATCATCATTGATATTTAAATAAAGAGGACGCGATGGATTAAAATGCAAAAAGCGCTTTTCACGATCAGGCTCATATGGATCAAAGCAGGCAAAGACTTCCTGTTCCAGGTCCGAGGGCCTTCGCCCCAATAGTTTGTTTAAGTATGATGTAAAATCTTTCATGGTCAATAATAGGATTTTATTAGATAAAATCCAACTTGTCAATATGGGCATTTAGCCTTATTTTAATTCCCACTTGTAATAAAGGAAAACGTATGAATATTGAACAAATCTCCTCAATCTTGAAAGCTCAGAGAACTTTTTTTACCTCCGGCGAAAGTCGCGATCTCGGTTCTCGCCGTGAAGCGCTTAAAAAACTTAAAACCATGATCATTGATAATGAACATATGATCATTGATGCCTTGAATGAAGATCTGAGAAAAGCTCCTTTTGAGAGTTATGCAAGCGAAATTGGTTTGGTTTTAAAAGAAATTGATCACCATCTTAAGCATTTAAATAAATGGACAAGATCTCGCCGGGCATCAACACCCCTTGTTTTATTCCCTTCTAAAAGTCATGTTCGTAGAGAAGCATACGGACTGGTTTTGATCATGGCCCCTTGGAATTATCCTTTTGGTTTGCTTCTAACGCCTCTGGTCGGCGCTATTGCTGCCGGAAATTGTATCGTACTTAAACCTGCCAATTATGCACATGCGACAGCTTCTTTGCTTGAGCATTTAATACGGGAAACATTTCCACAGGAATATATCAGCATTTTTACGGGCGGGAGAGAAATTAATTCTGTTTTGTTGGCTCAACAATATGATTATATATTTTTCACCGGTGGTCCGGTCCTGGGTAAGATCGTTGCAGAGTCAGCTGTAAAGCATTTTACACCCGTCACTCTTGAATTAGGCGGAAAAAGCCCCTGTATCGTAGACAAAGATGCAAATCTGAAAAAAACAGCCAGGCGGATCGTATGGGGAAAATTTCTTAATTTGGGACAAACATGCATTGCGCCTGATCATTTATATGTTCATCGTAGTGTTAAAAACGAGTTGGTTCAATTAATGGCAAAAGAGATAAAAAGGCAATTTGGAGATAATCCTCAATTAAGCCCCGATTTGTCACGAATGATCAATGAAAAAGCTTATGATCGCGTTTGTGCCTATATGAAGAATGTAAATATTTTGATCGGCGGTAAAAAAAATAAAGCGGATAAATATTTTTCTCCCACCCTTATTGATGGGGTTAACGACAGTATGCCGGTAATGCAAGATGAGATATTTGGTCCAATTTTACCTGTCATTGAATTTGATACGATTGATGAAGTGATTAGAAAAATATCACAGAAAGAAAAACCCCTGGCAATGTATTATTTCACCAAAAGCAAAAAGAAAGCAAAGCATCTTATGTTCAATGTGAATTCCGGGTCTGTCTGTATCAATGATGTTGTGATCCAATTTGCAAACAGCCATATTCCCTTTGGCGGCGTTGGTGGTAGCGGCATGGGTTCATATCATGGGAAATATAATATTGATACATTTAGTCGTGAACGTTCCGTGGTCATAACACCGACAAAATTTGATATTCCCATAAAATTTGCACCGTATAAACAAAAATTATCAATCCTTAAAAAAGTGCTTTGATCCTTGTCCGTTCATGAGTGTGGAGCATAGGAGGCTCGAACTCCTGACCTCTGCATTGCGAACGCAGCGCTCTCCCAGCTGAGCTAATGCCCCATATAATTAACTATCCAAATTATTGGATAATATCTAAACAATAATAAACTTATTTCAACACCAAACGGGCAACGGTTTCAATATGAGCCGTATGCGGAAACATATCCACAGGTTGTATCTTTTCGACTATGTATCCCGCTTCAACAAGAAGAGCAATATCCCTTGCCTGTGTTGAGGGGTTGCAGGAAACATACACAATTAAAGGTGGTTTCAAAGTAAGCAGTTGTTTGATGAATTTCGGATTCAACCCGGCTCGAGGCGGATCCACAATTGCCAGATCGGGTTGATCGAGCTTACTGATCAATTCCTGATTTGTCTGCAAAAAAGTATCTAGGTTGGCTTCAAAGAATTGACAGTGAGGAACATTATTTCGCTTGGCATTCATTTTCGCATTTTTAACAGCATCTTTTACGACCTCAAAACCGATTACTTGTTTAACTTTGTCCGCAATATAAAGCGAAATGGAACCGGCGCCCGAATAAAAATCCCATACGACCATGTCCTGATTAAATTCGGCAAAATCAACAACCGTGTTATAAAGCTGTTCGGCTCCTTTTGTATTAGTCTGAAAAAACGCATTGGCTGAAATCTCATAGTCTAATCCGCCAAGCGAATCATGTATGACTGGGTTACCATACAGTAAAACTTCCCTTTCTCCAATGGAATGATCGCCCTTGGAGTCGGTGATATTATTGACAATGGATGTTACTTCCTGGAATTTGGATGTGATACTTTCAACCAGAGAGTTGCTTAAATTCTTATCTTCGTATCGAGTGACCAAATTTATCATAACCTCACCGCTATGCTCACCCTTGCGAATGATCACGGAACGCAGAAAGCCGGTATACTCGCGAGGATTGTTAAGTGTAATAGCATTTTCTTGGGCCCAGGAACGGATCTCCCGGAATATCTCATTACGCTTATCATCTTGTAAAAGACAAGCATCAATATCCAGTATTTTATCAAAGCGGCCGGGTGCATGAAGACCGATGGCAAAATCCTCGGCTGTTTCCGGATCGTTCTCTTTTAACTTCCAGCGAGAGACGCCCGTAGAGAAATCCATTTTATTTCTGTAAGCATAAATATCCGGTGCGGGAAGTGCCGGTAAAATAGGGATCTCGGGCATTTTCACAAGATGAGAAAACACATCTTTGACTTGTTCGGTTTTAATATCCAACTGCTTTTGATAATTAAGATTCTGAAATTTACATCCTCCGCAATCTACAAAATAGGGACAGGGTGCATCAACATGATCGGGTGATTCTTCAATGATCTCGCGTATAATAGCTTCAGCAAACGCAGCTTTCTTCTTAATAATAAGTGCTTTGACTTTTTGGCCGGGGAGTGCATCGCGAACAAAGATCACAAAATCATTCACACGGGCAATTCCCTTTGCACCGAAAGCAATGCTTTCTATCGTAAGTTCTACCAGAGCATTTTTCTTAATTTCTATCATGTGTTTTTTTCTTTTGACCGTTTATCGTTAATAATATCCATATGTTTTTCAGTGATTAAGGTCACATCATTTTCTTTTGCCCAATTAACACAACTGAGGAGAACCCTGTTTAGAAAAACACGAGGGACTCTCACTAATTTTTCACAAGCTTCTTTTGTGAATTTGATCTTATCGTCAACCCGGTCTGCAGAATACATAACGATCTCTATATCCAAACCTTTGCCTTTGGGAATAGGGACCGAACGGGGTTGCCGAAATGGGGTGTACCAGAATTTTGTATTATCACGATAACCGTAATCCACCGGTACGGTTGGAAATCCATGATGTCGCGTTCCATTCAGAATGGTTTTCTTGTACTTTTCTTTGATCAGAATCTTATCGATGCGAAGAATAAAATGAGCACCTGCTTCGCTTGTAATACCGTTAAAATCGCGATAGGGGGCCCAGCATAGCCTTCATGGAATATATCGTCCTGTGCACCGTCTAATGCGCTCATCCAGGTGCATTCATAGACCTGAAAGGCTTCCGCGATGATCTTTGGTCGGGGTGTCATAGGATCGGCTTCAATACACAAACCGTTTTCCATTGTGAAATTACAATTTTTCATTTTTTCTTGAGGAGTATCCCCGGGATATCCAAGTCGGACAGCTTCTTTGAAATATTTTCGTTTATCGGGAATAAAGTTGATCGCGCACTTGCCATTTTTGAATAAGTTCGTAGCTGTATTGGAATTATTTCGGCATTCCAGCACCATGGCATAGTATTCTTTGCCTGCAATATAGTAAGGAAAGATCAACGAATAGGCACCAAGTGTCGTGAGCCCATCTTCACAAAGAGTGGAAATAAGTGTCGTTGGCATAGGAAAGAAGCCGGAGGTTTGGTAAAAATTATCGACGATCCGCAGATCGGAAAATGAATTTGGCATAATGCACCTTTTTTATCTGCATGAAATGTACTTCATATTTATCTTTTTGCAAATTGGAATTTATAATGCGGTATTTTTATTCAGTGCTTCGCGACGTTTTTTCCAATCGGGAATAATTGACTCCAGTAGTGAATAGAATGCTTTATTATGTGCCGGGACTTTCAGATGGCATATTTCATGAATGATCACATAATCGATCAAGCCTATGTTTTTCTTGATCAACTCCGTATTCAGTGTGACCACACCCTTTAGTGAGCAAGAACCCCAGCGTCGTTTCATTTTATAAAAGCGCAGGGTGGTCTCGGGAAGCTCAAGATATTGTAAATGATCCAGCATCTCATGATATCGCGGGGTTAATAGATCAATGGCCTCTTTACGATACCAATGATACAAAACTTTGGCGACCATTTCTTTGTCATTTGGATTAATAACGCGGACCAGCAAATAATCATTTTCTATTTTAACATGAGTTAATCCGGAGATCAATTTAAGTTTATATTCTTTTCCCAGATAGTCGTGAATTTCACCATTAATGTATTTTTTGTCTTCTTCCGGAGGATGTTTTTCAAAGTATTCAAGATGTTTAAGTATCCAGTTATTTTTCTTTTGAAAATAGGCTTCGACTCTTCGTTTGGAAAGTCCATAAGGAACACGAGCGATCACCCGACGATCGGGATAGACCGTTAAGGTCAACCGCTTGCGAAATCCATATTGTAATTCGATTAAGATATTCTCGTTCGCATATTGAAGATCATAATTTTCGGGTTTCTTCATCTTTGTCCTGTATCAGAGTTTTTAATATCGTTTTGGCCAGCTTAAGTGGAATCCCCGCTTTTTTTGCGATGTTTTCTGCGGATGCTTCAATGATCTTCTGCACAGACCCGAAAGTACTTAAGAGTTTCTTTCTTCGGGTTTCGCCTATTCCGGGTATTGTGTCAAGAACGCTTTTTACCATCGCTTTTCCTCTTTTATCGCGATGAAAGGTAATGGCAAAGCGATGGGCTTCATCGCGGATGCGCCGGAGCAAGATCACAGCCGGTGAAGTTTTGGGGATATTCTGAGCTTGAGAATAGCCCGGAATAAATACTTCTTCCAAGCGCTTGGCTAATCCAATGACGGGAATATTGTTTAAACCCAAGTCATTTAATATACCTTTGGCAACGCTGAGCTGCCCCTTGCCGCCGTCGATCAAAATAAGATCGGGTAAGATCGCATTTTCTTTCAGAAGACGCGAATAGCGGCGCTCCACAACCTCCCGCATGCTTTGGAAGTCATCGGGTTTATCAACAGTACGTATAATAAATTTTCGGTATTCCGATCGTTTTGCCGTGCCATTCTCAAAATAGACCATAGAAGCTACCGTTTCTTTTCCCTGAAAGTGTGAAATATCAAAACCTTCAATTCTTAATGGTGGTACGGAAAGATTCAGTGCTTGTTGCAGAGCTTCCACCATTTTACTCGGCTGTGTGGAAAGTTTCATTTTTTGAAGTAGGATATCTTTCAATAACATATCCGCATTCTTTTGTGCCAGAGTAAACAGTTTGGCTTTTTTCCCGCGCTCAGGACGAATGATCTTAATGCTTGATCCGGATATTTTTTTTAGATAATCTTCGAAAAGCTGAATATCGTCTTCCAGTTCAATAAAAACTTCCTTGGGGAAAAGATTCGTTTTTGAATAATAACTACGAATAAAATCTTTAAGTATTTCCTGGCGAATTTGATGTTCAATATGTTTTAAATGAAATCGTTCGCGTCCGATCAAAACACCCTCACGTAAACGGAAGATCGTGACAATGGCATCATGATCGGCCATTGCCAGGGCAATAACATCACGACTCATAAAATCGGTCTGAACAATAGATTGAGTATTCGTGTATTTCTTTAACACCAGTAGTCTATCCCGAATGCGAGCAGCATTTTCAAACTCCATATTTTGAGAAGCTTGTTCCATTTCTCCTGTCAGACGAGAGATAACGGGCCGGGTATTTCCATTTAAAAATCGAATGATCTCTTCAATGGTTTCCCGATAATCCGTTTTGGATATTTTGCCGATACACGGCGCCTTGCAGTTGCCTAAATGATACTGTAGACAGGGTTCATCATGGGGATTACCGCTATTCTCGATCTTTCGCCGACAGGTACGGACAGGGAAAATCTTATAGATGGTTTTTATCAGTCGTTTGATATGTCCCTGATCTGTATAGGGACCGTAATAACGGGAGCCATCCTGAATGATATTGCGAGTAGAAAAAATACGCGGAAAGGTTTCATTACTGATACAAATGTAGGGATAGGTCTTATCGTCCTTAAGCATGATATTGTATCGTGGCGCATGCTGCTTGATGAGATTATTTTCAAGAAGAAGTGCTTCCACTTCCGAGTCCGTGATGATCCATTCCATGTCTGCGATCTTGGAGACCAAGACCTGTGTTTTGGGATCCTGGGACTTACCGCGAAAATAAGAACGAACTCTGTTTTTTAAAGATTTTGCTTTTCCAATATAGATAATCGTCCCGCTTTGGTCGTAATAAATATAGACACCGGGCTTATCCGGCACATTTTTTTGTTTAGATTCAATGACGTTCATCACACTTTCTCCAACCCGGTTTGCAGACCATCTGTAAAAATCATACATTTGGGCGAGAAATGCAAATAAAACAAATAAGTACTACTCCTATCCACCCAAAAAAAATGAAAGGAGGGAGAAATGAATAGGAATTCAGCGAACCGGGTAATTCTCGTGGGACACATTGGTTTAGATCCTGAGATGAAGACCCTAAAAAACGACCGCAAGGTATCCAACTTCAATCTTGCCAGTAATTACGGCTGGCGGGACGCCAAAGGCGAGTATCAAAATCGTACCGATTGGCATCGTATCGTTTGCTGGGGGAATCTGGCTGAATACAGCCACAAATTTGTCAAGGGTCAGCATGTGTACGTTGAAGGTAGTTTGCGAACCCGTGAATGGATCGATGAAAATGAGAAGAAACATTTCATTACAGAGATCTATGCCGATATGTTGACACCCTTGGGAAAACGCAAAGACAAAGATGAAGAAGGCGCAGAAGCTAAGCCCGATGAAAAAACAGGGGACGATGTCCCGTTTTAAAGACGGGAAGATGAAAGGGGGGAGGAATCCTCCCTTTTATGTTTATAATGAAATGAATTTTAATAAAATAGCCTTGGGTTTAAACCCAAGGCTACTGAATCACAAGAGGTAAAAATTATGTCGTTTTATAGTCTTTGGGTTCATGTCGTTTTTTCAACTAAATCCAGATATCCCCATTTAGTGAAAAGTCTTCGTAAAACTTTAATACAGCATATTATTGACTATGCATCTCAAAACAATATTCATGTAAATTTTATTAATGGATATATTGATCATCTTCATTTATTGATTTCAATGAACTCAAACCAATCTATTGCTGAAGTTGTGCAATTAATTAAAGGAGAATCATCACATTGGATTAATAAAAACAATTTCACCGAAACTAAATTTGAATGGCAACGCGAATATTATGCTTCGACAATTAGTTATCAAGATAAAGAAGAAGTAAGAAATTATATAAGATGTCAAGAAAAACACCATATGGATCGATCTTTTGATGAAGAGATGGAAGAATTATTAAAACAAAATAATTATCAGTAGCCTTGGGTTTAAACCCAAGGCTACTGATATTATCTTTAATAATTAGGCTTTAAATCCACGACAATTGATAATCGATTTAAATATTAATTTATTACTTATCACTCAGAAAATATTTAATTGTCAACTGTGGCCTAATTGCAAAAAATGAGGCTAAAAACGTTATAATTAACTGAATGTTAGGAAAATACCGGGAAATTAATTTAATTAAGTTAAAAAATGAAAAAAATCATGTCCAAAATGTGGGTGTACAAGCACTAAAAAGAACGAAAAAAAAGATGCTAAACAAAGCTATAAATGCAATGCATGTGATCATCAATTTTTCAATTCAGCAATACAAATAAATAATCTAATAAGAAATATATTTATTGATTATACAGACGGTAAGCAAAGCTATTTGCAACTTTCTAAAAAGTACAAATTGTCTATTAATACTATTCGCTCAAAATTAGAAAAGTATAAAATTAATTATCCAGAATATGAACCTTCCCAAACAGTGATTATAATGGATACTACTTATTTCAGACGTGGCTTTGGCGTCATGGTTTTTAGAGATAGTTACGGAAAAAGAAATCTTTACTGGAATTATGTAACAAACGAAACGATCCATCTCTATAAACAAGGAATACGACTTCTGAAATTGAAAGGTTGGGACATAAAAGCCGTTGTTTGCGATGGCAGAAGAGGCTTATTTAAAGCATTTCCCGGCTGTCCGGTACAAATGTGTCATTTCCATCAGCAAATGATCGTACGACGTTATTTAACACGAAATCCACGTACGGAAGCCGGGCAAAAGTTAAGACAATTATCTTTGTTTCTTACATCTATTGATAAAGCATCCTGGTGTTTTTCTTTAGAGCAATGGCATCTCAAATGGGGCAACTATATAAAAGAGAAAACGATTGACCCTGATACCGGAAAATGGCATTATACTCACAAACGATTGCGGAGTGCATATAGAAGTTTGAAAACAAATACACCCTATCTTTTTACTTATCAAGATTACCCTGATCTGAATATTCCAAACACCACAAATTCATTGGATGGATCCTTTACAAATCTAAAATCAAAACTAAGAAATCACTCGGGTTTAAAAAGGGAAAGAAAAATTCAATTTACAGATCATTTTTTGGCCAAATAGCCTCGGATTTTGATATTAAGCCTCAACTGTCAATTGTCAACTGTCAATTATCAATTGTCAATTATCAATTGTCAATTATTTTCCCATCTCCCAACTCAAATGAAACTTCGCCTGCTGAAAACTTTCTTTGGGATTGAGGCCGATGGCAATGGTGAGGCGGTTATTGCCTGCAGGAAGCGAAAAACCTACACCAAGATGATGTGTTACCGGATCGGCATGCTGCATGATGACACCATCGTAAAAAGCAAAAAGATGTGCTCGTTTAAAATATCCCGCCTCAATTTTCCAGCCAATAAAGGCATTCGTGATATACTGTTCAAAATAGGCACCCCGAAGGAAATTAGCGCCACCGAGTTTAAATTGATCGTAGAGAGCGATAGGATCTTCAGAAGCAACATAGCCTCCTAAAATATCAATATTGACTCCAAGAATTGATTTACGCAAAGTAAGTCGGGCATCCAGTTCGGAACGTGAAATTCTCTGATTACTTGCAAAGTGTAATCCGGTAGTCAAATTTATGGATCCGGAAATATTACCCGGTTTAGCTAACCATAGAATGGAAATATTTGTAGCAGATCTATTTTGAGTAACAAAACCCGAATCGGAACCAATATTGGTTGTACCGATATGTTCATTTACATAATTAACGGTAAAATTTGAGCGCTGACTCATATGATAGATCACACCTAAGTCAAGATCCCGCTTAACGTAAAGACTATCTTGAAAGCGTTGAGAAAATGCCAATTTTGCCGAAAAGGGTTTATTAAAGATATAGGGTTCAGTGTAGGAAAGATCAATGGAATTAACACCAAGTGTAGGACGGGACCAATAAAAACTGGCAAGCCGTCCCAAGCCACCAAGATTGATCAGCTCAAATGAAATGTCTCCGATAATACCCTGTCGATCTGCTTCCTGTTTATATGCTACGATAGCATTAAAACGAACATTTTGCTTTGCCACAGTATAAAAACGCAGTCCATTTTTATATATATCTGCACGTTCTCCTACATCAAGCAAGGTATTTGCTTTTAATTCGTTGATCATATTTCGAACTTGTGAATAGTTAAATACTCCAGACTCCGGTAAGGTAATATAACGCGAAAGCAGAGATATCTCTCTCGGAGAATAATCACCGAAAACGACCGTATCGATCATTGTTTTTATACCTTTGTCAACCCGATAGTGAAAATACTCATTTTCACCCTTTTTAACATAAGCGTTCAGAATAGCTTCAATATGAGGGTAGCCTTGATCACCAAGTGAAACAATATAATTGTCAATCGTGGATTCAAGGGCTTTTTCATTATTTACGGATATTGTATCGTTTTCGATGACACAAAAATATCCCGGATCCGCATAGACCAGACTCGCAAGAGAAACGATAAAAAGGATACAAAAAATGTTAAGGCGCTTACTCATTAGAAATATGCCTTCACTTCAAGATTTGCGGTAATAATTCCCGGTTGTTCCGCGCGTTTACGATATTGTAAAAACCCACCAGCGGAAATAAATTGATTAATACGTTTTTCATAGCGTAAAGCTCCGGACCATGTCCAGCCAACGGGCAAGCCGTTTGCAGTTTCGTAGGGCAGGGATCCGGTGTGATCACTGATCACCTTATCTAAACCTAGCATCAGGAAGAAGCGTTCACCCGCAACCCTATACCATATCCAGTCACTTTTAATTTCAAACCAATGGGTTAAAAAATTACCGTTATAGTCTGTCGTAATATGTTCGTATTTACCTTCAATACTGGCACGCAATTTCTTTGAGAAAAGATATTCACAATCTAAACCGATTCCATGACTTAGCGTTTGAATCCGATAGCTGTTCAAAGGTAAGCGCTGTTGATCCCTGGAATGGTATTTGTAGTAAATATCTAAAATGAATTTTTCCGGTTTAAAACGATATTTAAACCAGCGTTTTGACTGGAAGTAAACATTTTCGTTATAGGCGGTTTGAAAGTTTTGAGAGTGGATATCCTCGAACAATACCGTAATACGATGTTTCCCATCGGGTCCCGTCAATCCGGCTTCATGTTTTAATCTCAGGTTACCATAAAAGATACTGGTATCCGGATCATCGATCAACAAGGGTTTGTACAGTACCAAAACGGGTGTTCGGTAATCGGTTGAACCATTATGCGTGAAATGAACGCTGACTTTTTTCCACTGTTTCTTCCATTTCAGGGAGGTGGCAAATTTACTGACATATTGTTCCTGGCGTTCATTGGTTAGCTCGGAACTCAGAATAAAATTTCCCATGTCATCGGGCACATACTGTCCGAAATCATCTAAGCGATAGTAACCAAGTCCATCACCGACATAAATAAAAACCGCTTCGCGTTTTGTTTCGGATGTTCTGTTGATCACAGTTTTAACGCTTCCACCCAATCCAATCTTTTTAAGGTTAAAGCGCAATTGACTGTTTGTTAAAAGATAATGTTCATCACCGGTTTCGCGTTGATCATAACGATAGCTGGCTATTGTGTTCCATTGCAATTTCTTTTCAAAAAAGGCCTGATCAAACTTGAGCGAGGCATCGTGTTTTTGAGAATAGGAATGAAAACTGGAATCACTTGTTTCCCAATCGTAATCTTTACGATAAGTATAATCTACTTTCCATTTCCCCACCGCTATTCCGGCTTTTACCGATTGAGCGTGATAGGCGGTAGAAGAAGAAAATATTGGTTCAAAACGATCTTCCAGTAGAGATGCGTAAATGGAAAAGTTTTTAGCGATCGGAATATTGGCGGCGGCATTTACGCTGTAATAGGGTAAAAATCCATTATCAAGCAGATGTGACCATTTATACTGAAAACCTGCTTTTTTGACAGTTATCTTTCCGTCGGCCAATAAGCGCAAGCGAGAGTTGCTTTTTGTGTCGGCGACATATTCCATCGCGGTATTTGAATTCAAGAACGAATTGTTTACACTGGCGGAAACAGATGCCATTTGCACAATACTGTCTCCGGCATCAAAGCCGAGATAACGCTCAAAATCCGGCATCGTTACTTTGGCAAAGCTTGTAAAATTTTTATCCATAAACCACCCATTGCTCAGCAATGAGAAATGTTTACCAATTGGGAGTGCCGCTTCCCATTTTATGGCAGGTGATTCCCGGTTACCTCCAGTATCATAATTGTTTGGATTAAAAGAAGAATAAGCCCCTTCCAATAGGGCAAAAACTTTACCTTTTTGGCCGATCTCCATATTCATGGAACCGATCCACTGTGTGGTTGGCAGGGTAACTTTTCGGCGCGGAAAATACTGTGATAATGGGTCGCCGGGTGCATATACATACATCATCTTTCCCTCTGCAGTATAATTTCGGACATACCCGCCGTTTTGATTTTCCCGATAAAAATAGACGGTATGAGTTCCAAGATCTTCACCCGCATAATTCCAGATGCCACTGCTTAAACTATAATCGCCGGCCGTATCTTTAATGGCTGTTGAAATAACAAAGTAGCCATCTGTGGATATGATCCCGGCAAGAGAATCCGGATCAATATTTGATAAATGTATGTCGACAGGATTATTCTCATCATCTTTTTCCCGGATATAGGAAGCTGAAAGTTTGAAGTTTTTTCCAAAGCGCCACGAAGAAGTCGCGCCCATTGAAGAACGAGGGTAAAATTCATTTACATAATTAAATTCAATCACAATGCGCGAAGATGCCGACACCATCAACTCAGAAGAAAAGAACAATTCAGCATCGGTATAGTAAAGCGTGTATTCTGTTTTCTTGAGGGCAATACCATCTACATATACTTTCTCGGATTCCGGAACGATCGTTATGGCATTGTCTCCATCTGAGCCATGTAAGCGGTAGGGACCCTGGTCACCATCTCTTGCAACGATCTCTTGCCGATTGAATTTGCCGCGGGCCGAACCCACAAAGGCAGCACCCTGGTAACGGTCATTTTTAAAACTAGCTTGAGTACCGATCATTTTTCGGTTGAAACGACTCCAGTGATTCCAAGTATTGTTGACGTAAACATCACCGATCTGAGCGTCGAATTTATCCGAGTATATCTGTATGAGAACATTGTCAACATCTTGTACGGATTGAGTGGACGAGTAATCCTGAAAGGGTGCATCATTATCTGAAATAATTCCCTTGATGTGAACGCCGGGTGAAAGTTCACCGTTGATGCGAATATCCAAACCGCCGCTTAGTAAGCTTTGACCCGAAGATCCCACTTCCAGTTGCCGGGAAACGGATCCGCTTGTTTTTATATTTGATAATTGGGAATAGGATGTGCTTCCTTCAATAGTCTCTTTCGGAAACCAGTCATTTATTTTGCCGATACCAAGATTTTTTTTCCGGGGTGCACTGAGATCACTGTATTGATAATAGATATTTACAGTATCCTGTTTTTCCGGCGATTGCAAAAAGATAAGTCGTCCGTAAAGATCATCGACAAGATAGGGAATATTATCCGCAATGGAAATCGAATCCATGGTGATCAACTGATGACGCAAGGCATAAACCGTTTGCCCGGGATGAATAACAATTTTATCCTCTGCCGTTCCGGCAAATAAGGGAAGCATAAGCAAAGATAACACGATGCCGGCAAGGATGTTATTGTAATGGGTCATGGAATAGTAACTACGACTCCCTGTTGACTGATCAGAATATATGAAGTCTTTTGACGACCGAGATATACGACGTCCTTTAGATCGGATAAGTAACGAAGTGAAGTATCTTCAGGTTTCCAAATATATACACCATCTTTTGATCGCAATCCAAACGTCTTTCCATTTAAAATGAATATTTTGCTAACATTAATATTTTTTGGTAAGGGATATTCTTTTAACGTGGTTCCATTTTCATCGCATACCCAGAGTAGTCTCTTGTCTTCGAAATAAACGATGATGAGTTGATCAACACTAAATAGTTTAATGTTTCCCGAAACGGGACGATCACCCCAGTTTGAAGGGAACCCTTCCCGGGGACGAATTTGAAGGATATGTCCATAAAAATCATCGTAGATCAACCAGTCATGTTCAGAATTTATAGTGAAATCTTTGGGTGAAAGAATAGCTTTATCTAAAGGTGTCACAGTACGGATATTTAGAAAACGATCCCATGAAAATACAGTGTTAGTCGCATCGTCTAGCACATAGATTTCACCTGTTCCGTCCAATACCGGGCGAACGGGACTTTGTAAACTAATCTTATTTGCATAATCTTGTCCCGAATAAACAGACTGCAATTTTCCATCAACATATCTCAAGAGTTTTCCTTCGTTCTGTGATAAACAAATTTGATCTCCAAAAATAGTTACTGCGACTTCATCACATGGGGCAACGTGCAAGGTGTCCGCAGCGTTCAATACAATTGTCAAAAAAAGAAATGACAATATTGATATAAGGGAAAAACGTTTCATTGTAAAATTTAGGGGAAGAAAAGTACAAAGGCAAAAGGCAAAAGTAAAAAGAATAAAGGTCAAGATTAAGATTGAGATCAAGACTACTGATTTATCATCTCTCATCTCTAATATCTTATGGACTTATTTTCTTCCATTTTATCCTCATCCGTATTAGATTTTATTATGGTAATAACTGCTGCATTAAGTATCGAAATAGCACCTTTGTTGAATGCTTTATCTGCAAAAAAAGTCAAAGCTTACAGCAATAAGACCGCATTGTATCATAGTGAGGGTTATGATCTGTTAATCACGGGGGTTGGCCCGGTTATGGCGGAGCGAACCTTAAAATTATATCTTGACGAACATCAGCCGGACCGCATATTGAATATTGGATCTGCCGGCATGTTGACTCAACCCATGGAGCTGGGGAAAACATATCATATTTCCTCTACGCTGACTGAAAATGAAGAAGCGATATACTTGGATCTATTAAAGGGTGAATCGGGAGAAACATGCCTTTCGGTTAGACGAAGTATCAACGATACCGATCGGCGTGACAATTCGCACAAAGCACATGGAGCAAGGCTTGCCGATATGGAATGTTATACCTTAGCAAAAATCGCTGTTGAAAAGAATATTCCCATGTCCGCAATAAAGATTACAACAGATTATGCGGATTGTGAAACAACAGACATGTTCAAACAACAAATAGAAAAAAGCGCAAAAACACTCGCAGAAGAAGTTCAAGAAATATTAAAAACAATATAGGAGATACCATAAAAAAAACAGTTTTACTCGTATTGGTCGGAAAGCGAAAAGAAGTTGCCGTTAAACTTCAGCAAGTTCTGACGGCATGGGGCTGCTTAATCAAAACTCGTTTGGGTCTTCATGCCGGCGTAATGGAAAATTGCTCAGAAGCCGGTTTCCTATTTCTTGAACTCTACGGTTCAGATGCAGATAATGCAGAATTAGCACGTAAAATAGGGGTTATACCCGGTATTGAATCTAAACTCGTAGTCCTTGAACAAAAAGAAGATTAATTTGTGACCTGTGATCTATAGCGGTCATTTATCATTAAAACTAAGGAGTTGATATGGAACTATTTCACCCCGAAGCAACCGAACAAGCTCTAAGCATTCTTCGTTCCGGCGAGAATTTTAATTGGATTGTTATCCCGATCCTTGCATTTGTCGTATATGTTTATATGAATGAGATCGAAAAAAAGAATTGGAAAGCCATTGCTGCCGGTTTGGCCTTGTATATGACCCATTGGCTTTTTGAGATCATCAATGCTTTAATATGCAAATTCTCCGGTCATGCCTTGTGGACCGTTCCGACCGGTACATCGTTCCTTCTTCTTGTTGGCGTAGGTATTGAATTAAGCTTCATGTTTTTGGTCGCGGGTGTTATTCTGACTAAACTTTTACCTGTTGATCCAAAAACCAAGATATTTGGCATCGGAAGTCGCTGGTTCTTTGCTATCGCGAATGCGGCATTATTTGCTATTATTGAGATCTTCTTAGCTAAGACACCTGCGTTTATCTGGGTTTATCCCTGGTGGAACTCGCTTACGGTATTTGTATTGGTTTACATTCCATTTTTCCTCGCAGCTAATTACGCCTATTACTGGGATAAAAAAAAGCAAGTGCGATTCATTGGCGGCATGTTTGTGTTGAATGTAATATTGATGATCGTATTTGTAGGAATCCTTAAGTGGATTTAATAATTATTAATAACAGATAACAGCCGTAATAATATAAAATTAGCCCCTTTTTTACTTCTTTTATAAAGTGAATGGTTTTATTATTGGAAACAAAAATTTGAGTGGATAATGTCAGAAGTCTTGTTAAAAAATCGCGAGCATACACCCGGAGGGATCCGGGAGATGTTGGCTATTGCTTTGCCAATGATCATTTCCTATGCGGCTGATACGGTGATGACCTTTACCGACAGGATGTTTTTAGCCCGACTTGGCCCTGAAGTCATGAATGCTGCTATGGGTGGCGGAATGACTTCCATGATGATGATGACTTTTTTTATGGGGTTGATAGGGTATTCAACTGCTTTGGTTGCGCAGTATTTTGGTGCAAAGCGCAAGAATACCTGTCCGGTGGTAACAACTCAGGCTTTTCTTGTCATCTTGGTTGCATACCCAATCATTCTTCTATTAAAGCCTTTGGGTATTAAGTTTTTTGAACTGATGCATGTACCTGCTTTGCAAATGGAATACCAGGTAATTTATTTCAATATCTTAATCTTTGGGACGATCATCGGTTTAACTCGCGCAGCTTTGAGCTCATATTTTTCAGGTATAGGACGTACACGGATCGTTATGATCGCGGGTATTACATCTATGGTTGTTAATATTTGTTTGAATTATATTTTGATCTTTGGAAAATTGGGATTACCCGCCATGGGGATCCGTGGTGCCGCCTATGGTACAATTATTGGCGGTATTTCAGGTTTGGTAATTTTGTTTATAGCCTATTTCAATAAAACGAATAGGCAAGAATTCCATGTAATGAAATCGTTCCGTTATTATGGTCAGATCATGAAAAAGCTACTACATTATGGCTATCCGCCGGGACTTGAATTTATTTTGAATTTCTTTGCTTTTAATGTAATGATCCTGATCTTTCATTCCATGGGAAATGCGACAGCGACAGCAACAACTATTATGTTCAACTGGGATATGGTATCCTATGTGCCGCTGATTGGAATAGAGGTTGCGGTAACCAGTTTGGTCGGTAGGTATATGGGTGCGCAAAATATTAAGACAGCAAGTAAAGCGGCCATGTCTGCTCTTAAGACGGGATTAATGTATTCCAGTGTTATACTTGTTTTATTTGTTTTCTTTCCCGAGCAACTTGTTCAGGTATTCAAACCGGTTGGAGAAAACATCATCTTCGAACAGGCGGTTCCAACGGCTGTATTTATGCTTCGCATTGCGGCGATCTATGTCATGATAGAAGCATCTATTGCAACTTTTGTCGGGGTCTTGCGAGGCGCGGGTGATACACGCTGGTCTATGATCGCATCGGTAACCTTACATTATATTATGGTAGGCGGTCTTTATTTTGTCGTTAAAGTTCTGAATATGAGCGCCCAAGCGGGATGGGTTGTGATCGTAGTTGTTTTTATGTTGTTCTCAGTTGTTTTTTATCTTCGTTACCGTGGTGGAAAATGGAAAGAGATTCATATCGTAGAAAAGAATGTGGAAGAAGCCTAAGGGAACAAAATAAACCAAGGTCGTTAAAGACCGTTAAGCCCGTATCGGAGATACATGCAGTTCATTAAAGATTATATCTATGAAACATATCATTTGCTCCTTGAGATGTCACCCTATCTTCTTTTGGGTTTTCTTATTGCGGGTATTCTAAAATTCACATTAAAGCCCGCAACAATGAAGCATCATTTAGGTAAAGCAAACCTTCGTTCAGTGATCAATGCATCTTTGCTTGGTGTGCCCATGCCCCTGTGTTCCTGTGGTGTGATCCCAACCGGGGTCGGCTTATACAGGAATGGAGCTTCAAAAGGAGCCGCTCAATCATTTTTGATCTCTACACCCCAGACCGGCGTGGATTCTATTATGATCACATACTCCTTGCTGGGATTACCTTTTGCTATTATCCGACCGATTGCAGCATTTCTGACCGGGATAGCAGGTGGCGTGATCACGAATAAAGTTGAGGGTGAAAAACCCCACGAGTTTGCGAATAGAACAGTCGAAGAAGACATGCCAAAAGGCTGGCAAAAAATTCCGGCTATCCTGAAATATGCATTCATAGATTTTATGGCTGATATTGCCAAATGGTTGGCGATCGGCATTTTGATCGCGGGATTGATCTCGGTAGTTTTACCGGATGATTTCTTCTTGAAATATTTATCGAATCCCTATCTATCTATGGTTGTGATGCTGGTAGCTTCGATCCCACTGTATGTTTGTGCAACATCTTCCGTCCCTATTGCCGCTGCTTTGATCTTGAAGGGCCTGTCACCCGGTGCTGCTTTGGTCTTTTTAATGGCCGGACCGGCAACCAATGCCGCAACGATCTCAGTAATTGGTAATACACTGGGTAAAAAATCGTTGATCGTCTATTTGTCTACCATCATTATTGGTTCGTTTGCGGGTGGTGTGATCCTGGATCAATTTATGCCGGCATTCTGGTTTACGGGTATTATGTCTATGGGGCATGACCACCATATGATCCCTGAATGGTTAATGATATCATCAACGATTATATTAACGATCCTGATCGTTTATACACTGATAAATAAAATGATAAAAAAGATTAAAGGTAATAATCACGAATGTGAAACCTGTGAGATACCCCATATGACAGAAAAAACTGAATTTTTAGTACATATCGAAGGTATGACGTGTCAACATTGTGTGATGAATGTAAAAAAAGGACTTTCTTCCCTTGACGGAGTGACTGAAGTTGTCGTAAATTTAGAAGCCAAAACCGCCCGGGTGTCCGGGAAGGTGGACGAAGATAAGATCAAAGATACGATTAAAAAGTTAGGTTACACTGTAAAAGGAATTGAATGAAAGCCATTATTCCCGCTGCCGGCATCGGTGAGCGATTACGTCCCCATACCTTAAACCGTCCCAAAGTGATGGTTCCCGTTGCGGGAAAGCCAATTTTAGAACATATTTCAACATCTCTTTTTGATGCCGGGTTTGACGAAATATCGGTTATTGTCGGATATAAAAAAGAAGCGATCATTTCATATTTCAATGAGAAATACCCGGGTAAATTTCATTTTCCCGTTCAGGAAGAAATGAAAGGACTGGGACATGCCATTCTATATGGTTTGGATGATGTGGATGAGCCGGTATTGATCATTCTTGGAGATACGATCATAGACTTAGATATGTCCAAATTGATGGATCCAGTACATAACATGATTGCCGTTGTAAAAGTTGATGATCCGCAGCGCTTTGGTATTGTTGAAACGGATGAGAACAACTTGATCACAGTCATGGTCGAAAAACCGGAACATCCCAAGAGCAACCTTGCAATTGCCGGCGCATACTATATTCTAAGTCAGCGAAAGTTGAAGCAGGCTATTGAAAAGTTGATAGAAAATGACGTAAAGACTAAAAATGAATATCAATTGACTGATGCGCTTGCTCTCATGATGAAAGTCGGTGAACCTTTTAAAGCGCTACCAATTAATAAATGGTACGATTGCGGAACGATGGAAACGCTGCTTTCGACTTCTGCATATTTACTTTCGAAGGAATCTGTAAATAATGGAGAGTGCAACAACTGTACGATTATTGATCCAGTCTATATTGCAAAAGGAGCTGTTCTGTCAAATTCAGTTATCGGACCAAATGCTGCATTTGGCAAGGATACTATCATTAAAGATTCCAGAATCTCCAATAGCATGATCAACGATGGAGCGGAAATTCAGAAATGTCTATTAAGTAATTCTATTATTGGGTATGGTGCGAAGGTTGTTAATATTGATGGAGAGATAAATATTGGAGATGATGAAAAAGTGAAAGATAATCAATAAATAGTAATAAATTGAACACTTGTAGAAAACAGATACGTGTCCTGCAGAATGGAATAAGAATTGATGCCCGTTTATTAAGATGTTTGACTTATAATTAAAATAAAAAATTTGAAAATATGGGAATGATATAAAGGAGATATTATGAAACCGAGAAAAATTAAAGATAAAATTTATTGGATGGGTTATGAAGATTGGGACGCACGTCTTTTTGACTCTCTCATTCCTCTTCCAGACGGAACCAGTTACAATGCCTTTTTAATTGAAGGCAGTGAGAAAACTGTTTTGATTGATACTGTTGAGCCACAGTTTTCCGATGATTTGATGGCACAACTGGAAAATGTATCTAAACTGGATTACGTGATTTCGCTTCATGCGGAGCAAGACCACTCAGGCAGTATTCCGCAGGTGCTTTCTAAATACCCAGACGCAAAATTGATTACCAGCCAAAGAGCAAAAACGATGCTTATGGATCTGCTCCATATATCCGAGGAAACTTTTAAAACGGTTGACGACGGAGAAATCCTTTCTCTCGGGGATAAAACCCTGGAATTCATATATACGCCTTGGGTACACTGGCCTGAAACCATGGTGGCCTATTTAAAAGAAGATAAAATATTATTCAGCTGTGATTTTTTTGGCGCTCACATTGCATCATCAGAACTCTATGTTACCGATGAAACACGTATTTATGAAGCAGCAAAACGCTATTATGCTGAAATCATGATGCCTTTTGGAAATATAATAAAGAAAAATCTGGAAAAAATTGCACCTTACGATATTGAGATCATAGCTCCCAGCCATGGACAAATTTATTTACAGCCATCCTTTATTATTGATGCATATAAAGAATGGATAGAAGGACCACCCAAAAACCTAGTAGTATTACCCTATATTTCAATGCATAATAGTACGAAAAAAATGGTCGACTATTTTGTTGCATCTCTTGTAGAAAAAGGTGTCAACGTTGAGCAATTTAATTTGACGGTAACAGACATAGGGAAACTGGCAATGGCTCTTGTTGATGCCGGGACAATAGTTATTGGCACGCCGACGATTCTTGCGGGTCCTCACCCCAATGTTGTTTATGGTGCCTATTTAGCAAATGCATTACGCCCGAAAGCCAAGTTTTTATCTATTATCGGTTCATACGGGTGGAGAGGAAAAGCTGTAGAAGTATTAGCGGGAATGATTCCTAATCTTAAAGTAGAAGTTATCGAACCTGTCCTTGCCAAAGGCTTACCATCAGAAGCTGATTATAAGGCTCTTGAAAATTTAGCTAAAACTATTTCCACGAAACACAAGGAACTGGGTTTTAAATAAACAAAGTAATTTTTAAATTTACAGCATTAACATACCAACCGTAGCGCAGTGGAAGAATCTTTTCATGAAAAAGTGTTCTATACAATGAATAGATTTACTGGCCCCGATTACCAAGACCAAAACAAGTATTATTTTACTAAAATCGGATTTACAGAGCGATAATTAGGTATGTAAGGTTTACCGGAGTTTATGATAGCACAAATTATCTTTAGAAGTTTATTTCCGACAT
>Ga0208904_1000056_pt1 | contig 103587 bp, 123 predicted proteins | sample AntAceMetag02UKB_FD_184774 | JGI IMG/M metagenome (GOLD analysis project Ga0208904, IMG submission 184774) | Saline lake microbial communities from Ace Lake, Antarctica - Antarctic Ace Lake Metagenome 02UKB (SPAdes) (version 2) | ecosystem: Environmental > Aquatic > Non-marine Saline and...
GAAATTTTTCTAATTTTAAATCTCCAAATTTTAATTTTCTAATTTTAAAATAAATGTAATAATCTTTTATTTTCTCATCTAAATTAAGAAACATAAAACAAAGCCCAATAATCGAAGGGATACTTGCCAAAATAAATTTTAAGGTTTGATTTGATATTGCTTTGAAGAAAAATATTGAAATTAAACTAAATACAAAAGCATAAGCTAGTTGTTTGAAAGTCAATCCAAACATAATTTTCTCTTTGTATTTTAATTGTTGAGGAATTTGATATGACATTTTAAATTAAAGATTTTGCAATTGCAATTATCCCTATATTTTTCCCTATTTGTAAGGCAGATTTAATTGCTGAGAAAAACATAAGATAAATCATCAACAAATTAGAGATTGAAAATGCCCCAATCATTACAAGAATTTTGATGTCTGCAAAAATAGGAATATTTGTTAATTCTGAACAAACTAAAAAAACAAGTGCATCAAAAAATGTCATAAATATACAAATTCCTAGAAAATTAAAAATAAATTTTCCATAATCTTGTAAGGGAGGGATAAAATAAAAGAAAACTCCTAAAGGGACAAAAACAACACCAACAGCGACGATAATATATCTTATTGCTAATAAAATAGTTGTTATGATTAATGTAATTACATAAAATGCTGCAAAAAAGAATTGTAATCCTATATTAATTAGATTATCTGCGGTTATTAAAAAAAAGGATTCATCAATTAAATTTATTATCGCTGTTGTTAGTAAGCTTCCTATATCTATAACTATTTCATATAAGAAATATGATGCTTGAACTAAAACAATCATAATCAAAATATTTTTTAACCACTCTTTTGCCTTCGACCTTTTTTGAGCGTCATAACCAGAAATCATAAAATTAAATCCTGCATATACTAAAAGTAAACCATAAAATAAAGAAATAGTGTATAAGATAATTGCCCAAAGGGAAGTGAATAAAGAAACATTAATGGGCTCTGTTAAAAGAGATTTAACTAAATTGAGAAGTGGTTGAATTGGGGCATTTAAAATATTTAAGAAAAAATCAAACATTTTTTCTGGAATGCAAGTTGCTAAATTAAGTATTCCACATTCTTCAGTCATATAATCTTCCTCTTGTAATTTATTAAAACACAATAAAAGAAATAATTTAATAAACCAAAAATGGAGAAATCCCAAATTAATTTAAATCTATTTTTGTCCTCAATAAAAATTATTTCTTCTGAAGAATAATAACCATAATTTGCAGTTATTTTATTTATTGAGGAATTTGTGATAAAACTTGTGCTTCCAACTGCTTGTTTGATTTCATTATTGTAAATTATTTCTGCAGAAATATCTGAAGGGAAAATCTCTACAATAATTTCTTCATCTGGCTTATATTTTAGTTTATTTGTTTTTATGTAAAAATTAATATTTTCAGATGTAAAAGTGCAAGGTTTTTGTAAAAAATTAAAAAAGTCGAAGGATTTAATTTTACATTCACTAATATCTTTAACTAAAATATCTTCTCCATCTTTGAAAAGATTATTTATCTTTTCTTGGTTATACTCTTTGGCTTTTAGAGTATAAACATAATAAGGCTCTTTTGAATATTCTATATTATATCTAAATTCACTAGATTCAAATAAAGAATCTTTGAAAGTTATTTTTATCGAATTATTAAAATGAGGTCTTAATTTAGTTGTTTCTTCGTAGGCTTTAATAAATTCCAGATCTCCAATTAAATCATTCTCATAATATTTAACATCCAAAGTATCTGTTATTACAATCCTATCTGATTGATAATCTGTATATCTATATTTACAGCTATGACTTTCTCCAGACCATTTGTAGTGCTTTACTCTTATTGTTGCTTCTATAAGATATTCTGATTTGATTTCTGAATCAGAATTTATATTTGCATTTACTAATTTTCCTTGCCCTTGAAATTCATTATTAACATAAATTTTATTCCGAGCATTATTATTTTCTAGATAATATTTTCTCTTACAATCTCCGTGACTTGTTCTAGGATATCCTCTACTGCGATAATTTTCAGGGACAGAGACTTGATAATTAAATGCAGATAAAACTTGTGTTTCACTAGGAACATAAAGGCTTCCATTATATAAAACAGAAGGCATTGTTGTGAGCAAATCTTGCCATGCATTTTTTATATATCTCGATTGTATTTTTTGAATTCCTTCTGGAGGTTGAGAAATCTGTAAATTTGTATTGTATTCTAAAATGAAATCATGATCTGGATAAAACTTATTACTATATTCTAAATTAGAAATTAATAATTCTATTTCTTCTTCATTTAATCCAGAGTTTAGTATTTTTTGACATAATTCTTGATTTTCATGAGAGATTCCTTTACAGCTTGCAGAAAAAATAAATGGAAGCTGGGCTAGTAAAACTAAACCCAGCATTCCTAACAAAAAATGTTTTCCCATTTTATCCGACGATAAAATTCACTAATAAGGGTGCTATCCAAATTACAATAAGTCCAACTATCACATAGGTTACCATGCTTTTTGACTTTTCACGCTTAGCAGGATCATTTCCTGAAGTCATATAGCTCACACCTGAAAAAAGCAATACAACTACTGCAAGAATGGTGGCAGAGTATTTGACTAAGTTATAGATCTTCATTATAGGATCTAAAATTTCATCAAAAGTTGCCTTATCTTCTTCAGAAATATCTTCATCAAAATCAACTGCCATAACAACTTGCATAGTCATTAGACTTAGGAAAAACATCAAACCAAATACAGCTAAAATTTTTGTGTTCATTTTGCCCTCCGAAATTTAATTGAGAATGATTTTTCTTCAATAAACCTTTTTATCTCTTTTTTGAATTTAGATCCATATTTGTATTTGAAAAAGTCTTTGCAAGTTGAACATATTTTTTCTTCTTTTCTTCTAAGTTTCTTTCCGCAGACTAAACATTTTTTCATAAATGTGTGTGATTTTGGGATTATAAATATAGTAAAGTGAAAAGTTTTGTATTATTTTTTGTATTAAATTTTTATCCGATTTGTTATAAAGATTTGAATAATTTGTTTTTTATGGAAAATATTTCACGAGATATTGGGGATGAGATAATCTTCAAATTAGAAAAATTAAATAAAATTCTCGAAAAGATTTTTGAGGAGAAAAATGGTAAAAAATTCACAACTCCATCTTGCATTAGAAACTGATTTTTTGAATTTTCTTAAAAAAGAAGCAAAAGAAAGGTCGATAAGTGTTGCAGAGCTTTGTAGAATTAAATTACAGAAAAATCTTCAATTAGATAGGATTGAAATTATGCTAGAGAATATTTCTAAAAATGAAAACAAATAAAATAATTCAAGGAGATTGTATAGAAATTCTAAAGGAATTTCCAAATAATTGTGTGGATTTGGTTATTACTGATCCTCCTTATGGGGATAATGTTGGTTATGGATTTAATAATAAAAAAATAAAAAATAATGAAAATCCTTTGATTAATTGTTCTGCATTAGTAGAATGTTATAGGGTTTTGAAAAGGAATAGTTCTCTTTATGTTTTTACAAATTGGAAGCATTACCCTTTTTTGACTGAATTTATTATAAGATATACTAAATTTAAGATAAGGCACTTGGTTGTCTGGAAAAAACATAATTTTGGATTAGGTTGGGCTTTTCGTCATCAATATGAATTAATTTTAGTTTTAGAGAAAGGAAAGCCAAAATATAATTTAAAGAATTTTTCAGATGTTCAAACTTGCAGTCATATAAATCACAATAAGGAAAATCATCCTCACGAAAAACCAATTGACCTAATAAAAAAGATGATTGAACATAGTTCTAAGGAAGGAGATTTGATTTTAGATCCCTTTTGTGGGAGTGGCTCAGTTTGTGTTGCTTGTAAGGAAATGAAAAGAAAATGGATTGGAATTGAGTTGGATGAGGGGTGGCTTGGGGTTGGTATAGAGAGGTGCATATTCACACAGAACGAAGTAGCTGGGAAGGGGGATAAGTCTTTCAGAGTTTTGTAGAATTAAATTGCAGAAAAATATTCAACTAGATAGAATTGAGGGTATGTTGGAAGGGGTTTTAAATGACCTGGGGAGGTGATTTTTTGGTTAGGATTGAGTTGAGAGATGGTGGGAAGAGGTGATTTTTTAAAAATATTAATTATATTTAAATACTAGTTCAACTTTTATAAAGTATGATATGGTGGTTATGGCTCATAATAATTGTTATAGTGGATTTTTTAATAGGAGCAATTGCAGGTTTTTTAATTCCTGGCAAGTCTAAGACTTGGGAATCCTTAATTATTCTAAAGGACTTTCTTTTAATTTTGTTTTATTTGGCAATGATTGTAATCGTGATTAAATTATTCACTTTTGATTTTATGTTAGGAATCATAGAATTTTTTATTGGATCTGCGTTAATCTTCATAGGTGCTTTAATTGTTATATTCATTTTTGGTTTAGCTCTTGGGAATTTATTGAGTCTTCGTTAGCCGCCAAACCTCACACCGAACAATACTCTCCATAAACTAACTCATCTAAATTGTGTATAGCTATGATATCTAGAAATTGTAAAATTTTAAATTGTTTTCTGTAAGGAGCTAGAGAAATAAATTTCCGAAATACTTCGTGGAACTTATTTTTAGGGATAATATTCCTTTGCTACATTTTCTTTGGATCCATCGAGATTTATTGCCCAAATTTCAGAGCAGTTTGTCCCATTAGCAAATTTATATGGATCGTTTTCAATTCTATGACCTGAAGGGTTAACAATAATTTTAATATTTTCGGGGGTATAATATTCTGCCCAAGCATGATCCCAGCAGGGTCTCCCTTCTATTTTTCGGACAGAGTAATTTAATTTCCTCATAATCTCAACGAAATAATTTGATTGTTCTCCACATCTTCCGAGTTTAGAATGTATTATCCAAGAAGCAGGAACCCCCCTATAAAAAATTCTATATTCATCATCAATTTTATGCAATTGCGGTCCGACAATATAAATTAATGTTTCATTTGAAGGATAGTGGACATTCCCCTTTAGCCAGTTTAGTAATTTAGGAACAATTATTTCGTGATTAGTCTCGTTCCCAACTACTTCTTTTATATTCTTCTCTAAAACTTCCTCCCCAACAAAATAATCATAAACTAGCGGGTATGCTAAGAATATCACTATTCCAATAAGAATAACGAGAAGTATCCCATAAAAGATTAGTAACTTGTAAATTTTATGATCCATTTTCTTATAAACTTAATCCTAAAAAGAACCAATCCAATAAAGGTTATGCTAATTAACGAGAGAGACATTTTAAATGTCAAATTTATTAATGAAATTTCATTCTTTATCTCAGTTAAATCGAATTCAAGATTTGTAATGTTTTGCTGAAGTATTGAAATATCCTGATGTAAGCTGATAAGTTCCCTATTGGTCACATATACTTCTTTCGATAAATATAATTCTTCATAATATTCAGATAAATTTTTATAATAATCTCTTTCTTCAGATATTATGTTTCTTTGATTTATTAACTCATTTAAATCTGATTCATTATAACAAATTTTTTCGCCCAATTCTTCTTGAACTGTGTTTGTTGTTCCATCTTCTGCAATTATTAATGGAAGTGATACTAAGACAAAAATACTAATCAATGCAATGAATTTGTTTCGTCTATTCATAGAATTAGAATGAAAAACTTCTTTTTAATGTTTATGTGACCATAAGTTTGCTGGAGTTAGAAAGATTTAAGTTATACTAACGCAATATTTCTATATGGATTCAAGAAAGCTACTGCATGATCGAAAAGAACCACTAATAATACATATCGATTCTGAAAGCATTAATGCCGCTTTGGACGTTTCAAACTGCTCGGCTAAAAAAATCATATCCTTTTCAAATTTTGAAGATATTTTATGGATAAGATCTGAATTTGAAACAGACAATTTTCCAGAAGAGATTCTTGAATATAAAATTAAAAAAGAAGGTGAAGAAATTAAGGGATTAAAATACGAAAATCAAAAATCAAAAACTCAAATGGCTTTTGGGTATAAAATGAAAGACATTAAGCATATTGCTGAGGTAATATACTCAAAAACAAATATTTCCGAAGAAGAATTAAATGACATTATCAAAGTTTTTACTCAAGCAGTTTTTAATAATCTTAATGGGGATAATATTTATCTTACAGAAAATAAATTAATTTTAAAGAATAGACTTTGGTTTGAATCACATTTTCCAGGAGGAACACTAAATATTATGAATCTGGAAGAGTTGATTCTTTTTCTAGATCTTTTTTTAAAAGAAAATAAGGAATATTTTATTGCAAGCCATCATTCAGCTAACAAGGGATACTGGTATCATTTGTCTTCACTTGAAAAAATACCTCTTTTCAAAATGAATTTATCTGGCGAAATGATTGCATCAATCTATAATAGATTTTGTTATTCTCTCATGGCTCTAGACGAAATTGGGATACAATTTCATAAAGGCGTTAATAATGATACAATGGATAATGCATTATATCATTTTAATTATATGTTAACATTGATTTGTGGTATTTTCGATAATCTTGCCTTAATTGCAGATGAATCCTTGAGCATTAATATGCCAAATAAAATGTTTGTAAGTTTAAACAATCATCGTTCTAAGAAATTTCTACAAGAGGTAAGAAAGAAAAATTCTTCTCTTGGCTCACTAATTGATCAAAATCGCTCATTTATCAATCTTATTCACCTTCTTCGTGACCAGATTGTTCATCGAGAAGGAGTTCAAAAAACTGCATATGAAATGCAAGATCTTGATTTTAAGTGGAAATATAATTTCTTAATTATTGAAAAAGAAGTTCAAATGAGATTAAAGGAATTGAAAGATAAACAATCTGAGAATAGTGTATTAAGTGAATGGGGTAACTATCTCGCTCATGAAGATTCTTATCTAGAGCCTTGGCATTTTTCATTAAAAACTATGAGCACGTTATCTGCATTTGTGAATAAATATCTTTCATTAATCGGATTAGATGAAAAAGAATTAGTGGATAAGTATAACACTCTCAAGATATTTCAAGAAAAACATTTAGGGTATTAAATAAAATCTTTTAACGGATCAAATATTATTTTATTCTTATTTAATTTTAGATCTAGGGCTTTTGCTTCTTTTGGGAACCCTTTATACAATGCCCAAATACACCATTGAGCCATAAATCCCTCATCTTTCTTTTTCGTTAAGTTTTCAAGAATAGTGGGTATGGCTTTTTTTAAAAAATCCTCAGAAAGTTTATCTGAGTTTTTGATAATATGACCTATGTGAGCAAGGGAATATTTTATATCTGATGGAACTTTTTTCATTTTTTCTAAAATCATATCTACATATTCCTGAGCTTTCCCCCCGTCAGTCATACTCAAATTCTCAATAAAGCCTCCTAAATATATCAAAAATTTCTCTTCTTTTTTATTATTTTCAAATAACTTTAAAAATTCTTTATCGAGTTCTTCGATTAATTCTGGGAATTCGAAATAGTAGCTCGCAAGATCCTCGAAGACATATTCATATTTACAATCTTTTTTACTTAATTCAATAATACTCTTTTTAGAATATTTACGATAATTCTCAATTAATGGGTTATGCATAGGTATTAAATGAAATAATATGTGTTCCACATCCATGCCAACCTTACTGACTATACTCTCATAAGTATTAGATAGTTTGGTTAAATCCTTATCCAATCCAAATTTCACTAATACTTTTCCGAACTCCTTTTCGTTAAACCGATGTGCCGAGGAGGAACTCCTCAATTTGTTTAGTAGTTTCATGTGTATTGTATTATCTGAAATTATTTTTTCTTCCTGAATAAAGAAATCTTTATTATCGAAATCTTTATCCTCAATCTTGAATAAGTTGAATTTCTCAAATTCTTTTTTTACTTTTTGTTTTATATCATCCCTTCGTTTTTCTAATTCAGAAACAGACTTTATCTTGAATGCATTAATTATATGATAATTTAATCGTAAAAATAAAAGAAAACGTTTTAGCAATTCTAAACTTTGAAAAGGTCTTTTTAGAAAATTTGCTTCTTTAACAATTTTTGGAAATTTTTCCTCATTTTCCTCCAAAAGTTTTTGTAAGGCTAAGTTCGGGGAAGAGTACCTAATCATATCATCAACTTCTTTCAGTACTTTGTCTATCATCTTTGTATTGATGCTTTCAACAATAACTGTATTAAGAAAAGTTATTCTAGACTGAAAATCCGTTCTAGAAACTTTTGATGGAATAAATTTTTTCAGAAAAATGAGCTCCTCTTCCAATCCTTCTGTAGCAAAAAGATCATCTTTAGTGTCAATTGCATAGATTCCAGATAGTAAATTTTTTACATAGACGTTAATTTCATTCATAAAATGCAATAGTCTCTTAATACTTTTTCTAAAATCGGAGAAATAATCCGATACGGTGACTTCCCTAGGGTCTATGTTCTTCCCTGCCCATAATTTTAGATGCTCTTTTGGCATACCTTCATTAACTAAATCTCCAATATTAACAGACAATACACCTTTATTCACTCGATACAACGTTCTCCCCGCACTCCATTTTCCATCGGTTCTAATTATTGATAAAAAGTGTCCTTCATCTCTAATCCAATAGTCCTCATCTGATTCATAATTTTTTATAATAGATTCATCGAAATATGCAGTTTCCCAAAAAAGTTCATTATTCTTTTTAATTTCTGTTAATTTCCTTTTGCCCTTAGTCGTTAAAAAGATTATTTCATCCTCATCTTTAACCTGTTGTTTTTCAAGTAAATCAATTGTTTTCCATTCCCTATGAATTTTTTCTCCTTCAGTGGTTAAAGTAAAATTCGTTCCAGTCCAATGAATTATACCCTTACTCATAAGAGTCCTAAGATATCCTTTATGATATCCTTTTTTATCCAATGTTCCGAAATCTTCACAATAAGAAGGGGTAGCTTCTTTTGATTTTAGGATTAATTCTAGAACTTTAAACTCTTTAGTTACCATAAAAATTCTCCACATCCAAACTATTTAAAGAATTATGTTCTAATCCCCTGCATCAGGCATATTATTTTTCTCAATTTTGATAAACTGACTTAGAAAAGTAAATTCTCTTTTTCGAATCCGATACACTTAATGTATACTCACTCAACCCTCAAAATCATCTCTCCCTGGCTAACTCCTTGATTAACCAACCCTAAAATCCTTTTCATCTGCCCTTCCATAATCTCCATTCTCTCTGTTATTATCTTATTCTCATTTTCAGATTTCAATAATTGTTTTTCAATTTCAGTTTTAGTAACATCAATTAAAATATCCTCTTCGGCAATAGTATCTTTCATACCAAGTAACTCAGAATAATAATGAATTTTATCTGATTTTTTCCATCCAAATCTATATTTCAAAGCAGATTCTGATTTATATCTGGGTAACCAATAACAGCAAGAACAATGTCTAAAATCATACATACTTATTTCAGAATATTTTTTACCAGCGTCACTTAATTTATCTCCCAAAGTTCTTACAGCTAATCTTTTGAGGTATCTATTAACCATTGTCGGATTAATTGGGAATAATTGATCGTTGGGCTTTAAATCTTGATTTTTAATATATTCTCTTAATAAATCTGAGCAAAGCATTAATTTAATTCTTCTTCCAAAAGTCTTACTTATTTCCTCCCTAATATGAAGTTCTTTACAATCATTATATAGATCATGAATTCTAATATTAATCAACTCTGTTGGAGATCTTATGCCAGTGTCATATAAGAACATAATCAAAATTTTATATTTATATTTTGCATTTTCATAAAGTTTCTTGACTTGATTTTCTGTTAAATAAACCCATTTTGGTTTATTTTTTGAGATATCTAAATCGGTAGTAATATCTAAAATTTCAATTTTCTTTTTTCTATTAATTTTCATATGCCAATGCCAGAAAGCTTTGAAAACTTTAGCAAAATCAGCAACACACAAATAGTCTTTTCCATCTTTTCTTTTAGTTAAGCCACTTCTCATATCTCCAAAAAATTTAAAAATCTTTTCTTCAGTTAATTCCTCTAAATTTAATGAAAATCTATTTTCAAACTTTTTAGCAAAAAAGGTCAGCTTTTGTCTAAGATAATTTAATCGGATGTAACTTCTTGCTCCTTTTTGGCTTGATGAAGAAACATTTAGTCCTTGTTCCATATCAAAAACATAATTTTTTATTAAATCAGAATTTTCTTTGCTGATGTTTGGAATTTTGTCTCTAATTGATTCTTTCCATTTCAAATATTTTTCTTTGTGGTTGTATGGATCTATTTTCATATTTTTTTAAGGCTTGTTTTCCTTATAACCAATTTGTATAAAATTGGTATAAAAAGACACTCCTCAAATATACCATAAAGGTAGAACGCCCCGACCGGGAGTTGAACCCGGGTATCTTGCGCGACAGGCAAGTGTCTTAACCGTTGGACAATCGAGGCATAGTTAAAATAAAAGAAATCTGTTTTTAAATCTTACTTCTTGACAATTTTCTTAAGCCCACCCATATAAGGCCACAAAACCTTGGGAATTTTAATAGAACCATCTTTCTGCTGATTATTCTCCATTAATGCAATTAATGCCCTCGGAGAAGCAATTACTGTATTATTCAATGTGTGCGCAAAATACTTTTTACCTTTATTATCAATACGAATATTTAATCTTCTAGCTTGAGCATCTGTTAAATTTGAACAAGATCCAGCCTCCCAATATTTTTTCTGTCTCGGGCTCCAGGCTTCAACATCTGCTGATTTTACTTTCAAATCAGCCAAATCTCCTGAGCAACATTCTAAAATTCTCACTGGAATATCCAATGCCCTAAAAACATCAACAGTATATTTCAACATTTTATCATACCACTTATGAGAATCCTCTGGTTCGCAAATTACAACCATTTCTTGTTTTTCAAATTGATGCAATCTATAAAATCCCTTTTCTTCAATCCCATGTGCCCCAACTTCTTTTCTAAAACAAGGAGAATAACTAGTTAATGTCAAAGGTAAATTCTTTCCAATAATTGTCTTTCCAAAAAATCTCCCAATCATTGAATGCTCAGAGGTTCCAATTAAATACAAATCTTCTCCCTCAATCTTATACATCATGGCATCCATTTCTTCAAAGCTCATAACTCCTTTAACAACATCACTTCTAATCATAAATGGAGGGATAACATAATCAAAGCCTTTCTCAATCATAAAGTCTCTTGCAAAGGCCAATACCGCAGAATGCAATCTTGCCAAATCTCCAGTCAAAAAATAAAACCCATTTCCAGAAGTTTCACGAGCAGAATTAAAATCAACTCCATTTAATTTTTCAGCCAATTCTGCATGATTAAAAATTTTATATTTTGGAACAATCGGCTTCCCAAATTTCTTAACTTCAACATTCTCCTTATCACATTTCCCACACGGAACACTCTCGTGAATTATATTCGGAATCTTCATCATTATTTCCTTAATCTTCACTTCAAGCTTCTTTCTTTTGCCCTGCGACTTTTCAATTTTCCCAGGAATATCTTTAGCTTCTTTAATTTCCTTATCTGCTTTCTTACCAGCTTTCTTCAACTCACTAATCTTTTTAGAAATATTATTCCTCTCACTTCTCAAGCCATCTTCTTTAAATTTCAAACTCCTCCATTCTTTATCTAACTTCAAAACTTCATCAACCAACTTTGTTTTATCATGCTGAAATTTCTTCTTAATATTCTCTTTAACTAATTCGGGGTTTTCCCTCACCAATTTTATATCTATCATAGAAAATAAAAGAAAAGACAATATTTAAACTTTATCAACAACTTTAAAAATACATTTAACTTATTTTAAAGATGGTAGAAACAGAGATGGCTAGTGGGGTTGGTGCAAGTTTGTCCTCAGTCTATAATCAATTTATCTCAATATTCCCAGAATTTATTCAGCAATTCATAAGTTTCTTTTTAATAGTTTTATTAATTGTCCTTTACGCTGTTTTTATCTGGAATCTATATAGGTTTGTAGCAAAAAAAGATTTAATAAAATTAAATTTAAATAAATATAATACTTTTGAGCACCCTACTCTTGGAAGATTTTTTGGAGCAGCTTTATACTTCCTGGAATATATTCTAATTCTTCCATTATTAGTTTTCATATGGTTTTCAGTATTTACACTCTTCCTAATTTTCCTAACAGAAAACCTCGACGTTGGAGCAATTATTTTAATCTCAGCGACAGTAATAGCAGCAATAAGAGTAGTTGCTTATTATAATAATGACCTTTCAAAAGATTTAGCAAAACTTTTACCACTAACTCTTTTAGGGTTAGCAATAACCAAAACTGGCTTCTTTAGTATTGAAAGAATTTTTTCTCATTTTAGCAGACTTCCAGATTTCTTTAGTCAAATATTTTATTATCTTATTTTTATAATAATATTAGAAATTATTTTAAGAATATTCGATTTATTTTTCTCAACTTTAGGTTTACAAAAGAAAGAAGAAGAAACAGAAGAAAATTCTAATTAAGTCTATCTGAATAATTTCCATCATAAGATTGAACTTTTTTATCTTTAATTTCAAGAACTCGTGTGGCAATTTTATCCATGAAATATCTATCATGAGAAACAAAAATAATTGTCTCATCATATTCTAACAAAGCTTTTTCCAATTGTTCTATCAATTCCAAATCAAGATTATTTGTAGGCTCATCTAAAATCAAAACATTACTTTTCTTCAACATAAGCCTAACTAGGTTTAGTCTCGCTTTCTCTCCACCACTTAACGTATTAATTCTATCTCTTAATTTGTCCCTAGGGAATCCAAATTTAATTGCCGTTGAAATTAAATAATGTTCTTGAGAAAAAGGAAAAGTTTTTCTAAAAAAATCCAAAACTTTTAATTCTTGATCAATGTCTTTTAATTCTTGGTCAAAATACCCAATTTTAACATTCGTCCCAGTATTAATTCTTCCATTGTCAGCTTCAATTAATTTATCTAACATTTTCAATAAAGTAGATTTCCCAGAACCATTCTTTCCTAAAATTACAATTTTTTCTTTTCGGTGAATTGTAAAATTTAAATCTTTTAAAATTTCTTCTTCACCAAAAGATTTGCCTGCATTCACAACTGAAAAAATCATATTCCCTGGCCTTTCCCCTTCCCCAAAAGTTAAATTAAAAGTATCACAAATGTCTTTAGGATTTGTAACAACTGGAATCAAAGCAGCTCTTCTTTCAAGAGATTCTGCTAGCATCCTAAGCTTCTTGCTCAAATGAACTCTCGCCCATTCTCTTTTTTCTTTTGCAGAATCAAGAAGCCTTTTTCTTTCTTTTTCATTACTATAATAGGCTTTCCCAAGTTCTTTGAGATGCTTCCTTCTTTCTTCTCTATATCTTTCATAATTTCCTATATACATCTGAAGTTTTTTCCCTTCTATTTCAAAAACTCTATTTACAAATTTTTTAAGAAAATATCTATCATGAGAAATTGCTATAACTGTTTGCTTAGTTTTTAACAACCAATTTTCTAGCCAAGTTATCGACGTGAAATCAAGATGGTTTGTTGGCTCATCAAGGATTAAAAGTTCTGCTCTTTTCGCAAGGCATTCAGCCAGTCTTAACTTTGTTCTTTGGCCCCCACTAAGATTAATAATTTTTCTATTATAACATTCCATTTCAAAATCAAGCCCAATAAGAATTTTACGAATGTTTTCTTCCTCAATCTTTTCAACAACTCTTGAAGTAAGTATTTCATATTCACTCATTATCTTCTCAAATTTTTCCATATTTTCATAAATTTCAGGCTCAGCAAGTCTCATCTCACATGCTTTAATTTTTTCTTGAAGAGCATTTCTTTTACCAGCCAAGTAATTTGAAAAATTATTTTCTTCTTTTTCAAATTTTCTTTCTTGCTCCATCAAACTTATTTTAATTTCTTTATCCATTTCAATAAGCCCATCATAACTTTCCTCTCCCACAATACAGTTAATTAAGGTAGACTTCCCAGTACCATTTTGTCCAATCAAAGCAATTTTGTCTTCCTTATGAATAAGGAATTCTGCTTGCTCGAAAAGGATCTTACTCCCGAATTTTTTTGATAAATTTTTAACTCTTATAATCATTTTAGCTCCCGAGGACTTATTCACAACAAAATTATTTAATTTAGGAAATTTGCATAGAAGTCCCTTTAAAGGTTTCATGTTTAGGCAAGAAGAACAACAGCCAAGCTACCCAAAACATAGCTTCTTAATCTTAGTGTCTTTGCTGTTATCATAGTTTTATTCAATTAAATTAACTTTTAAACTTTTCTATTTAATCCCTATCTTCCTCTATATGTTCTTTTCCTCTTTTCAAAATATTATTTAACATTTTAACATGTTTATCTTTTTCTTGTTTGTAATCTTTTTCATCGGTTTTCATTTCTTGAATCATCTTTGAAATATATTCTCCACCTAAAAAATGAGGTGTCAAAACATAACTTGCACCCTTCTCATAAAGTGCAAGAGCTTCCTTAATCTGATGCGCTCTAACAATTATAATAGCCTTAGGATTTACCGTCCTAATATTTTCAATTAATAAAAAATTGGTCTCATAATCTGGGATAGTAGAAACAGCAAGCTTAATTTTGTCTAACGGAAGTTCTTTTAGCAAGTCAGTATCATAACTATCTCCATAAAGACAAGGAATTCTATTCTTCTTTAAACCAGCAATTGTGTCTGGGTTAAAGTCAACAACAAGATAATTTTTCTTGATTCTCTTTAAAGAATTTAAGATTCCAAATCCAATTCGATTATAACCAAATAGAATAGCATCATATTTTGGATGTCTTTTCTTTTTCTTCCTAGTATTTTTCCTTTCAAAAAGAGAAGCAAAATTTCCCAATTTTCTATAAAATTCTTCTGAATAAATAATCATATAAGTTGAAAGTGTGATTGTAATAATTCCTGCTAAAGTTAAAATAGATAAAATCTCTCCACTAATATGCCCCATTGAAACTCCTAACGCCAAAACAATTAATGAGAATTCAGAAATTTGTGCAAGAGTAGTTCCTGTTAAAAAATTAGTTCTCTTAGTGTATCCAAACAAAGCCATTAAAATCATCAAAATAATTGGTTTAAATAAAAGTGCAACTAAGGCTAAAATAAGTGCAGGAACAATAATAGAGCTTAACTCTCCAATTTGAATATTCAATCCAAGAATTATAAAAAAGATAATCAAAAAGAAATCCCTCAATGGTCTAATCTTAGAACTAATCTCAATACTATAAGGAGAAATTGATAAAACAATACCTGCAATCAATGCCCCAATTTCAATGGAAAATCCAAAATAAGTAAATAGAGCTGCAATTAAAAAGCACCAGGTAATTGAAAATAAAAACAAAAGTTCCTGCGACGAGGCAATGCTTCTAATTGCTCTAGGTAAAACAAAAAATCCAATTAAAAATAAAATAACAATCAGCGCACCACCAATCAATAAAGTTTGAATTGCAAATTCTGTAAAATTTGTTCCAAGTGAAAAAGAGGAAATAAACATTAACGCAATAACTGCAACCAAGTCTTGAATAATTAAAACTCCAATTGCCATTTTTCCATAAAGAGAATCTAGCTGGCGCTTATCTGAAAGAAGTTTCATTACAATAATCGTTGAACTAAATGCAAGGGCAATCCCAATATAAGATGAAGTGATTGTATCAAAGCCAAGTGCAAAAAATGATATTACAAAGCCAAGTGCAAAAGTAAGTGCCATCTGGATAATCCCAATAATCAGCGACGCTGTCCCAATTTCTCTAATAACTTTTGGGTTAATATGAAGACCTACAATAAAAAGCAAAAACGCAATTCCAAACTCAGAAAAAAGATGAATTATTTCTTGCGACGCACCAAATTTTAAAATAAAGGGACTAATAATAATTCCTGCAATAATATATCCTATAATAATTGGTTGATTAAATGCCCGAACAATATACGAAACTAAAAACGCCGTCAGCAAAATCAATGCTAATTGAATAAATATTTCTTCCATAATGACCTCTTTTTATGATTATACTAGGAAAAAATGGTATAAAAAGGTTTTTAAATCAAAATCCAATCTTCTTAACATGGCAAAGGTAAGAATCAAGCTAAACAGCACAGATATAGAAATGCTCAACAATATTTGTGATACTATCAAAGAGATTGCAAAAAAATCTGGCGTAACAGTTAGTGGGCCTGTTCCATTGCCAACTAAAAAATTAAAAGTCACAACTCGAAAATCTCCATGCGGTGACGGCTCAGCAACATTCGATAGATTTGAAATGCGAATCCACAAAAGATTAATCGACCTACCTTCGAACGAAAAAATACTTCACAGTATTATGAAACTTCAAATTCCACGAAACGTTAACATTAAAATAGAGATGAAAGATTAATCTATATACTCTAATATATACTTTCTAGAATATACTTTTTTGAAAAGATTTATTTATAAATAATATATATTTTAGATTAATATGAGTTTTCAAAAAAGAGTTGAATTAGTAGGTATTCTTCAACATCCAGAAGGAGGATGGAGCCCAGAAGATTATGCTTCATCTGGTGCAAAAGGATGTTTTGATGAATTAAGTGCATCTAAACTACAAGAAAGGGATTCTGGAAAAGATAATGATGGAATTTTTAAAGAAACTTCTGGAAGGGGCCATGGAGCAGTTTTAGACCTATCAGAATTTGTATTTTCAATTGATAATCTTTCAAGAGCTTCAACATTATTTTTATGTGGCCCTCAATATGCAGCACACTTACAACAATCATTAAGAAGAGCAACTGCTGAAAGAGGATTTGCCTCAACAGATATCCCTGGAGCAAATAAAGTTATGGAGGAACAATTTGAATTTTACACTAAAATGCAAGAAGCAGGAATCCCCTCGGAAGATGCGAGATTTATTTTACCACTTAATACAAAAACAGCAATAGAATCAAAATGGAATGCAAGAGAATTAATGCATCTTTATTCAATGGCGCAGAGAATGAGTGTCCCAGAAGAAGTAAGAGATACTGCTGAGAAAATGTATCAACTTGCTTCAGAAGTTGCACCAAATTTAATGAAAGACAGAAAAAATAATATGGAAGTGCTTGCTTGGATGCCTTCCCCACAATTATTTGCAAAAGGAAATTCCTCTTTAGAAAGAAGGATAGATGAAGTTGGCAATTCCAATTTCCACGGAGCTAAGTTATTAAGTTCTTGTGGGAGAGGTTTTATGACTTCTCCAGAAATTGAAAGAGCTGTAAAAGAAAGGGATGAAGCTCTATTGGCAAATTTGAAAAGTTCATACCATTTTAATTTTTTAGCTGCAATGTCATTAGCATCATTCCATCAAGCAACACGCCAAAGAACATGGGACCAATCAGTTCAAGCCTTACCAGAAGCAGTTAATCGTGGGGGATATATTCTGCCAGAAAGTATTAAGGAAAGTGAATTTGAAGAAAAATATCAAGATATAAACACAAGGTCAATACAATTAGTAAGAGATAATCTAAAAAATCCAGAAGCTTTAGGTATTTTACCCCATTCTCTAAAAGTGTATGATTTAATTCATGTTAATGGTTGGAATGCAATACATTCTATTGGAAAAAGAACTTGCACAGAGGCTCAATGGGAAATAAGAGGAATCGCATCAAATATGGCTTACGCAATACAAAACAATTGTCCGGAATTAGGAAAATACGCCGCTCCACAAGGAGTAGTTTATGGAAAATGTCCTGAGAAAAAACCTTGCGGAGATTGTTTTAAAAAAAAATAATTTAATTTAAAATGCAAAGAAAAGGATTCTATATGATGTTGGAATGTGGTGAAGGTCTTGGAAAAGATAGTCAGGCAGATTTATTGGTAGCCTGGTTGAAAGAAAGAGATTATGATGTTATTTTAACTAAAGAGCCAGGAGGAACTCCTGAAGCAGAAAAAATTAGAAAAATTTTATTAGATAAAAATAATACCTTAGACCCATTAACAGAATTATTTCTTTACGAAGCTTCTAGGCGAGATCTGTCTAAAAAAGTAATTGCGCCAGCGCTTGAAAAAGGAAAAATAATTGTTTCTAAAAGAGGATTTCCTTCAACTCATGCTTATCAGGGGTTTGCGGGGGAATTAGACATACAACTTGTTAAATATTTTAACGACATCGCAACACGAGGAGTTTCCCCAGATGTAATTTATATTATTGATGGAGATCCGGAAGTAGGCTTAGCTCAAGAAAAAGACCCAGATAGGTTTGCAGAAAAAGGTTTACCCTATCATCAAAAAGTTAGAAAAGGATATTTAGATTTTGCAGAAAAATATCCAGACATCTCTGTAATAATTCCCTACCAACATGGAAATGCCGAAGCAATGCAAGAACAAATAAGACAAGACCTAGAGCAAAGATTAAATATATAAAATCTCCAACTTTTTTTAACCCATGAAAACAAAAAACATAATCTTTATAATAGTAGCAATAGTTTTAATATTAATAGCAGGATATTTTACAATGACAAACAACGAAAACACAAAAGTTTTACTAAGAACAAATCACGGCGACATAACAATTGAACTCTACGCAGACATGCCAATCACAACAGGAAACTTCAAAAACCTCGCTGAAAAAGGAACTTACAATAATGTAATCTTTCACAGAATCATCGACGGGTTTATGATTCAGGGTGGAGACCCAACAGGAACAGGAATGGGGGATTCAAGCATACCAAACATCCAAGACGAATTCACACACTCTGGAGGAAACAAAAATAGCAGAGGCACAATATCAATGGCAAATGCAGGACCAAATACAGGCTCATCACAATTCTTCATAAATTTAATTGATAATAATTTTCTTGACACAAAACATCCTGCATTTGGAAAGGTAGCAGATGAAAGTATGAAAGTAGTTGATGAAATTGCAAAAGTTCAAACAGGAGCAAATGACAAACCTCTTGAGGATGTTATAATTTTAGAAGCGAAAGTGTTGTGATTAAGTATATAAATTCTTAAAAAAGATTTAAGGCTCTATTTTTTATGACTCAAGTTGTTTGGACTCCTAAACTTTTTGAAGGAACATCTGACTTTGTAATTTTTCTTGATAGAGAATTTGCAAAAAAAGCTATGAAGAGAAAATTAAGTTTAGAGGAAAGAGAATGGTTTCAAAAGGAAGGAACAAGAATTTTTAGGTTATATAGGGAGGATAATCTCACACCATATCTTTTTTATGAAAATTCACTTTTAATTTCACAAATAAATATAGGAAGAGATGGAAAATGGATCGCCCCGGGAGGAGAACTTGTGAATTTTAAACCAGACTCAGATAAACCAATAGAATATCACTCCCATAATTTACGTGGAAATGGAGCCTGGCCATTAATTCATCTCTTCAGTCATTGGGCAGATTATGCCCCAATTGTTTTTGGGGAGAATTCTTATTAATCCCCACCAACATATTTATAAAACCCAATTCCCCCTTTCTTCTATGGATAAAGACATTGGAAAAATAAACAAAGGCGAATACCAAGGAACAGTAACAGACATTGTTGTTGGCGTAAAAGAATACAACGGAAGAGTTGGCGTTGACATAAGAGAATTTGTTGCAAGCGAAAAATACACAGGCCCAACAAAAAAAGGATTGAGAATTCCAGCAGAACATTTTGAAGCATTTAAGAAGATGATTAATTCTATCTCTGAAGATGATTTGAAAGCAGATGCTCCAACAGAAGCCCCTGCAGAGAAACCAGCTGAACAACCAAAGGAAAAACAAACTTTGAACGAAGAAGAAATGCCTGACTACTGAAACTAATTTCAACAAAACCTTTAAAAATTATTCTCTTCTTATTTTAAAATGAAAAAGAGTCAAATAATAACTTTAATAATTATTTTAGCAATAATTCTAATCGCAATTTTTATTCTTTACAAACCGACACCAGAAACAGATGAAGAATCTGTAAAATGCATAGGAGAAAATTCAGTTCTCTACATTCAACTCGGATGCCATGCATGCGAAACCCAAGAAGAGATATTCGGAGAAAATTTAAAATATATTAATAGAGTGGATTGTTTTTTTGAAGGAGAAAAATGTCAGGAAATAGAAGTTACTCCAACTTGGGAAATCAAAGGAGAATTTTACAAAGGTGTAAGATCAATTGAAGAATTAAAAGAGTTGACTAGTTGTTGAACACAATAATCTTTAAATATTATAAAAAATAATTTTAATTATGCCAAGAAAAACATTAACGAGTAATTTATTAAAAACAGGGGCGGCGGTAGGTGTAGCAGTGGTATGTGCAGCAATAGCAGTTTATTCCTGGAATAGATATGATTTTTCAAATAATCCGGATAAAATAGGGAGTGTTTTAACAAATTACGGAAACGAAGAAACTTTGGGAAGAAAAGCTGTAAAATTTCCAGAATATCTAGCAGCACTGAGAACCCAAGAAAACCTCAAAAGAAACTAATTCCCCCAAAACATTTAAAACTAATTTATTCTATTTAATTAAATGCTACCCGAATCTTTCAATCTATTAAGAATTACAACTTTAGCCTTAGCAGATTCTGTAAACCCGTGCGCCATAGCAGTTCTTACAATGGTTTTAGTTTCAATTTTAATAAAAAATCCAGGTAAGAAAAATAAAGTTCTCTTCGCAGGATTAGCATTTGTGGCTTCAGTTTATATGGGGTATTTAATTTACGGAACAATAATAATTCAATTCTTTAAAACTTTCGCAGAATTTCTAAGAGAAAATTCAGGGATAGTTTACAAGGGCCTGGCAATTCTCGCAATGATTATAGGTGCCTTAAACATCAAAGATTATTTCACTTACAAGCCTGGAGGAATCGCAACAGAAATGCCAATGTTCCTACGGCCAAAAGTAAAATTAATAACTAAAAAAATGACATCCCCTTTAGGCGCATTCATAATCGGGTTCGTCGTAACTCTCTTCCTTCTTCCTTGCACAATAGGGCCATACATAATCGCATCAGGACTTCTCTCAGAATTGGGAATCCTTGGAGCACTTCCTTGGCTACTTTACTACAATTTAATCTTCGTTCTTCCAATGCTTATTATAGTAGGCTTAGTTTATTTCGGATTTGCAAAAATCGATGAAGTCTCGGGATGGAAAGAAAGAAACATAAAGAGGTTGCATTTAATCGCAGGAATTTTATTATTCTTAGTGGGGATTGGCCTATTGGCTGGATGGATTTAATTATATTCTCTAGAACATATTTTTTTATAAATGGATTAAACTACCTTTATTTATGATTATAGGATTAACAGGGACAAAAGCTTCTGGGAAAGGGGTTGTTGCAGAAATGTTAAAAGAACAAGGTTTTGAATATTCTTCAACTTCCGACAGAGTTAGAGAGGAAGCAGTAAGAAGGGGAATAGACAATTATACAACAAAACAATTACAAGACATAGGAAATGATTTAAGAAGAGATTTTGGAGTTGGAGTTCTTGCAATAAAAACACTTGAAAAATTATTTAACAAAGAAAATGTTGTAATTGATGGAATTAGAAATTTAGGAGAAATAGCAGAATTAAAAAAACAAAATGCAATAATTATAGCAGTAGATGCTCCCCAAGAACAAAGATTTGATAGGTTGATTAAAAGAGCAAGGCCAAGCGATCCAAAAGACCATGAAGGATTTATTGAAATGGAAAGAAGAGATTTAGGGTTGGGGGAATTTAACACCGGTCAACAAGTTTCAGCTTGCATGGAAAAAGCAGATTATAAAATTTTAAATAAAGGAACTTTAGAAGAATTAAAACAAGATATAAAAACAATTTTAGAAAGAGAAGGAATAACTCTTACTCAAAAAGAAATTATAAAAAGACCTTCATGGGATGAATACTTTATGAAAATAACTTCTTTAGTTGCAGAAAGGTCAACTTGTTTAAGACATAATGTAGGGGCAATAATTATTAAAAATAAAAGAATTATTTCAACAGGTTATAATGGTGCTGCAAGAGGAATTAAAGATTGCACCGAAAGAGGATGTTTAAGAGATGAATTAAATATACCTTCTGGAACAAGACATGAAATATGCAGAGCAATCCACGCAGAACAAAATGCAATAATTCAAGCAGCAATTCACGGAACTTCAGTAGAGGGCGGAACAATTTATTCCACACACGCACCTTGCATAATTTGTGCAAAAATGATAGTTAATGCAGGTATAAAAGAAGTTGTTTATTATAATTTATATCCAAATGAAGATTCAATGGAACTTTTTAAAGAAGCTGGAGTAAATATAAGAAAAGTTTTAAGGCCTGAAAAAGAAATTAATTTTAAAGATTAAAACCCAGGCATCAAACTATTATGCCCAAATTGAACAACCAAATCAACTTTAACATCTCCCAAATCTGGCGTATCACAAGCACCAAAACAACTTCCAGACCAAATTAAAAAGTCAACACCTTTAATCTTCTCTTCCAAATAATCAGCAATAGAAGTTGCATACGGCTTCAACCCATCAGGAAATTGCAACAAAACCAACTTACATTTTTCATCCACAATTTTAGAAATAACTTTATCTAATTCCAAATCATATTTTTCATTAAGCTGTTCAAGAGTATATCCCATAAAAACAACTATAACTCAAACTTTAAAAATCCTCTGGCATTCACATAACTATGACAAAAATAAGACAACCAATTGTAACAGTATGCGGGCATGTTGATCATGGGAAGACATCAATCCTTGATTGTTTTAGAAGTAGCTGTGTCCAAGAGGGCGAAGCAGGGGGAATCACACAAAAAATCTCATTCACTTCATATCCAATGGACCAATTAAAATGCGCCTGTCCTTTAATAGAATCCTCAAAAATAAAATTAAACATCCCAGGATTCTTATTAATAGACACTCCTGGCCACGCAGCATTCACAAATCTAAGAAAAAGAGGAGGTTCCCTAGCAGACTTAGCAGTTTTAGTAATCGACATCAACGAAGGAATCAAGCCCCAAACAGCAGAAGTAATTAAAATTTTAAAACACAATAAAACACCTTTCTTAATTGCAATAAATAAAATAGATAATATATCTGGATTCCGACATGATAAAGATAAATCTCTAAGAGAATCAATAGAATCACAACCCTCAGATGTAAAATCACTTTTCGACGAAAGATACATGACTTTAATTGGAGCACTACACAGCCACGGATTTGAAGCAGATTTATTCTACAACATCGACGACTTCACACAAAAAATAGCCCTAATTCCAACATCTGCAAAAACAAAACAAGGAATACCAGAATTAATTATGATGCTTTGCGGGTTATCTCAAAAATATCTTGGAGATAGATTAAAATTAGGAGAAGAGCCGAAAGGGGTTATATTGGAAATAAAAAAAGATAAAACAAATAATTATATTGAAGCAATTTTATATGACGGAGAATTAACAAAAAAACAAGAAATCGCAATAGCAAGTTTTAATGGAGAGCCAGTTATAACCAAGATAAGAATTCTAGAAGAAATTAAGCCATTATGCTCAAGATTTTCCCCAGCAGAAAAAGTACAAGCTTCAACAGGAATAAGAATACAAATAATAGATAAATCTGAAATTCTTCCAGGAATGCCATTTGAACTTTTCAAAAATAATAAAAAAGAAATTCAAGAAAGATTCAAAAAAGAATTAGCTGAAAGTATTAAAACAAAAAAACAAGGGATAATCGCAAAAGCAGATTCCTTAGGAAGCTTAGAAGCATTATTGGTTTTATTAGAACAAAATAATATTCCGGTTGTAAAAGCAGGAATAGGGGAAATAAGCAAAGCAGATTTAGTTTCTGCAAAAGCAAATTTAGAAATAGACGAATTAAATTCAGTAATCATCGGATTTAATGTAGGAATAAACGAAGAAGCAGAAGAAATAAAATCAAAAATAAAAATTTTAACAGATGAAGTAGTCTATAAATTAATAGAAGATTTAGTTGAATTTAGAAAAAAGAAATCTCAAGAAATTGAAAAGAAAAGATTAATGAAGCTTTCTTCAATTTGCAAATTAAAAATACTTCACAAATATGTTTTTAGAAATACAAAGCCAGCAATTTTCGGAGCAAAAGTAGAGGCAGGAAAATTAATTTCAGGATTAAATTTAATCGACGATAAAGATGAAAAAGTTGGCAAAGTAAAAAATATTCAATCTGAAAAAAAATCAGTTGGCGAAGCAACAGACTCCATGGAGGTTGCATTGTCAATTCCTGGAGTTAATTTTGAAAGACAATTAAAAGATTCCCAAATTCTTTACTCAGACATGGGAGAAACTCAATTTAGAAATTTCAAAAAAAATAAAGACCTTTTATCTTCTTCCGAAATTAAAACTTTGCAAGAAATTGCAGAATTAAAAAGACAAAAAAATTCAGAGTGGGGGATGTGATTTTTTAACCTTACTTTCTATACATATTTTTAAATTAGATAATCCTTCTGGAGTCCTCATAAATTCTACTCCCTTAAATAAAATTACATCTCTTTTAAGTGTAACCATCTTTCCGTAAACTAGGGCATTATTACAAGAGACACTATATCCTTTTCCTAAACTACATCCCTCCGGCTTATAATTATCACAGACTTTACAAAATTCATCAAGATCATTTCCCATAAAGCCACCAACTTTTAGTAATTTATAATAATTTATATATCCTAAAATACTCTTTATTTTAGGAATTACTTAAAAAAGTGCTTTATAACAACATTTAATGTTCTAGATAATCCATCATTTGTTGGTCTATCAAATTTAACATTTTTATATTCTATGTGCCTTTCGGTCATTACTACCGGCTTCCCTAAAATTATAGCACTTTCACAAACCTGATTACCAGTATTCTTATTTATTCTATATTGCCCCAATATAGTACATGCTCCACTAATATAATTGTCACAACCTGCACAAAATTCATATCCAATTTTTTCCATTTTAGTTGTTCTAAAAAATTTTATATACTTATAAACCTTAGCTATTTTATGAAAACACTTCAAACAATAATTCTAACAATAGGAATTTTAATGTTAATAGAAAGTTTATTTGTAGTCTTCTATCCAAAGACAATTAAAACATTAACAAAAAATACAAAGAAATTAAAAAAAGCAGGAATAGCAGAACTTATCGTCGCTATAATTTTAATAATAATTAGTTTATTTATTTAGATAAAAACCGGCCTTATAATTACCGCACAATCTCCATCATTCTTATTTCCATAATCATCTTCACAGCTTATGTAATATGTATTACTATCTTCCCCTCTAAAAGAATGTTGAACATCAACACCATTTGTTATCTTAGTTGAATTATTTTCAAAATCAAAAGGAAAACAAGTATTCAAATGATTATAATAACACTGAGCCTCTTCATTTGTAATAAAAGTTATTTGCCTCGAATCTTCTTCTCTAAATACCCTAACAACAATAGGCGCCTCTTCATCTTTATCAATTTCAAAATTAATTGTTTTTTCAACTCTATTTTCAGCATCATCAGTACAGATTATTTCTATTTCATGATTCCCTTGAGGAGGAGTTATAATCTTTATATGAGTTATCCCTGCATCAGTTTCAAGGCCATCAAAACTAGAATCAAAATTTACAAACTTATATTTACAATCTGCAACACCCCCAAGGGCGCCACCAGAAGTTACAACCTGCAATTCAAGTTCCCCAAGACTTTTAATAAAAGCACCATCAGCTTCCATAACATTTCCTTCTTTTATTAATTTAATAGAAGATATTTCTAATTCTGAAGGAGATTGAACAAAAGTATATGGAAAGTCATAAATATTTGGAAAACCAAATTGATTCTCACATCTAATATAAATATTATTTTCAGGTTCAGTTAATTCAGTAATTGTCTTTGAGCAAAGAACATTTTCAAAACTATCTGCTTCCTCACAATTAAAACTTTGAGACATATCAGCATAAAGAGTGTTAGGGAAAAAATCATATTTACACCCACTTTCGCTAAGAGGGATATCTGCTTCAATTTCAATTAGCTTTTCTGTTTCCCCAAATTCAATATATCCCATCTCTGTTTCAGGAGTAATAATTTCAATTATTGGGGGATTTGCATTAGGTCTTTTTGTTGTAGATAATTTAATTTCATATGCATCAAATTTATTTTCATTATCACAATAATCTTTGCAATGAATATAAAAAGCAATATCTTCAGCGTCATCATTTGCTTCTGCGCTAGAAAGAGGAACTTCAATTAAAAACGAATGATTATATGTAAATGAATTTCCTTCTTTTTGTATTCCCTCAATAGGCATATCCTCAAATTTATTATCTAAATAATTTTTTGTGTATCTGCAAGTTGCTCTTCTATTTGGGGTATTTAATTTAAAATTAATCTCTGTTGTTTCTGGAATTGGAGCACCACTTTCGCTAGAAATTGTTGCGCTTGTTCCTTCATTATTTGAAATAATATTAAACCCTTCATCAATTTCTTCTGTTTTAATTTCTGGGATCTTCCCTCTATCTTCATCACAATCATCATAACAAAATGGTTCATCTGATTCTCCTGGCTCCTCCCCGTCTTCAGAAGTTATAGAATTTGAATTAAATAAACAATTAGCCCCCAAGCTTTTACATTTATAAAAGGAACAAGCTCTTCCTAAAACATCTTCATTACAAAGTTCACAATTTTCTGAACTTGTTGGGGCTTGCCATTTTCCGCAAAGAAAATGAACTGTACTCCCTTTCATCATAGTGTTTTTCCCATCTCTAAGTTTTTTAACTTCGCTTTCACAAGAAGAAGCATAGTTTTCTTCACATTCGTTTTTACATTCTTGAATGCATTGATTTTCACTTTTTCCAACACAGAAAGCATTACTTCTGCAATTATTCTTGCAACTATGATATTCTATGCAAGTTTTTTGTGGCCCCATTCTTTGTCCTTCAAAAGGTTTTGAAAAATCAATTCTATAATCATTTTCTTGCCTTTGAAATTTGCTAAAAATATTTGCCTCATATCCACCCATTGGCAAATATTTAAGATAATCTTCTCCATAAGTTTCTGGCCATTCCTTGTGTGTCCCAGAACTATAAAAACTTCCTCCTTTTCCTTCCCCGGTAATATCCCCACGATAATTAATATAAGTTCCACAATCTCCCAAACTAATACAATAATTATTCCACTTAACTACCTCCATATCATTTGCATAATTAGGCGTATTAGCACCTCCTAAAAATCTTTCATCTAAACTAGATGTTCTTCCACCTTCTGCTCTACCACAAGTATCTTGTTCTTCTGAAACATCCCCATCAGTTAATTCTTCTTCCATCCAAAATGTTCCACTTGATTTAGGATATGCAGCAGTGCAAACCCCAGCCACAAGAGCACACAAGGGTTCTTCTTCACATTTTTCTTCCCATTCCGGATTGTTTTCTACAAATTGTATATCATAACATCTCGCAACATCATTAGGTTCCCACCATGCAGTCGTTTTACCTTCATCATCTTTTTCAAAACAAACGTTTTCCCTATATTCAGAACTTTCAAATGTAACTTCCCCATTTTCACAAGTAGCAATCCAATGTTCACTTCCAACAGTATCTTTTCCATAACCAACAAAACTTTCAAATAAACACCAAGTTTCACTATGGATTTTATCATCTCGAAGAATTTTATCACTTTTAGTATCATCATATCCATTTATCGGAGCCTTATAACAATTCATATCTCTGCAAGTATAGTCAACCATATTCTTACTATATGCTGAATCTTCTGGCCGATAGGCTCCACATATAGTTCCACCATCAATAGGGTCGCAGTTTCCACAATTAGAATTTTTTCCAACATCTCCAGAAGAACAACTTTCATCCAACGGTTTTATAAATCCTCCATGCCAGCTCAAATCTTTTTTAGGATTTGCTTCCCCTTCATAAATATTTTCCCGATTCCCACAACTATCATACCAATAAACTCCAAATAAACTATTTCCTTCGTAGCACCCTGTTTTTTCCGCCCTTTCACAAATAGTATCTAACTCCGCATTAGAACAAAGCATTCCTCTCCCATAAACCTCAGCTTCAGGATGTCTGTTTGTGCATTCGCTTTGAGTAATAAAATCACATCTTCTTTCAACACCTTCTAAATAAACGCACGCCCCCAAATCAATACTTTCTGCTTGTGCACTGCAAGTTTGTTGATCAATTATTCCTTCTTCAAAATTAATATCAATTCCACTATTTCCTTCAGCATATTCTTCACATTTTGTCCGAGTTTCAATAGAAAAACTATTTCCAATTTGACAACATCCTTTTTTACAATTAGCATTTTCATCTTCACTCCAATCCCCTCCATTTTCAGCACATTCAGAAAGCCCAACTCCTTCCCCACAAATTCCTTCATCAGCATGATAACAAAAGCCATTTTCACATTCATCAACACTATCGCATATACTCCATTTAATTTCTGAGCAACTTCCTCCTTCATTAATAGGAATATCATAACATCCATCATCTAAACAACACCAGCCTCCTTCAGCAGAAACAACCCCAAATAAAAAAACAAACTGAAATATCAAAATTACTAATAAAATTTTTAATTTCATCTTATCAAGTTCCCCCGCGTAGCAAATCTAAACATTTCATTTGTCTGAGTATTTTGAATAGTATATATTTTTGAAAAACTCTCCGATGTCTTAAATAAATCTATTTCCATATCTTTAGAATAATCAATATAATTTCTAAAATCAGAATCTCCCTCAGAGGCTTCGTCATTTGCAATTTTAAGAGCAATTTCTGCAAAATTATAAATTTCTGTAGGCAAAGTGATTTTAAAATTCTTAACCCTCGAAGATTCTCCTGAATGAGTTAATGTTAGGTCCATCCCTATATTAAAAATTATTTTATTTTTAATTAAATCAACATTAAAATCATAGCTTTCAAAATTCCCCTCAACAACATAATCTTGCCCCTCAAGCCCATCTTTAATTTTAATTAAACAAGAATCAACTTTATTCCCTAGAGAATTTTCAATTTGTTCCTCCATATCTTTAATTAAAAAAGGAGCAATATTTGTACATTTTTTATTATCAATTCCAGTATAACATAAATAAGAAATATCAGCATATTCCCCTTCTTCTGCAAATAAAAAGTGAATTTTCTTTTTATCTTCAAAATATCCTCCTTGAATTCCTAAATCTTCCAGAACTAAATAAACTTCATCTTCAATACAATCTTTAAATAATGATTCAGGATTTTTTTCAGCTTTTGAAAAAACATCTCCTGCAACCCCCGACCTAAATAAAAAAAACAAAGCAACTCCTGCAATTAAAATAACTGCCACAATAATAAAAATAGTTACCTGCGCCCTTTTATTTTTCCGGTTTTTGTTTATGACCTTTAGGTTATGCCCTTGGGGTACTTGCCCTTTTTTATTCTCCTTTATCACACTCATTTTAATAAATAAATTAGCGTTTTATAATTTATAAAACCTTTCAAATTTTAAACAATTCCAGGTCTTATTTTAATTGCGCAACCAGTATTTGTATTATCAAATTCATCTTTACATTTAATATAATAATTCTTTCCAGCATCCCAAACTAAACTATGTGTTTCTGAAAAAGTTCCACTAATTATTTCTCCATCTTCAAAAACAAATCCACAATTTTCTAAACTATAAGAACATTGAGCAGGCTCATCTGTAATCATTTTAAGATTTCCTTCATTACTTTTAAAAGCTCGAGTAATTATTGGTGGTTTATCGTCGAGAATTATTGTAATACTTGTGTTCCCTTCTGCTAAATTTCCTACAGCATCTGCGCATTTAACTTTAATAAGATAGTCTCCAGCATTAATAGGATTATTAAAAATTTGTTTATGTTGTGTTGAAGAAGTTTCAAAAAACTTTGTTTGACTCATAAATTCTCCAAACTGGTAAGTACAATTTGCAACTCCAGAATCCATCCCGCCTTCTGTAACAACATCTAGAATTAAAGGGTCTTCTTCAGTTATTGGATTCTCTCTCAATAATCCGCTAGTAGGAGAAATACTCGCTATTTCTAAAGCAGATTCTGTTGGTAAAAAAGTAAATGGATATGCCTGAGTATTATTATTTCCATTGCTATCCTCACATTTAATATAAATTTTATTTTCTTCCCTATCTAAATTTTCTATTATTCCATAAGCAAAATTTTCTTCAGTTGGTTCAGGGTCTCCGCCAATTAAATGAAGAACCATATCGCTATATAAAGTTCCTTCATTAACATCATATCTACAATCTGCAGGTTCATCTAATAGCACACTAAAAGGCGCAGAAGTTTCTTCAAATTGAACATACCCTGGGTCAGCAGGGATTGTTCCTGTAATTCCAGGAGGGGTTATATCCGGAGTTGGGTCTATTTGGAATTTTACAATATATTCATTAATATTAACTCTCCCACAATATGTTTCACATCTTATATAAGTAGTATAAACCTTATCTACAACACTATCCTCTTCAATCAAAGGCATAACCACTGCAAAAGTATGCTCTTTAGAATATATAGTTCCTTCCAAGGAAGGCTCTCCTTCTTCACTAAACAAAGTTGGTTCTAAAATAGAAGGGCTATATTTGCAAGTTGAATAAACATCTGTAGTAATTGTGAAATTTATTCTATCATTTTCAACAACAGAATTAAACCCAATTCTTTGAATTTTTTTATTTTCATATTCATATCCCATTCCAACTTGCCCAAAGTCAAGTTGAGGTTCCATAGTTGCACCAGCAGTATTACAAAAATAATAAACACAAACAGGATTATCAACCTCAACCATTGTTACAGGTTCTTCATCTCCAGGAGCATTTCCATCAAAATTATTTTTTGCATCAAGCTCACCATTTAATAATTTACAATTTTTACCTAAACTTTCACATTTATTTTGAGTACACGGAATTCCTAGAGAATCAACTTCTTGATTGCAAACATCACAATTATCTCCCCCCAAAGGAGGTTCCCATTGGGAGCAGGTAAATTTAACAGTTGTTTGTTTTATATCACCTAATCCAGTTAATTCCATATAAACTATTCCAGATGCGATAATCGCTGCTACTACTAATAGAACCCATCCCACAGGATTCCAGGCATTTGCCAATCCACTTGCGCCAGCTTGACTGGCAGTAATGGCAGCAGTACTAGCAGCAGTCCCCGCAGCAGCAGCAGCAGTAGCACTAGAACCCAAAGTAATAGCGGCCGCATATGCGGTTGAAAAGGCTAAAGTACCTGCTGCACTGGCAGCGGCAGCGGCACTAAGAGAAGCATATAAAGTAATCATACCAAAAGCTCCGAGAAGACCTACTGGAATTCCCAACCCAATTTCCCAATTTTTAGCAAGATTCCCTAATTTGTTATTAAAATCAGCATCCATATCTCCATGTAATCCAACAATATCTGAATAAGTTCCTTCTTCTCCGCTCGGAAGATACATTGGGGTGTTAGGCAATTCTTTCCCATCATAATTTACTTTATTATTCCATCTTAAATTATCCTCTGCTGTTCCAACATAATTATATCTATTTTTACTAATTCTTGTAACTTTAAATCCATGAGAATTATCATCAAAACCTTTCATTTCACTTCCACGAACACCATAACCATCTTCAGTAAAAGTTCCATTAAAATTAATATATCCTCCACAATCTCCTAATGAAACACAAAGATCATTCATTTCTCTTGCAAAATCTACCCCCAAGCAATGTTGATTTGCAATAGGCATCCATTCACAATCAATATGTGTGCCAATTAATGCACATTGTTTCTCCCAAATAACAGGGCATTTTTGAGAACCTGAAGAACAAATATCTGCTTCAGAACTTGTGGAAGATTCTTCACCAGTAAATTCATTATTTTGTGGGAAACCTTTTGGATATTTTGGAATACAACTCCCAAATTGAAATCCTTCATCAACATCTACATATTCCCATCTACAATCTGGGACCTCATTACACTCTTCTTTATTTTCCATATCAAAACACATAAACCAAAAATTAGGTCTGCATTGTGCTTGCCATTGTCCACTATCATATTGAAATTCTGCACAAATTTGTCCTCGGTAACCAAGCCCACACTTATCTGTTTCAATTTCCCCTTGATGACAATATCTTATATAATGTCCAGAGCCAACAGCATCTAAACTTTCGCCAGTATAAGAATCATAAACACACCAGCTCTCCCCATTATCATAATTTTCTTTACTATATTCATCATAACAACCCAACGCCTTACAAGTATATCCTCCTGCCTCAACCTGGTCATCTTCAAGAGTTCCCTTACAAATACTTTCTTCAGGATAATTACAATTCCCACAATCATCCCCCGAACAACTAGCACTTTCTTTTGATTTAATATATCCCTCATTCCAAGTAGTTTCTTTTTTATCTAATCCCTCATAAATATTTTCCCGATTACCACAACTATCAAACCAATAAATTTCTGGATTTGTAACTTTGTCCTCTGCGCAATTAATAGAATCATACGGAGCACAATCTGTATCTATTGGATAAAATTTAGAACACAAAGTATCTTTAGACCATTCGCCATTTTCCCCAACACATTCCCCCTCTGTTTCAAATTTACAAATTCTATTTTCCAACATACAAGCACCCATATCTTCTGAATAAAATTTACATTGCCCCTCATCAGTATCTGTATTAAATTCAGTATCATAACCTAATTCATCTTCGATATGTTTACATTGAGTTGCCGTCATATAACCAGTATTTCTTCCAGCTAAACAACAACCTTTAGAACATTGGTCCATAGTTAAACAATCAACCCCCCAATAGCCCCCATTTGCAGAACAAGAATTTTCAGTTGCTCCAGAAACACAAAAACCTTCTGTTGGATTAAAACAACAACCAGGTTTACAAAAATCACTCTCTGTACAAGAAGCTACTGTGGATTGCATATCTTGATCACACATCGATTGTGTCTCCGCTCCTTGACACCACGCCCCATTTTCTAACAATCTTTCACAACAAAAATGATTCGTTTCCTCTGCAGAAACAATTCCAACTTGTTTTATAGATAAAAATCCAACTAACAAATTTACTCCAAGTTTACCTGCATTAACAATTTTTTCAACATCAATAACACTTTCTTCAAAATTATTTGATTCACTAATAATATAGCTATTTGAAACAACCATATTTAACAATAATAAAATACTTACAAAAACAAATAATCTTAAAAATTTCATTAGATTCCTGGAGGAAAGACACACCCCCTTACAGCAAATCTAAAAAATTCTTCTGAATCCAAATGAGTTATAGTATAAATAATAGAACCATCTTGTGTAGTAAATTTATCTATTTTAAATTCTGGATAAAGTTTCATATATCCAAGATAATCAAAATCACAAAATTGTGCTTCTTTAGAAACAGCCTCTTGAGCAACTAACAAAATCTCATACATTTTAGACTTAATATAAACTTCAAAATCAGCTTCCCTTCTAATTTCTTCTCCCTTTGTTAAACTAAGTTCATGTTTAAGAAATATCATAACTCCATCAACTCTTAAATCCACATCATAACCATCATCTTTAATTGAAATATCATATCCCTCATCTTCATAACTTTTATCAAGAGAATTCAGACATCCTTTCACAATTTTTTCTTCATTTTCGTTTTCTCCATCAAGATATAATTTTATTTCTTTTTCAAAATTACCAATTAAATCAATTTCCTGATTAACACATGGTTTATAGTCTTCCACATTATAACATAAATAAGGAATATCTCTTACAATTCCTTCTTCACTAAACATAAAGCTTATATTCAGAGGATTTGAAATATACCCTCCCTGCGGGCCAAGTGTATTAACAATTTCATAAACTTCTTCTTCAAAACATGTTTGTAAAAACGTCTCAGGATTTTTAACAGAAGTACCAAATACATCTTTTACCACATCAGAACGAAGTAAAAAAAACAAAGCAACTGCAACAATCAAAACCACTGCCACAATTATGAAAATTGTGACTTGCCCTCTTTTATTTTCCATATGTAAATTAGCTATTTAATGCTTATAAATATTTCTTCGTTGAAGCAAATTAATTTTTCCTAGAAATCATCTCATTAACAGCTTTAGCCAGTTTAAAGATATATGAATCCCAAGTATTTTCAGAAAATACTTTTTTTTGTGCCTTTTCTGTAATTCTTTTAACTACAGAAGGATTTTTTTTTAAAAAATCAAATGAATCAAAAATATCTTCCGCAGTTTCAGAATTTCCAATAGTATATGGGCTTTCACAAGAAATAACTGGAACTCCTAAGGCCATAGCGTCTAAAGATACTTTCCCATAAAGCTCAGGGCTTATCATTGGTTGTATTACCACATCTGAAGCAAAATGATAACCCAAAAATTTTTCTCTATCTTCTGGTTTTGATCCATCCAACCAATTAACAACATGAACATCTTTTACTAAAGCAGGATTTAATCCATGTTCAATAAGTTCTTCCGCAGTTTTCCGAGTACCAATTAAAACAAATGCTGAATTAGAATAATTTTCCTTTATTCTTTCGAATGCATCAAATAATCTTGAAGTTCCTTTTGAAGGATAAATTCTTCCACAATAAAGCAAAACATTTTCTTTATTTAATCTATTTTTTAATTCATTAGCTTTGATTTTCGCAGAAAAAATTTCTTGATCAGTTAAATCTGTAAAATCAGAAACATTTTCGAGAACATAAGTGGGTTGTTTAAAATCAAGTAATCCTAAAACTTTTTTATGGGTTTTAGATATTGCGATTAGCCCAGAAGCTTTTTTAGAAATTTCTATTTGAAATTTTTGAAGATCTGAAACTTTAGAGTCCACAATTTTTTTAATTTCCTTTTCAGACATTTCTCCTTTTAAAAATTTATCTCGCTCAGGAGTATTCATATATAAAAAAATAGGAATTGCATGAAAAGTATACAAAAATTTATCTCCTTCAAAAGGAACCATAAGCCCATCATGTTCATAAGTATGAGTATGAAAATGTAAAATTTTATTTTCCCCATTTTTTAAGTTTGCAATATCGACTTCTCTTTCTTCTCCAGTAGAAACATCTATTAATTTTGGGTTTGAATCAAACCAGTGAGAACAATATTTTACTTTATGCCCTTTCCTATTAAGCGCTTTAGCCAAACCAAATGAATGCTCAAATGTCCCACTATTCCTTTTATTAATTCCAAAAATAATATGCTGTAATTCCTTCATAGATTAAACCACTATATTGTGTTTATAAATATTTATTTTCAAAAAAATTTTCAATCTTCTTTAAAATCAATCCCACTATCAATCATTCTTTCATCCAACATTCCATATAAATCTTTTTCACGAGAATCAATGTAATTTGTTAATTCTTCTTGAGTAGGTTTTCTTGAAGGTTCAACAATAACTTTAGAGTAAATTCCCATTTGCTCATAAGCTGAAACTAATTCTTCATTAGTTGTTTCCCCATCAAAATTAGAATCTGCCAATCCTCCTCTAAAAACTTTTTCAGAATCATTAAAATATTTTTGTTCTATTTGTTTTTCTTCACCAAGCTCTTTTACCATTTTCCCAATTGGATTTATTGAAAATGTTCCTAAACAAGATAGAATATAAATAGAACCAAAAACAGCATATGCAGAATGCAAAATTATTTTCCCCATATGATGAAATTCTTCTTTAGGTCTAACTTCTCCACCATAATTAATAGCACTCCCCACAGGCAAAATTTTCCAAAAATTCTTTAAAGTATTTCCGATTTTTCCTAATAACGTTTTTGCCATTTTAAAAATTATCAGAACTCTTTTTCTTCTTTACTTTTTCTTAGTAATCTCAGTACACATTCCAGCAGCTACAGTAACACCAGCATCTCTTACTGCAAATCTACTCATGAAAGGATTTTCAGATTGAGTTTCTAAGCACAAGTTTCCTGCAGGTTTAATTCTAACTTTTGCAGAATCTCCATTCTTCAAGAAATCAGGACTCTCTTTAATAACTTCACCAGTTGCTGGATTAATTTGAGAAATCAATTCAGTAAATTGGCAAGGAACTTGAGCAGTGTGAATGTGGAATACCGGAGTATAACCTTTTGCTAAAACAGTTGGATGATTAATTACAGTAATAGTTGCGATAAATTCTTCAACTACTGGAATAGGTTTTGTAGCGTCACAAACAACATCTCCTCTTGCAAGGTCTTTTTTACCAACGCCTCTAATATTAATACCTACATTTTCTCCAGCATCAGCTGTTGGCATTGTTTCATGATGAGCTTCAATAGTTTTTAATTCGCCTTCAACTCCAACTCCTGTTCTACCTGGAAGAACCTTAACTTTCATTCCAACCTTCATAACTCCAGTTTCAATTTTACCAACAGGAACAGTCCCAATACCAGTAATTTCATAAACATCTTGAACAGGCATTCTCATAGATAAGTTAGTTGGAGGTTCAGGTGCAGGGAATTGATCAAATTGCTCTACGATTGTTGGTCCTTTATACCAGGGCATTTTATCTGTTTTTTTAACAATATTATCTCCCATTAATCCAGAACATGCAATAAAAGAAGTTGTTTCAGGGTTAATTCCAACACCTTTTATTAATTTTCCAATATCTTCTTTAACTTTGTTGAATTTAGCTTCGTCATAATCAATAGCATCCATCTTGTTAACTGCAATAGCTAAATTCTTTACTCCCATTGTTCTTAATAACCATAAATGTTCTGTTGTTTGCGGTTGAACACCTGCAGGAGCAGCAATTACTAAGAAAGCTGAATCTGCTTGAGAAGCACCTGTAATCATGTTCTTTACAAAGTCCCTGTGACCTGGTGCGTCAATGATTGTGATTTGGAATTTTTGAGTCATTAATTTCTTATAAGATAAATCAATAGTAACTCCTCTTTCTCTTTCTTCCTTAATATTATCCATAACATAAGCGAATTCAAAACCTGCTTTCCCATGTTGCGCAGCTTCTTCTCTAAGCTTTTTCATTTCGTTTTCAGGAACCATACCTGAATCAAACATTGTTCGTCCAACTATTGTTGATTTTCCTGCATCAACATGTCCAACGAATACAACATTCATGTTTGGTTTTTCTTTTGCCATATGAAGTAATAAAAAAATTAGTTTATAAACTTTTTGGTGAAAGAATAGTTATTTTTATTTTTCTTTCATAAACTTTATAACATCTTCTTCTTTATCCAACCTATGGACCCAATAATAACATATCTTTTCCTAGGTGTCATACAAGGAATAACCGAATGGCTCCCCATTAGTTCGAGCGCAGTCATTACATTAATCATGACAAATTTTCTCGGGATAACAGACATAGAAGTAATTTTAAGAAGTGCACTATTTCTTCATCTCGGAACTTTTTTCGCAGCTTTAATTTATTTTAGAAAAGATGTTAAAGACCTTTTCAGAACTTTTTTTAAATATAAAAATTCAACACTTGAATCAAAAAAGATTTTGAATTTCATAATTTTAACAACTTTTATTTCTGGGACAATTGGATTAATAATTTTAAAACTTCTCCCATGGCTTTTTAACAATGTTCTTATTATCCAAAATGAATTTGAGTTAGTTGGGAAAGTAATCTCTCTCTTCGTCGCTATTTTACTTTTAGTTACAGGAACAATTCAAATTAAAATAAAAAAAGGAGGAGGGTTAAAAACAAAATCAGATATAAAAGGCTCAGACACACTCTTAGCAGGATTTGCCCAAGGGATCGCTGCACTCCCAGGAATCTCTCGTTCAGGGATGACTCTTTCAGCACTTTTATTAAAAAAATTCGACGACACCTCAGCACTTAGACTTTCTTTTTTAATGAGCTTACCAGTTGTATTGATTGGGAATATTTTCCTAAATATAAATCAAATAATCTTTACCCCCGTCGCAATTGCAGGTGTTTTAGCATCATTTGTCTTCGGGCTTTTAACAATTCATACATTAATGAAAGTCTCAAAAAAAGTTAACTTTGGATGGTTTGTAATCTTCTTCGGATTGTTAATGTTAGTTGGAATTTTATTTTAAGAAAAAATATTCTTATGTTAAAGTTTTTCTTTGATAATGTTTATCTGCAATAATATCAATAATTCTTTTACTTTCTCCAATATAAGTTAAAGGATCTGTTATCTCTGTTATTATTTCTTGAGATAATCTTTCTCTTACTTTAGATGCATCTTCACGAAGTTTAGGTGAATTTAATCTATCTCTTAAAATTACATCTCCAAGTTGTTGTTTATTTTCCCAAGCATATGTTGATAATCTAGCCATTAAATTATGTGCATCCTCTCTTGTCATTGGATCAGAAGTTTTATTATGGTCTGTTAAATAAGTCATAACTTGTTGAGAAGTTGGACATCCAAAACTTCTTTCAACTCTTTCAAGACTCCTCTCTTCATTTAATCCTAACCAATAAACAACATTTGAAAGTCTTCGAATTCCATGATCTAAAAATTTAAAACCAGCACTAAAATTTATTCTACTATTTGAAGAAGCAGCTAAATTTCGAGCATAAGGCATTTCACAATTAAGTAAACCTGTAGTCATATTTCCTACAAGATAATTTCTAACAGACATAACTTGTTCTTCTGCAGTAGGATTCCCATTTTTTGCATCTTTATGAGGCATTGCCGAACTTCCTTTTTTTCTTTTTGGATTCGCATTAACAAAAATATTAACATCATCACCTCTTCCCAATGCAATATATTTTGCAAGATTATTTATAGTTTCTCCAGTTCTCGCCATCGCATAAAAAATATCTGCTTCAAATTCTAAACCAGGTATTTGTGCAGGAGCATCCATAAAACCAACTCCTAAATGTTTACAAAATTCTTCTTGCAATTTAATACCATCAACGCCCAAGGCAGTTGCAGAATGATGATTCCCTGTAGCATCTGCCCATTTACCAATAATAGAATTTTCATAAACAAATTTAAAAAAATTCAAATCTGTCTGTAACATTTCCGCATAATATGCAAAAGGTGTTTTCAAAGAAATATTTTCTGGCTTATGTTCTACCCCAGAAAGCCTTGGAATAAGTCTGTATTCCCCCAAAGTCCTAGAAACTTCATTAGATATTGTAGCCATTTTATCAAACAAATATTTTACACTTTATAAAAATTATTACACTAAACTATCTATTGATTCTCACAAACTATTAATTTACAAATTTATCTATAACCAAAAGATCCATTAAAAGATCTATAAGCTTCTCTTGCAAAATAAGCTGCTACAGAAATCCCCATCACATATGCGCCACAAAGAATACTAAAATCATCACCAAATGAAGATACAAAATTTGACATAAGTGTTTCATTAGGCACACCATTATTTAATGCTATATCTTCTAAAACTGAGCCAGCTATTATTGCTAAAGCTCCCATTTTCAATCCAAATTTTCCAGCTTTATTTTCTATTGGTTCTAACAATTTAACTGTCATAACAACATCTAAGAAAACTATTTTAAAAATCTATTGATTCTCTATGCGAAGTGTATCATCGCAAGCATCAATGGATTTAGTTACTTGTTTTAATTAAGAGAATTTATAAAGGATAATGCCTTAATTTATTTATGAATAAAAATTGGGATATTCTAGCCACTTATATTATAATTGGGATTGGGCTTTTACTTTCTATTCTTTGTTCTATGGCTAGTTCTGGGATGACACAAGGATTTTGTTGGATATTCTTTTGGATAGCTGTAGCAATATCTTTTTTATTTTCTTTAGTCATAATAATTAGAACTTTTATATCAAAGATGAATTATTGGAGACTTTTGTGGGTATTGCCCTTTATAATTTTGTTTATTCTTTTCTTATTATCCATAATAGGATTAATTAATTTTTAATTATTGATTCTCAACCAACCCTTCATGTTTATACCAACCAAACTTTAGAAAAATTTCAAAGAAATTTATTAAATTAATATTGAAGGACTTTCAATTACTGGTTTTCAGCAAGTCCTTTTCTACTTCTAATTTTTCGAATAATATCTGCCTGTAAAGACATAGGAACTTTTTCAAACAACTGATCTTTCAAAGAACTAACACCACGACCTTCTGTCGCTGAACGCAAATCATTTGACCAACCAAGCATTTCTGCAACAGGAAGCTTAACTTCCATTTCAGCATTAAGACCTTCTTGAGTTACATTCAACATATTACCTCGCTTTCCTCCAATCAATTTTGTAACAGCTCCTAAAAAATTATCTGGCATTTCAATTAAATGAATCTGCATAGGTTCTAACAAAGAAGAATCTGCATCAACCATAGCTTTTTTAATTCCATCACGAACAGCAGGATAAATTTGCGCAGGTCCTCGATGAATCGCATCTTCATGCAATTTAATATCAACTAAATTAATTTTCATTTTCATACAAGGTTCACGTGCAAGAGGCCCTTGATCAATAACCATTTCAAAAGCATCTAAAACCATTTCAATAACTTCCCCAATATGAACTTCTCCTCGAGTCTCGTCAAAAAATACATTCCCTTTGTAAACATCCCTTAAATTCCTAATATCATCAGAATCCCAACCAAGATTTCTCAACTGTTCATCTAATTCTTTATTCTTTTTCTTAACTCTCCCCTCTGGAATATCTCCTGCTTGAATAGCATCATAAATTTCCTCTTCTAATGGAGAAACTTTAATAAAAAAACTATTATGTTTATTTGGAGCACGACCTTCAGAAGCTTTTGATTCTTTATTTACAGTTTCTCTATAAACAATAATCGGCGCAGAAGTTTTAATTGGCAATCCTTTTTCAGATTTAATTCTATTCTCAATAATTTCTAAATGTAATTCTCCCATTCCAGACATTAAACTTTCACCAGTTTCTTCATTAATTTCAATTTTTAATGAAGGATCTTCCTTTCCAATTTGCCTCAAAACTTCAACCAGCTTCGGCAAGTCTGCAGCCTTAGTAGCCTCAATAGATTTTGTAACAACAGGATCAAATAAATGTTTAATTGCTTCAAAGGGTTCAACTTCATTTTTCGAAACAGTTTCACCTGCAAAAACATCTTTTAATCCAACAACACCAACAATATTTCCAGCAACAACTTCATCAACAACAGTTCTTTGAGCACCCTTGTAAACAGAAACTTGCTGAATACGAGTTTTCCTCTTCGCTAAATTCATATAAACTTCATCGCCTTGTTTTAAAGTACCAGAAAATAATCTTCCTGCCGCAACTTCTCCTGCATGTTTATCAACAACAATTTTAATTGGAACAAAAGTAACTTCTCCTTTTGGATTACAAGAAAGTAAATCTTTTCCCAACTCTGAATCAACATCTCCATGCCAAATTTTTGGAATTCTATATTTTTGTGCATCAACAGGATTTGGATGATGATTAATACTCATACCCAAAACAACTTCATAAATTGGAGCCTTCTTAGCAAGTTCTTTATGATTATCATTTTCATATGCATCAATAACATCTTTGAAAGTAATCCCCTTTTCTTTCATGTAAGGAAAACTCAATCCCCAATTATGAAAAGCAGAACCAAAAGCAACAGTTCCTTCGGCAACACCAACTTTCCATTTCTCTTTATAGCCTTCTGGAGCAATCGCCTCAATTAATTTATTAACATGATCAATAATTTTAATGAATTTCGCCTGCATATCTTCTGGAGTCAACTTAACTTCCTTAATTAATCTATCAACTTTATTGATAAATAAAGTTGGCTTAACCAACTCTTTCAAAGCTTGTCTAACAACAGTTTCTGTCTGAGGCATAACTCCTTCAACAGCACAAGTCAAAATAACACATCCATCAACAGCACGCATAGCACGAGTAACATCTCCCCCAAAATCAACATGTCCAGGAGTATCAATTAAATTAATCAAATAATCTTCACCTTTAAAATTATGAATCATAGAAACCGAAGCTGAATCAATTGTGATTCCTCTTTCTGATTCATCATCATGAAAATCCAAAGCACGCTGTTTCCCTGCAGTTTCCTCACTCAACATTCCAGCACCAGCAAGTAAATTATCTGAAAAAGTAGTCTTACCATGATCAATATGCGCAGCAATAGCTATATTTCTAATTTGCTTCTGGCTTTTCATTAATTCTTGAATTGTTACCATATGTAATTATTTGAAAATTAGTTTATAAAACTTTATGTGGATTTTTTCTAAATCCTAATGCGAGGGACAGGATTTGAACCTGCGTAAGCATAAAGCTACTGCCTCTTAAGGGCAGCCCGTTTGACCACTCCGGCACCCTCGCATAGAAAATAAACAATATTATAACTTAAAAAACTTCTTATTTTGACACCACTTTAAAATCCTCAGTTACATTTATATATTTCAGATATATCCTCAAAATGTAGGGAGGCTTTAACTTCGGTTAATTTTGGATCTTTCGAGATTCTTTCTTCCTACGCTTTTTTTTAGGTTTCTTCTTAACATTTTTATTAAGGTCATTCCCATTATATTTCTTCATAACTTCCCCTCCTGTAAAATGAGAAATAATTGCAAATCCTAATGCAATAAAGAATAAAGTTCTTAATCTAACTAATAATGTAAAGGCCAACCCAGTACTTCCAGAACCTTGCATAACTGCAAACAATCCAGACTGAGTAATCTCGTGAAATCCGAGACCTACTGGAACTGGCGCAAGATTCACAATTCCCCAAACAACAACCACAATAATTAATTCAAAAAATCCTAAATCAATTCCAAACATCATAAGCAAAAACTTAAATTCCCAATAAGTCGCACACCCGTAAATAATATATCCGATAAATCCTAACAAAAATTCTTTTTTATGATGAATAAAAAATATAGCCATCTTCTTTTCAATATCTCTAACTATTCCTTTAAGTTTCTTAAATCTCGGAATTCTATAAAATCTCAAAACAGTGAATAAATTTGTAAACGGGCCTTTCCCCCGAACAGTCATATAATAAACAACAGCTAAAACTGAAAATGAAATCAACATCACAATAGCCACAATACTTTTTATAACAATAGACATTCCTGGGACAAGAAACAAAACAGTCAATCCCAAAAGTCCAAAAAACAAACTTCCAAAAAGTTCAATAAATTTATCCATAAGAACAGCAGAACTCCCATTTCTCCATCCAATATTATTTTCCTTTTTCAACATATAAACTTTCAACGGCTCTCCACCAATTTTCGCAGACGGAGTAACAGCAGAAACAGCCCAACCAGCAATATTCTGACGAAGAAGTGCCCAAAAACTCGCTTTCTCATTGTATGCACTTAAAACAACTTGCAATCTCCACGCATTAATAAAAAAGACAAACGTCGTAAGAAACAAAAACGGAATTAAATAAATAAGATTAATATTCTCATAAACATCCAGCAAAGAACCAACCCCATAATAATTAAGCACACCAAGAAACAACAATCCTCCTACAACCAACGACACAATTAAATTAATTCTTTTACGATTCATTTCATCACCTTCTTATTAATAGAAAAATTAAGTTTATAAATTTAATATAGGTATTAAATTGTCAAGCTCCAAAATCAAAACATTTATAAATAACTATTTGTCTGTATACACACAAGGTATACACAATGACACTAAAGAAATTAAAAAAAGAATGGAAAACAGAAGTCTTAGATCTAATATTAGCATTAGCAGTTACATTACTTTTCTACTGGTCTTATACTCATTTCCAACCCCCAATCGAAAATCTCTTCCTTCCAATATTTTTCGTATTAGTATTAATCTTATTAAAAATCCCCAAAAAAAAATAAAATGACAGACATATTTGACAACAAAATTTTGTGCAATAAGTGCAACAAACAAATGCAAAAAGTAAAAATTGCTAAAAATGGGTTTTTATTCAGAGCAATGGTTTGCCCAAATTGTAAAACAAAAATAATCCATCCTGTCGACGAGCAAGAGTATAATAAATACATAAATTTAAAAAACAAAGAATTCAAAGTTAAAATGAGATTAGTCGGAAATAGTTACGCAGTATCAATCCCAAAAGAAATTGTTTTATTCATGCGAGAACAAAAAAAATTAATGAATGATATGGTAAATCTTTGTTTCGAAGACATGGGAAGACTATCTTTAGATTTTAGGAGCCTAAAATGAAAACACCACAAATAAAAAATTCAGGAGAAAAGCTAACCACGGCATTTGATTTAATTTTTATGCCCGGATCATTTTATCGAACAATAAACCCTAAAAGATTTGAAAGTAATATTTTGAAAGGGGCAGGATATCTATACTCCCTAGCATTTGAAGGAATAAGGCTAGGAATATACGGAATTTTTGCCACTGCAATTCCTACAATTTCATTAGCTTATCTTGGGATAGGATTATTAAGTTATATTGCAAATCCAAATAAAAACTTTAACCATTCTCAAAAAAATAAAAACTCACTTGAAGCTCTAGCTTTAACTTAAAATGAAAACACCACAAATAAAACTCAACGTTGTAGAATCAATGCAAGATGATGCATACAAAGGAATCGCAAGAATAGACCAAGAATCAATGGCTGCAATAGGAATCCGAAGAGGAGATGTAATTTTAATTCAAGGAAGCAGAGAAACAGTTGCAATAGTAGACAGAGCATACCCTGCAGATGTCGGCGAAAGAATAATTCGTATCGACGGTATTTTAAGAAGAAACGCAAAAACAGGAATCGGAGACATTGTAAAAATATCAAAAGCAAATATTAAAGAGGCAAAGAAAATCTCAATCGCTCCAGCACAAAAAGGAATTATGGTCCAAGGAGATCCAGAAGGATTAAAGAAAGGACTTTTAGGAAGAGCTTTAGTAAAAGGGGACTTGTTGGTTTTAGGCGGAGTACAACGAAGAAAAGATTTATTATCCGAAGATTATGGAGAGCTTAACGACGTTCTAGGAGACATGCTCGGGAACATGGGCTTCGGACAATTAGGAGGACAACTTTCTCAATTAAAATTCATGGTTGTAAATGCAAGCCCAAGCAGCCCAGTAATTATAACAGAAAATACAGAAGTTGTTTTAAATCCAAAAGCAGTTGAAATCACCGACGAACACATCCCAGATATTAATTATGAAGATATTGGAGGATTAACAGAAGAAATAAAAAAAGTAAGAGAAATGATTGAAATTCCAATTAAACATCCAGAAATTTTTCAAAGATTAGGAGTAGAGCCCCCAAAAGGAGTTTTGCTACACGGTCCACCAGGAACAGGTAAAACACTTTTAGCAAAAGCAGTTGCAAATGAATCAGATGCAAATTTTGTTTTATTAAATGGTCCAGAAATAATGTCAAAGTTCTACGGAGAATCTGAAAAGAAAATTAGAGATATTTTTGCAGATGCAGAAAAAAACGCACCATCAATTATTTTCATAGATGAAATTGATGCAATCGCCCCAAAAAGAGAAGACGCCCACGGAGAAGTTGAGCGAAGAGTTGTTTCGCAATTATTAACAATGATGGACGGACTAAAATCACGAGGAAGAGTAATAGTAATAGGTGCAACAAATAGAGTTAATTCAATTGACGAGGCATTAAGAAGACCCGGAAGATTTGATAGAGAAATAGAAATTAACGCTCCAAACAAAGAAGGAAGATTGCAAGTTTTAAAAATCCACACAAGAGGAATGCCAATGAAAAACGTAAAACTTGATGAATTAGCCTCGATAACCCATGGTTTTGTAGGAGCAGATTTAGAAGCTTTAACAAAAGAAGCTGCAATGGCTGTTCTAAGAAAATATTTACCTCAAATGAAATTAGATAATGAGGAACAAATCCCCCAAGAAATTTTAGATAAATTAATAATTAAACATTCAGATTTCCAAGATGCATTAAAGACTGTAAGGCCTTCTGCAATGAGAGAAGTTTTAATTGAAACTCCAAATATAGGTTGGGAAGATGTCGGAGGATTAGATGAAATTAAACAAGATTTAAGAGAAGCAGTTGAATGGCCAATGAAACATCCAGAAAGTTTCGAAAGATTAGGGATTAGACCTTCACGGGGAATTTTACTTTACGGTCCACCAGGAACAGGTAAAACACTTTTAGCAAAAGCAGTTGCAAAAGAATCTGAAGCAAATTTTATTCAAGTAAAGGGACCAGAATTATTATCAATGTGGGTTGGAAAATCCGAAGAAGGAATGCGAAAAATATTCCAAAGAGCAAGGCAAGTTTCTCCTTGTATAATTTTCTTCGATGAAATAGACTCTTTAGCAGGCAAAAGAGGGCAAGAACAGGGAGCAAAAGTTACAGAAAGAGTTCTAAATCAAATGTTATCTGAAATGGATGGCCTAGATGAAATAAATGATATCTTAGTAATAGGTGCAACAAACAGACCAGATTTACTTGACGATGCATTACTTCGTCCAGGAAGATTTGATAAAATTCTTTTAGTTAATGCTCCAACAGAAAAAGGAAGAGAAAAAATATTAAAAATTCACACAGAAAAAATGCCAATAAAAGATAAACAAAAAATAATAAGCGAATTAATTAAAAAAACAGAAGGGTATACTGGCGCAGATATTGAATCACTTGCAAGAGAAGCTGCAATGCTCGCATTAAGAGAAAGTATCGACGCTAAAGAAGTTAAGAAAAAGCACTTTGATGAAGCTTTGAAAAAAGTAAAACCAAGTGTTAGCGACAGAACAATTAAAGTTTACAAACAAATTGAAGATTCATTTTTAAAATCGGCAAAATCTGCAATTCCTATGGAGAATAGTTATTTAGGATAAAATGAGCTTTTTTGGAAACGATGATTTTGATGAAATAGTAAAGGGAATTTTTAGTGGGGGGAATACTGGAAATTTTAAAACATCTTCACAAAGAAAAGGAAAAATGCCAGTAAATAAAATAGAATCTGATAAAAAAATATATTTTACTTTTGATTTTTCTTCAGAAAATAATTTAGATATAAAAATAGAGGAAAAACAAAAAATAAATGAATACGGAGAAAGAATATATGGTAAAAATAAAGTTTTAGGCATTATTAATTCCTCCCAAAAAATAGCAGAATATATTTTACCAGAAAAGATAAAAATAAAAACAATGGAATATACATTTCATAATGGAATATTGGAGGTATCTTTTAAAAAATGAAAAATGAAAAATTAAACTTAGAAGTTATTGAAGCGAGCAATGATTATGTTGGAAAAAATGTCGTAACAATGGCTTCGCAAGATTTAGAATCACTTGGAATTGTTTCAGGAGAAATTGTAAAAATCATCGGAGAAAAAGAACTATATTTTAGAGTTATTCGTTCTAAAAATATGGAAGGAACAATTGGTATCGACGGAGTTGTAAGATCAGTATTAGGAACTTCTGTTGGAGGAAGTATTCAAATATCCAAAGCAGAAAAATTAAAAGAATTAAAATCAATAATTTTATCAATATTACCTCACGAAGAATTAAGTAATGATCAGCTAAAAAGCTATAATGCTCAATTAAAAGAAGGACAAACTTTTAGAAATCTTTTAAAAAATTCTCCAATAGCCTTGGGCCAAAAAATACTAGTCCCTACAAATGTAGGAAATTTTACATACCTAATTACAAAAGTTTTACCTAAAAAAAATCAATTTGGGTTTGTTACTGAAAATACAAATATTGAAATTGCCGAAGAAGTTGGTGAAGGCTCAGGAGTAAATGTTTATTATGAAGACATAGGTGGGTTAAAAGAAGAAATAGAAAAGATTCGTGAAATGGTAGAATTCCCAATGAAACATCCAGATATTTTTCAAAGATTAGGAATTAGCGCACCAAAAGGAGTCTTATTAACTGGTCCTCCTGGGACAGGGAAAACACTCTTGGCGAAAGCTGTTGCAACAGAAACAGATGCAAAATTTATTTCAATTGCCGGACCAGAAATTATGAGTAAATATCACGGGGGGAGTGAAGAAAATCTCCGTGCTAAATTTAAAGATGCTGAAAAAAATGCTCCATCAATTATTTTTATAGATGAAATCGATGCAATAGCACCAAAGCGAGGAGAGAGCCATGATCAAGCAGAAAAAAGAGTTGTTGCTCAATTATTAACTTCAATGGACGGCTTAAAATCTCGGGGACAAGTTGTAGTAATGGCTGCAACAAATAGGCCAGACGATTTAGATGAAGCACTAAGAAGACCTGGAAGATTTGATAGAGAATTGAAAATCAACCCACCAACAGAAGAAGGTAGAAAAGAAATCTTAAAAATTCACACCAGAAATATGCCACTCGAGGATAGAGAAGGAATATTAGAAGAATTTTCTAAAAAAACATTAGGTTATACTGGTGCAGATTTAGAAATATTAGCAAAAGAAGCAGCACTAAGAGCAGTAAAGCCCTTTTACAAAGAATTAATTAATTTAGGGGAAGAGTCTGACGAGAATAATACCTCCGAATTAGGAAATAAGAAACAAAAATTATTATCTGACATCGTTGTGGACAAAGAACATTTTTCTTATGCAATAAAACAAGTTGAGCCATCAGCAATGCGAGAAGTGCTTATTAAAAAACCCGATGTTAAATGGAATGATGTAGGAGGATTGGAAAAAGCAAAAGAAAAATTAAGAGACTTAGTAGAATTACCTTTATCACACCCAGAGCTTTTTGACCAAGCAGGCATTAAGCCATCTAAAGGAGTTATTTTATCTGGCCCTCCTGGGACAGGAAAAACACTTTTGGTAAAAGCAGTTGCAACAGAAGCAAGCGCCAACTTTATTTCAATTAAAGGTCCTGAATTAGTTTCAAAATGGGTTGGGGAATCTGAAAAGCATGTTCGAGAAATTTTTAAAAAAGCAAAACAAGTTGCACCTTCAATTATTTTCTTCGATGAATTTGATTCAATCTCAAAATCAAGAGGGATGGGATTAAATGATTCTTCAGAAAAAATAGTAAATCAATTATTAACAGAATTAGATGGGGTAGAAGAATTGGAAAATGTTATAGTTATTGCTGCAACAAATAGAAAAGATTTAATCGATCCAGCACTCTTAAGACCTGGAAGAATAGATGCCCATGTAGAACTTGGGCTTCCAGATAAAATATCACGAAAAGAAATTTTCAAAGTTCACACGAAAAATATGCCCCTCTCAAAAGAAATTAACTTGGATGATTACATAAATAAAACAGAAAGCTGGACAGGAGCAGATATTGAAGCTGTTTGTAGAAATGCAGGAGTTAATTCAATTAAAGAATCTTATAAATTAAAAGACCTAAAAAAATTAATCATATTAAAAAAACATTTCGACAAAGCATTAGAAACAGTTGCTAAATCAATTGGGAAAAACATAGAAGAGCCTAAAAAAGAAATTAAAAAGAAAATTCAGGAGAAAAAATAAAATGGATTATTTAGGAGCACAAATGCAAAAAGCAGAAGGATATCAAATAAATAATTACCAATCTCAAAATACTTACAGTCCAAGCAACAATACATATCAAAAACAAAAATATGATTTTTAGGAAAACTTAAAAAACAAACAATTATAAGATTTATAATGGGAGACTCTGAAAAAATAAAAGCAATTTTAGCATTAGAAAAATTAGTTATAGATAAAGGACATTTTGATGGAATTTCTTCAGGAATGCAAGAATATACTGACAACTTTGGGGTAGATATATTAATCAAAAACTTTGTGAGGGGATATGTTGGATTATCTTTATATAAAAAATCTACTCTTCCTAACCCCAACTTATAACAATACAAACACAATTAATCTTTTAAACCAAAAAAATATTCAATTTTTATGGAATTTGACTATATACATGAACTAAAAGGAATTAAAATTTTAGACACAAATATATTTTCATTAAGTGAAAGTCTAATTTTAGAAATTTATGATTGTCAAAGAACTTTTGAAATGCCTTTAGAAAAAATTGTTAAAAGAATAGATTTCAATAGACAATGTCTAGAATTATTATTAAATTCTTCTATTTATTCCATTCCAGAAGTTGCTTTAGAAATAGAAGAAAGAACCTTAAAAATGGACGAATCACTAAGACACCATTCTAGAAATATTCCAATTCATCATGGGCAAAAAAAGTATATGCAAAAAGAAAATGAAAGAAAAAGGGTTAAAAGAAGAAGACATAATGAGGAAATTCATATAAATAGAAAAGCTTATTTAAAAGAAGAACCCCAAAAAGAAAATCCCCTAGATTATCTAAATATTTTGTGCCAAGAAGGAATAAAATTAGCTAAAAAAATACATAGAAAAAATATAATAAATGGTTTTACATCTCAAGAAAAAGAAGCCTATTCTTTTTTATTAAAATATTTTACATACATTTCTAAAATACCTGGAGTAAAAATAGGTCATAAAAATATTAAAAATATTAAAAAAAGAAATCCTTGTGATTTCGGGACAGATGAAAAATTAGTTGCAACGGCAATGACTCTCGCAAATACAAGAACAGAACAAATACATTTAGTAAGCTCAGATCATGATTTAAGAAGAATGTTAAAATTTTATTCTGAAGATACAGAATATAGAAAACAATTTGGATTAGATGTTTATCTTAGATTACCTCGCCTGCATGCAAAATATGGTATTGGAAGTAAACTAAAAAAAATTAATCCCGCGTTGTAACTACCACACTACCTTTCTCAACCAATACACTATGTTCAGCCTGAGCAACTTTTCCTTTCCCAGATTCAACAAGTTGAGCAAAGTGATGCAAGTTCCCATTATTTTCTAATTGTTTCAACCCAAACAAAGCCTTAGTCCCAAATTTATTAACCAACCACCGAGAACAAAAAGGAAGATTAACGTGCTCTTCTGCAATATATTCTAATAACTCCCGAGCAATAGAACTTCGAATATTCTTTGGATCAATCAAGGCATAAATTCCAGAAGGCTTCCCATCCTTAACTTTTCCGTTCCCATTTGTAGAAAACGGCTCAATTGCAAAAAGCCCTTCACCTAAAATTTCATCACTTCCATTATGAATATTAGGAATAGTTAAACCTGCATGAACATCATATTCTCCCATTGAATGCCCTGATAAATTAATGATTGAAGAAAAGCCTTTTTCATTAATTGCATCTTCAATAAATCCTCCAATTTCTCCTAAACTAATTTTAGAATTAATTTTCTCTAAAACATTACTTAAACCAAATTCAGCAGCCTCAATTAATTTTTTATTTTCCTCGTTATTTTCTAAATCCAAACTAAAGGCAGTATCTGCAACCCATCCTTCAACATGAACACCTAAATCAACTTTCAATAAACCACACGCAACATTTTCATCATCATGTGACGGCGTATAATGCGCAGCAACATCATCAATACTCAAATTAGTAGGGAAAGCCGGCTCTCCACCCAATTCTCTCATTTTCCCCTCAATCTTTTCAGCAATCTCCAAAAGTTTCATATCTTTTTTAATAAACCCTTTAGCATACTTTCTAATCTCTTGAGCTATTTTTCCTGCTTTCAAAATATCTTGTTTTTTTTCTTTATCCATAAATAATTGAGAAGAAGGGGGTTTTTATGTTTTATTATAATAATTGGTTACTTCAAAACTTTAATAAACGCCCAGCCCTAATTATATTTAACATGAAATTTTATTTATCATCTTACAAAATTGGGAACAAAGCAGAGAAACTAAAAGAATTAGCTCTGGGAAAGATAGGATTTATCCCAAATTCCTTAGATTTTATTGAGCCCATAGCAAGAGAAAAAAGCAATCAAGAAAACATGAAAGATTTATCTGATATTGGAATTGATGTTGAAATGCTTGACCTTAAAGACTATTTCGGGAAAGAAGAAGAATTAAAGAAAAAAATTAATAGTTTTGGAGGAGTTTGGGTTCGAGGTGGAAACACCTTTGTTTTAAATCAGGCAATGAAATTATCTGGCTTTGATAAAATAATCAAAAATTTAGATAGAGACGATTTTCTTTATGGAGGATATAGTGCAGGAATTTGTATTCTAGCGCCAAGTTTAAAAGCACTTCAACAAGTAGATAATCCAGAAATAATGCCATATGAAGAATGTAAGGAAATACTTTGGGAAGGACTAGGAATATTAGACCACATAATTTTACCCCATTACAAATCAGACCATCCAGAATCTGCAGATATTGATAAAGAAGTTGAATTTTGCAAAAGAAATAATATTCCTTTCAAAACTTTACGAGATGGCGAAGTAATAATTATTGAATGACTTAATTAACCCTTAATCTTCAATCTCCGACTCTTCGGAACAAAATTCCCAATCTTCAAAGCAGAAGCCTTCCCACATCCAAGAAAATCATTTCCATATTTTATAATTAAAAAATCCTTAAACCCTGTCTCAACATTCAACTCACTTCCAGACATCCACAAATCAGCATTCTCTTTATCTAATTCAAAAACATTTTTATTAATTTGATCTTTTAAAATCTGAACTCCTTCAATACTAAGCCTAAATTTTTCATCTACAAATTTTCCAAAATAAACTCCAATTCTTTCAATCGGGATAGTCTGTTCTAATTCAACAATTCCTTTTCTATCTAAATCTCCAGAATAAAAAAATATCCTCTCAGCCCCACGACTCAATAAAGTCCCTGGAATCTCTGTAACCCCAAACTGTTTATTCAACTTCTCCAAAACTCCTTTTTTATCTCTTTCATTAAAAATTTTAAATCTGTTTATCATATAAAAAATAGTGTAGGGGGGTTTTTATAATTTAACATTATCAACAACTTCCAATAATTCATCAAAACTAGAAATAATTTTAAATGGCTCACCTTTTTCTAATCTCACTCTTTCATGAAATCCAAAATCAACTGCGATAGACTTAACGCCCATTTTTTTAGCTTCCAAAATATCCCCAAGAGTATCTGTAATAAACAAAATCTCTTCTTTTTTCAAATCAAAATTCTCAAAAAATAATTTAAATTTTTCCTCTTTTGATTTATGAGTTTCAGAACCATAAACAAATTTAAACAAACTTTGAGCATCACTATTTTTTAAAAAAGGATTTATTGCATTCTCTCTACCAGAACTAATTATTCCCAAAACATACTTTTCTGAAAGTTTCTTTAATGCTTCTAAAATATTATCTTTCATTTTTTGATTTCTTAAAGATTCATCATATATTTCTTTAAACTCAAATCCAGTAGCCCTATCTTTCATTTTTTCTCTTTCTGCATAAATATTTCCCTCAAATAATTTTCTATGTTCTTCTCTTGTTAAATCCCTAAATTGCTTAGAACTTAAATTATAATGCTCTTCATAAGTATTATGAATCACACCATCAAAATCAAAAATTATTGCTTTTATCATTTTTAGTATCTCAAATAAACTATCTACTTCTAGCTCTTCTTGCCTTACGCTTACTCTTTTCTTTCTTTAATCTTTTACGCTGCCATTTCCAACGCATCTGATTTTTCTTTTTCCATCTTCTTGAGCTTCTTTTCATAATGTAGGAAAGAAAAAAATGCTTTATAAAATTAACTGAGGGGCATGTTTATCAACCTCAAAAGAATCTTCCACTCTATCATTATATAACCAATCAAAACCCAGCCTTCTAAACAAAGGATGCTTTGATCCCACCCTCTCAAGTCCAAGCACTAATTTAACATTTGCTGCATGAGACAATACCTCAAATAAAGAAGTTTTGCCAGCCACCACCCCCTTAAATTGCCCTTTTGCCGTAGCACATTTAAGTGAACAAAGAAAATCTTCTTCACTACCAAAATTTAAAACACCTTCATAATAAATATTATAAGCACTCCCAAGACCAGAAGGCAAATGACAATCAGAGTTATAAAGAACAGATTTTTTACGAAAATTACCTACCTTAATTGCTCTTAAATTTGCTTTCTTAGCTTCTTTAAAACCTATTCCTCTCATCTTAAATAAAAACCTCCACATAGGATTATTAACTGCTTGTACAACAGCTTCAACTTCTGCATTCCATTCAAGAGCATCAAAATAATCTAAATATTTCTTTAAATTTCCTTTCACCCCCAACCCCTCTTTAAAAAAAGGATGGTCTGAAATTACTGTAACCCTCGAATCCCCCTTAACTTTGTCTAACATATCTTTACAGGGAAGACCCTCTTGATGAATCATCTCTCCATAAGGAACCCCCCAAAATAAAATATGCCCCTCTTCTGGGAATGTTTCTTCTGTTTTAATAAAAGTAGTTGGCACACCCGCAGAATCAATAACTTGAAATAATCTCTCACCTTCAAAATAACCTAACCCTTCTGGCAATTCTTTTGCTTGTGCAAAATATCTTTCATAATTCCAATCATCACCTGCATTTGTTAAACAAACCACCCCCAAATCTTTTTCCCTAGCCTTCCCTAATAAAAACATCAAATCTCTTCTTCCAGGGTCCCTATACCAAACATTTGAATTAGGTCGAGGATTAGTATAAAAATGAACATGCCCATCTAAATTAATATTTTTCCTTTCAGAAAGTTTATCATATTTTTTAGCATTAGCCATAAATCCCGAACCAATAAACCCTATTTAAATTTTATTATTCTAAAAATAATCTCTAATTTTTAACTTAAATTCCATCCAAAAAAGCCAAATAAATAACATCAAAGTATCAAGTGAAATCAAAGCTGAATCACGAAATGCCTTCGGAAGATATTTAATAAGATCAAGTCCAACTGCGGTTAAATTAAAAGGATAGAAAGGAACAACTTTCCCAACTATTAATGCATCAAGAACAAGATGTAATAAACTCCCTGCAGAAAGAATAAAAAATATTGCCGGAAGTGCCATATGCCGTCGGCTAATTTCTGCGCTTTTTAAATCAAATCTCCAAATAAAAACTCCAATCAAAAATAAAATCAATGGAACAAAAATTGTATGTAAAAATGTTCTATGAATCTGTGCGATTGTAAATCCAAATGGATAAAGAGCATAGAAAATAACATAATCTAAATCCGGAAGAATACCTGCAACGGCAGCAATCAAAATATAATACCGAGGGAAACGCGCACCCTTTCGAACACAATACTGTCTGAATAATTCTATTAAAATAATTGCTGATAAAACATGTGTAACTGTATATGGCATAATTCACCTCAGAATATAAAATAAAATATAGATTTTAAACTTTTGCTAAATCAAAAGACAAACAAAAGATGATTGGGGAACTCAAACCTTCTTAATAAATTCTTTTAACAACCCAACAACTTCCTCTTTCTTACAAGGTAAAAAATTAATTGACCCTGCATTTTTATGCCCACCACCATTCACAAAAGCATTAGGTAATTTTTTCTCTAAAAATTTAATCAACTCATGAACAGAAAAATTCGCTTCATTAGTTGCCCTTAAAGTAATGGCTGTCTTCATAATTCCAGCAGTAACTAAACTAGTAATTCCTTTTTCTTTAGACCCTTTAGGGTCATCCCTTTGGGATTGTAAATTATCATGGATTAATCCAACTGCCCGTCCAGGTTTAGGGAAAAAACCAAAACCAGGGAAAGCCTTATCAATTTCAATAGATTGAAAAGTAACCTTGCCAATTTTCTCCTGAATCGCACTAACTTTTCCGATAGCCAAACCCTTTCTATCTAGCTCCCTAATATAAGGTGCCATAAGCTCAACTAATTCTTTTTGTTTGCTCCTAGGTTGTCCAAATAAAACTCCAATATATTCTCTAACTTCCATAAACCGAACTTTTGAAGAAACATAATCAATAACCAAAGAAATATCTGCAAGTAAACTTTCAGAATAACCTTCCTTCTCCGCAATAGCTAAATATTTTTTCATAACTTCTGGATTAGCTAAATCAATTCTATCAGCAAAACCCGCCATGGCAGGAATTTGTGAAATATTCTCTACATCTAAATTAATAAACCGTCCTAGCTCTGCGCAAAGCATTCCTGCAGAAAATTTCGCTCCATCTTCTCCAATTAAAAAAGGATTAATATGAACCAAAACTTCTTTTGAAATAACATCTTCATCAAAACCATGATGGTCCACAACAATAAAATCTGCACCATGAATTTTACCTTGCTTAATCGCCATTAAATCTTCTGGGCTAGAACCATTATCTGCAATAATAATCAAAGGCATTTTATTTGAAAACTTTGCAACATTCCTAAGTGAATTCGCAGTATCTCGAATAGAATCATCAATTTCATAAAACGGAGCTTGACAAGGAGCTCTTAAAAAAAATTCCCAAGGAGCTTTTAATGAATTATGCTGCTTTGTAATTAAAGGTAAAATTGCTCTTTCCAAGGCAAACCCTGAAGAATAACCGTCAGCGTCGTTATGATGTCTAACAATAATCGGCCTATCTTGAATAATTGCCAACTTAATTTGCGTCGCAGCCTCGATAAATTTACTTTCTAATTTATCTAAAATATTACTCTTAACTAAAAACTTAGGAGGCACAACTTTCGCTCTTTCAAATTCTATTTTTTCAAGAGATTTTAAAAATTGTTTTTCTTGAGATTCATTTAATTTAGAAATACTATTAATTTCCCCCTCAAGCTCTCCTTGAAATTCTCCAATAGAAACATCTGCCCTAACACTATTCCCTTCTTCAACCTCCGGGTATGCTCTTTCACCAGCACCAACGAATCCTTTCAAAGAAAGATTCCCAGTCCCATCTGAAACCACAAAAACAGTAGGCCCACCTGTTTGAATAACTTTTTTAACTTTCCCAAAAATCAAAACATTGTCTTTGGAATCTAAAGAAATATCTTTAATAAAAATATCTTTTGCAACTGTTTTTTCTACAAATTCACTATAATTTTTCTTCCCAAAACTTTTCTTTTTCTTCGATTTCATGATATTTTAAATTAAATCTCGTTATTAAAGCTTTTTATTAAAACAACTTAACCAAATACTTTAAAAACCAATTTCTCAATAATCTATTATGGTATTCAAAATAAATATCGGAACGAAGGCCGGAAAGACATACAAGCTAGAATCCGAATCTATCTCTCTAATAGGGAAGAAACTCCACGACAAAATTCAAGGAATTGAAGTATCCCCAGATTTAGAAGGTTACGAATTTGAAATCGCAGGTGCAAGCGACAAGTCAGGGTTTACAGTAATGGAAAATGTTGAAGGATTTGGAGTTAAAAAAATGCTTTTAACTTACGGAAAAGGCATGAAAAGGAAACCACGGAAAGAAGGGAAAAAGAAAGTTGGACGAACAAGACCAAAAGGCCTTAGATTGAGAAAAACAGTTCGAGGGAACACAATCTCAGAGGATATTAGGCAAATCAACCTAAAAATCATCAAAGACGGCTCAAAGAAGCTTGAAGATATTTTCGGAAAAAAAGATGAAGAAAAGAAAGAATAAGGTTGTCACTTCTTAATAACAACATAATAGAAAGGTTTATAAATATAGAATTCTGGAATATATTATGAGAAATTTAATTCAAAAAATAGTAATTCCAGTAATTGGGGTATTAGCACTTATTGGGGTATATAATGTAAAATCAGCTTCGGCTGACGAACAAGATGTTAGAGAAGTTATAGAAAATTCAAACGTTCCTCAACCAGTTAAAGATGCTTATCTCTGGGAATTGAGCTGGCATAATCAATTCAAAGAAAAGAATACACCCACAAACGATATTCCTAAGCCCTATTCAACAGGAATAATTGGAGAAATTCCAATAACAGAATCTACCGAAGATACACCAGTAACTCCATATAATAATAAAATAGAACCTCCTTATATAGAAGGTACGCCCGAAGAAGTTACATTTATAGTACCTCCAAGAACACAAAGAGAATCAAGAGCCCTTGAAAAAACTCCAAAATTATACGAGGGAAATCCAAAACAAGATTTTTCTCTCCCAAGTCAAAAAAGAAAATATGGAACACCTAAAAATAATTTGGAATTAATTACAAGCCCAGAAGTTCTAGATAATATTTATGAAAAAAAAGCTGAGGGGCAATTATAAAATGAGAAATTCACAAAATAAATCAAGGATAACCCTTACAAATAAAATTGGTATAGCCACCGCAATAGCTGTATTGGCGATAGGAATTCCATATTGTATTTCAAAAACCCCCTCTGAATCAGGCCCCTCAAATTTTAAATCAGACCCAGAAAAGCACTATACTTTAGAAAAAGTTTATGAATATTTTAAAGATATTGTCTGTCCATACGTCTGCAAAGATTAAAATGGAAACCTCTCTTAAGCGTACACTAGCTTCAATTTTATTAGGAATATCTATTCTAACTTCTCCAGTAAAAGCTCTCGCAAAATCAACACTTGAAATTTCTCCAGAAGCATTTTATTATATTTATGATGAACCTTTAGCTTACAGACTCAATCAACCAAATACAGAAAATATGTCTGAAAATGAAATAAAAGATATGGAACAAAATAAAAATTCATCTATTATTTTCCAAGGACAAAAAAAAGGATTAAACTTAAAATATACTTTTCAGCCAAAAAATTCAAAATATTATTTTTCTACTGAAGGAAATATTTCTAAAGGAAAAGTAAATTATTCTAGTTCAGATGGAGTGGTTAAAAATATTCCAGATTTTTCATTTGATACAAGAGCAATTATTGGAAAAACATCTAAAAAAAGAAAATTATATGCTGGATTAGGTTTAAGATATTTGCAAAATAATAGTCAAGGGAAAGAAACTTCTAAAGGCTACTGGGGATATAAAAGAGAACAAAATTATTATTATGGTTTAATCGGAACTAATAAAGAATTATTTAAAAAAATCGAATTAAATTTAGAATATAATCATTTATTTTTTGGGAATGCGATGGCAACACATAGAACTACTCCAAACATTAAAAAATATAATCACACTTTTCAACAATTTATTGGGGCAGGAGCACGAGCAAATTTAAGATTTTCGAAATCTTTTGGAAAAATAGAAACACATATTACCCCATTTACTAGAAGCTGGATAATTTCTCAATCACTTCGAAATGAATTTGGATATTGCGAACCTGCAAATTTTACTATTGAAGCAGGGATAAAGGCAGGGGCAAAATTTTAAAATGAAAACACTACCAGACAAACTATCAGTATGGAAAACTATTCCTATCTTACTTCTAGGAACTTTAACCTATCTCTCTGGATGTTGTGCATCACATCAGCCAGCATACCAAGGGCAACCAATTAAACCTCCAATTCAAGAAAGAGTAGTGGATCCAAAAAAAGCCCCAACAACTTTATTTATGTCTTCATATGATCGAAATAAAGATGGATTTTTTACCAAAAATGAATTTAGTTATCTTTATGGGGAAGGCTGTAAAAAAATAATTAAAATAGATCCTTCGATAGAACTAATACACTGCAGGTATGGCGTAAGAGTAATCTTTGAAAATAATTTTGAGAATTTTGATTTAAATGGTGACGGCAAATGGTCTGATGAAGAATTAATAAAAGCAAGATTTCCAATAAAATGAAATTTCTTTTAACCACACAAATTCTTTAATACCTCTATCCCCAATTTTCTAAATGGCAATTACTCAACCTTTAGCATATCGGATGCGTCCTTCAAATTTAGATGAATTTGTAGGCCAAGAACATTTAGTAGGAGAAGGAAAACCCCTGAGAATTGCTTTAGAAAAAAATGCCTTTCCTTCGTCAATTATTTTATGGGGCCCACCAGGTTGCGGAAAAACAACAATCGCCAGATTAATTTCAAAATTAACAAATTCTGAATTCATAGAATTATCTGCAGTAAACGCAAAAAAAGACGATGTAAAAAGAGCAATAAATCAAGCAAAACTTTTCCAGAAAAAAACAATTTTATTCTTAGACGAAATCCACAGATTCAATAAAGCACAACAAGATTTCTTACTTCCATTTGTAGAAAACGGAACAATCACATTAGTTGGAGCAACAACAGAAAACCCATCTTTTGAAATTATCTCTGCACTTTTATCAAGATCAAGAACCTATGTCTTAAAAGAATTACAAGAAGAACATTTAATCCAAATTCTCAATCAAGCATTAAAACATGAAAAAGGAATAAAAACAACAATCTCTGAAGAAAATAAAAAACTCATTGCCAATATAGCAAACGGCGACGCAAGATCTGCATTAAATATTTTAGAAATAGCACATTCAATTTCAGAAGGAGAAATAACAAAAGAAACAATCGAAAACTCTGCACAAAAATTCCTACGCTATGACAAAAACGGAGAAGAACATCACAATATAATTTCCGCCCTACATAAATCAATGCGAGACTCAGACCCCGACGCATCAGCCTATTGGACAATGCGAATGATAGAAGCAGGCGAAGACGCAAAATATATTGTTAGACGAATGATTCGTTTTGCCTCAGAAGACATTGGAAACGCAGACCCCCAAGCACTTCAACTTGCAATCGCAACAAAAAACTCTGTAATGTTTTTAGGATACCCCGAATGCAACACAGCCCTAGTTCAATGTGCAATCTACCTTGCAAAAGCACCAAAGTCAAACGCAACATACAAAGCTGTTTTAGAAATTCAAAAAGACATTAAAGAAACAGGAAATCTATCAGTCCCACTTCATCTACGAAACGCAGAAACAAAACTAATGAAAGACATTGGATATGGGAAAGGATACAAATATTTTCATGACGACCCCTCAGCAAAGAATCAACAACATTTACCTGATGAATTAGTTGGTAGGAAGTATTGTAGAGAGTGAAATTGAATAACCCAAAAACATTATAAACCTCCCCCCTTATCTTATTTTATGAACAAAGAACTACCTGAATTAAACGTCGGAGTTGTCGGACACATCGACCATGGGAAAACAACTTTATTATCCAGACTTACTGGAAAGTTCACAGATACACATTCTGAAGAATTAAAGAGAGGCATTACAATTAAACTAGGCTACGCAGAAGTTATAATCTCTAAAGACAAAAATACTTTTAATTCAGAAGGAAAAGGAGAACCAGTAAGATACATTTCTTTTATAGATGCACCAGGACACGAAATGCTTATGGCAACAATGCTCTCAGGAGCAGCAATTATAGACGCAGCAATCTTGGTAATCGCAGCGAATGAAGGAATCAAGCCACAAACACAAGAACACTTCATGGCGCTTCAAGCAAAAGGAATAAAAAATATAATCATAGTACAAAATAAAATAGATTTAGTTACAAAAGAACAAGCACAAAAAAATTATAAAATCATCAAAGAATTTCTTAAAGGAACAGTTGCAGAAAACGCTCCAATCATTCCAGTTTCTGCACAACAAGAAGTAAATATCGACAAAATATTTGAAGAACTAACAAAAATAGAAATCCCAAAAAAAGACGAAACTTCAAAACCCATATTCTTAGTTGCACGAAGTTTTGACATCAATCGTCCAGGCTCTGAAATTAAAAATCTAAAAGGTGGGGTTCTCGGAGGAATTTTAAAAAAAGGAAAACTAAAGGTTGGAGATGAAATTGAAATAAAGCCAGGGCTAAGTGTCAAAAAAAACAACCAACAAAGCTTTCAAACAATTAACACAAAAATTCTTTCATTACACAAAGGAAGTTCATCAGTAAAAGAAATCATGCCAGGAGCAAGCATCTCAATTGAAACATCCCTCGACCCATTTATGGCAAAGACAGATTCTTTAACAGGATGCATAGCCTCAACAAAAGGCTCACTCCCAGAAATAACTTATAATCTAAAACTAAAATACAATTTATTTGACAAAGTTTTAGGAACAGAAAAACATGAAAAAATTGAACCATTCAAAACAAAAGAAATGTTAATGTTAAGTGTAAACACAACAATTACAGTTGGAACAATTGAAAAAATTTCCAAAGATATAATTGAACTTTCGCTAAACATTCCAGTTGTTGGATTAAAGGGCGACAATACAGGGATAGCACGAAATCTTAACAAACGTTGGAGATTGATTGGTTTTGGAGAAATTATTTAATTCCAAATACGTCGTTCCCAAAAGATTTATATTGTTAATATACATATAACAAATTATGATTGTTCAGTTTAAAGAAAAATACAAAGAACAAATTTGGCCAAATTTGGATAGTGAAAATAAAAAACTATTCAAAAATAATTTATTTATAAAATTTTTATTTATTGAAAAAAATATAGTAAAAGGCTGGATTTTATTACAACCCTCAAAAGATCGCTTGCTTCTTGATTGGATATTTGTTTTAAACAAATTTCGAAAACAAAAAATAGGAACTAAACTCCTCACTTATGTAAAAAAATTTGCAAAAAATAAAAATTTTCGGGGAATAAGTGTTAATACTGGAAGCCAAGCTGATTGGGCAAGAAGTTTCTATAAAAAAAATGGATTTAAACAAGTGGGAAGCGTTAAAAAATTCTTCAAATTCGATAAGGAACATATATTCTATTGGTTTAATATATAAAAAAACATTCTTCCAAAAACTTATTTATTTTTCGCAAGTTAAGCCAATTATATATGGACTATTAAGAAACTTTTTCCAAAATGATTCACCAAGTTTTTCAAATCCTTCTTTTGAAACAACAACATCATGCCATAAAATATTGCGAAATCCTGCTTCTCTCAACGCATTCTCATAAGTTTTTTTACTCCAATAATGACTAAAGAATTTACAGGCTTCTTTGCCATTTAAATAATATTTTATTATTCTTTTCCCTCCATTTTTTAAATTCTCCATTCTTTCAGCAGTAACTTCATATTTTTTATCTTTCTGTTCAATAAAACCATTTGGGATTATATTAATGAATTTCCCACCTTTATCCAAAGATAAATATATATTTTTTACCATTAAATTTAATTCACTAATTGAACTTGCATAAGGCAACAAAAATATAGCGGTTGCTACATCAAATCTTTTAAAATAAGAAAAATCAAAATTTGAAATATCCCCTACAAAATATTTTATTTTATTTTCTTCTCCCTTCTCAACTCCCCTTGCTAAATCTATTTCTTTTTTAGAGATATCAATTCCAAAAATTTCACTTCCCCCCAAATCCCTTAATTTTCTAGTAAAATATCCACTCCCACAAGCTAAATCCACAACCCTTTTACCCTTTACTTTTTTAACTAATTTCATAAAAGTTGGCTCAACAACATATTTTTTAATAATTGCATCCTCTGCCTCCTTATATTTATTAGCAATTTTATCATATTGTGCCATATATAATTAATATTTTCCTTAGTTTATAATATTTTTCAAAATAAACAAATCCCCCCTAAAACTTTATAACCACTCCTTCTTTTTTTCCTAAATGGTAATTTACTCTCACTCAAGATTAAGCTCATTTGAGCAATGCCCACGAAAATTTAAATACAGATACATAGATAAAATACCCCCAGAATTTAAAATGAGCATCGAAGCGCATTTAGGAAAATCAGTCCATGATACATTAGAATGGATTTACAACTCAATTTTAAAAAATAACCCAGCGCCAACAATCGAACAAATGATTAATTACTATGCTGAAAACTGGTCACAAAATTTCACAGAAAATATGAAAATAGTAAAAAACCTCACAGCAAAAAATTATTTCAATAAAGGAGTAAAGTTTCTTTTAGATTACTATACAAAACACCAGCCCTTCAAAGACGGAACATTAGAATGCGAAAAAAGAATTTTAATAGATTTAGAAGAACACAAAATTCAAGGGTTTATAGATAGACTAGTTGATAATAAAGAAACAGGAGAAATTGAAATTCACGATTATAAAACAGCAAACTCTCTGCCAACACAAGAAAAAATAAATCAAGATAGACAACTTGCACTTTATTCAATTGCCATAAAAGAACTTTTCGGCAACGACAAAAAAGTTTGTTTAATCTGGCACTATCTCGCACACAATAAAAAAATTTGCTCTTATAGAACAGATGAACAAATAGAAAATCTAAAAGATAATATTAAAGAATTAATAAAAAAAATAGAATCAACAACAGAATTTCCTCCAAAAAAATCTATTTTATGTAAATGGTGTGAATATCAAGATATGTGTAATAGATGTGGGTGTTAAAATAAACCACTACGAATATTATATTTTTTATTTTGCTCATATTTTTCTAGCATTGACTCAAAATCATAACGTAAAAATGAAAGTTTATGCGGGTCCCCTGATTTAACCCTATTAAGATGAGCTGCCTCTTGGTTAACTACCCATATATCTAAACTTTTTGGAGCAATAACCCTCGTCAAATAATCATCATTCTCACTAATAATCTCCTCTGCCTCAGAAGGAGATTCATAAAGACAAGAAACTCTCCTTATAACTTCTTCAAAAGTAATTGCCATAAAAATTAAACCATCGCCTCTAATCTTCCACTATAAACTTCTTGCTCTATTGGAATTAATCTCGGTCTTTCATTATATTCTTTAATTTTTTTAGATAATTTTTCACTAACTCTTTTAACCACACTTTTTCTCGGAGGAAGATAATCTGCTCGCATAACAAAATGAGATAGACCACATACAGAAAGACCGCCACCAAGAGCCGCAACATAGATTTTCTTTTCTAAAGGGACACTAAGAAAAGATGCACATACCCCCAATGCCCCAAGAAATCCAGCAGAATATCCAATAAATTTATTAGCCAAATTATATTTTGATTCCGGAACTTTTGCCAAATTCTTTGCAGCAAGAATTTCATCTTTTTCCTGACTTAAATATTCCTTTTGCTGAAAATGAGAGATAAGAATCCAACTTGGAGCGAAATAGTAATTCATAACTGGATCTTCCGGACTAGTAATTCCAGCAGTACTAAGTAATATAGCTCCAGAAGTATGAAATTTATTAGCTAACCCAGTCTTAGTATCTCCAGTTGTCCAATTATATGCATGAACTCCTTTATTAACTCCTTTCATTAACAAATCATCAATTTTTTGTAAGGAATTTCCCATCTTACTTCCCCAAACAAATCTTACATTTTTTGAATTTATTTTTCTTAAAAAAATTCTCAGAATTATCAGAAAGCTTATATTTTCTTTTAATCAATTTAGAAAATCTACAAGTTCTTTTATGATAAGTTTTTGATTCTGTTGAGCCAACAAAATTATACTTTGGAATATTCAATTTCTTTCTTGACTTTTCCTTGTAAACAATTTTTTCCTTCGGGACTTCAATATAAACGTTCCTTACAACAGGCTTCTCAACAACTTTTACAGTTGGGTTATCCACTGCAAAAATTTCTAATTCCTTTTCTCCTGGAACAATCTTAACAACTTCCTTTTCAACTTCAGAATAATTATCCACATTTCTTTCAAGAACCATTTGTCCACCAAAGAACAAAAACATCAAAAGAGCATAAACCATACTAAAAATCCAGCCCATAATTATATTTTGAACAAGATTAAAACTAAAAGAAATACTAATTAAAACAGCCAAATCAATTACCATAATTCCAAGAATTACTATTAAAACAATCGGCTTCTTTTTTTCAATTATTCTTTCATTTATTGTTTGCATCTAAAATTCCTCACAATTTCTAGTTACATTAACAAGATCTAAGGCTTCCGTTCTTTCTGAATTTTTCCGCTCTTCTTCTTGTTTTTGTAATTCTGTTTTCATATTAATCTAAGAATTATAAACTATTTAAACCTTTCTATCTGTTATCACATTAAAGAGACAACACTACTACCTAATTCTCTGGCCAAAATTATCGCCAAGATCATAAAGAAATTGAGGGTTTACATCCATATCAGAATGTTCATTAATTTTAAGAACCAGACTCCCATTTAAATTGCCCTCTTTTAATGGGCATGCTTCTTTACTAAGAGTAGCTAAATTAAATAAACCAGTATTATTAGGGAAAGGAGGTTCATCAGACAAACCTGAATAAACTGATTTACCGACATTAACCCCAACAGTTCCCTTCAGAGCAGTAAATTGTATCCCCAACCAATCTAACCTTTTTATTGGGAGTCCATTTACAGGGAAATCTTCCAAAGCAAAATAAACACCATCCTTAACCTTCTTTGCTTCTTCCTTAAAAGATTCCCATAATGTTTCCATCATCCCAAACTCCCAAGGCCTATCAATCTTCCCAGTTATAAAATCTCGAAGATTTTCTCTAGAAAAATCCATAATACGATAAAGTCTAGATTCAGAGTTATATTTTAAATTCATAACATTATAAAAAAAATTTCCCTTATAAGAATTATTATTCTGCACTATTCTCTTCAGCACCCTTAGATTCTTTAAACCCTTTATGACCTTCAATATCTTCAACAACCTTAACCAAATCAGTAACCTTATCTCCTGGTTGAAGCTTCACCACCCTAACTCCTTGCGTCGCACGCCCCATCACTCTAATGTTCTGCAATCCAGTCCTAATTACCATCCCCTTAGCTGTTGTAATAATTATACTATCTTTATCATTAACTTCAACAGTTGTCACTACATTCCCTGTTTTTTCATTAACCTTCAAATTAATAACCCCTTTCCCCGCACGCGAAGTTTTCCTATAATCTTCAATCGCCGTCCTTTTCCCATAACCTTTCTCAGTAATTGTCATAATTGCATCTGTCTTCAAAATCTCCAAACTCACAACTTCATCATTCGCACCAAGCTTAATCCCAGTAACACCATAAGAAGCACGCCCCATAGCACGAACACCATCTGAATTAAATCTAATCGCCAAACCTTTCCTAGTTGCTAACGAAACATCCTGCTTCTCTTTCACAACCTCAACGCCGATCAACTCATCAGAATTATCTTCAGGTAAATTAATCGCACGAACACCAGACGCACGAGGCTTTGAAAAATTACTCAAAGAAATTTTCTTAACTTGCCCCTTCTTTGTAGCCATAAATAAAAAATCATCAAAAGTTTTCACAGAAATAACTTTCGTAACATTTTCATTTTTCAAACCAAGTAAATTAATCAAAGCCTTACCTTTGCTATATTTTTCAGCAGCAGGAACTTCATAAGTCTTCAACCAAAGAACTCTCCCACGCGTTGTAAAAAACATCAAATAATCATGAGTCGAACAAGTTATCAACTGCTTAACAAAATCACCTGTCGCCAAACCACTTCCAATAACACCACGACCGCCTCTCTTCTGTTCTCTATAATTTTGGACATCCATTCTTTTACAATAACCTTTATCTGTAATTGTTACAACAACTTCCTTATCCTGAACCAGATCCTTTTCCTTAATTTCCCTAATATTTTTCAAAACCGTTGTTCTTCGATTATCCCCATATTCATCCTTCAAAGTATTAACTTCTTTAACAATAATTTTCAGAACTTCATTAATATCTCCAAGAATCTTTTCAAGATATTTAATTTTTTCTATTAATTCTTGAAATTCTTTATCCAACTTCTCTCTTTCCATAGAAGTCAATTGTTGCAATTTAGTTTCTAAAACAGCCTCAGCTTGTCTTTTAGAAAAATTAAATTTACTAATCAATCCTTCCATCGCCTCAGTCTTCCCCTTAGATTTTTTAATCAATTCAATAATAGAATCTAAATTTTTCAAAGCAATCAAAAGACCCTCAACAATTTCCAATCTTTCCTTAGCTTTTTTCAATTCATATTTTGTTCTATTTGTAATCATAATTTTACGATGCTTAACATATTCTTCTAAAACAGTTTTCAAACCAAGAACACGAGGCTGCCCAGCAACTAAAGCCAATAAATTAACATTAAATGAATCTTGCAACCGTGTATGTTTATACAATGCATTAATCACAAATTTAGAATTCGCATCTTTTTTCAATTCAAGAACAATTCTAATTTTTCCTTTCGAAGATTCATCTCTTAAATCAGAAATATCTTTAAGTTTTTTATCTCTAACTAAATTAGCAATTTGTGTAATTAACGTAGTCTTATTTAACATATAAGGAATTTCAGTAATAATCACCGCATCTTTTTTCTTAAGTGTCTCTGTTGAAACTTTTCCTCTCATAATTAATCTTCCCCTCCCTGTTTTATATAATTCAACCATTTCTCCTGTAACACTTCCTCCTGTTGGGAAATCAGGGCCAGTAACAATTTCACAAAGTTCTTCAGTTGTGATATTCTCTTTTTTAATATAAGCTATAATTGCGTCGCAAATTTCAGTCAAATTATGTGGAGGAATATTAGTAGCCATACCAACAGCAATTCCTGAAGCTCCATTTAACAACAAAGTCGGAACCTTACCAGGAAGTAAATTAGGCTCTTTTAATGAACCATCATAATTATCCACAAATTTAACAGTCTCTTTATCTAAATCTTGCAATAAATCCATAGAAAGTTTTCTAAGCCTTGCTTCAGTATATCTCATTGCTGCAGGACGGTCACCATCAATAGAACCAAAATTACCTTGACCAAAAACCAAAGGGTATCTTAAAGAAAAATCTTGACTCATTCTTGCCATAGCTTCATAAATTGAAGCATCACCATGAGGATGATATTTACCCATAACATCCCCAACTACCCTCGCGGATTTCTTTGTAGAGGTCCCAGGCTTAAGTCCCATTTGTTGCATTGCATAAAGGATTCTTCTCTGAACAGGCTTCATTCCATCTTCAATCGCCGGTATCGCTCGCGAAACAATAACACTCATTGCATAATCCAAATATGCTTTTTTCATTTCTGTAGAAACTTCAGTTAAAACTATTCCTTTGCCTAAATCTTCTGAAACTTTTGGATCTATATTTGGATTCATTCTTCATCCTCCGAACTTTCTTCAAAATTAATATTCAATTCATTTTCATCATCAATTTCTAATTGAATCATATTTTTTGTTGCTTTCAAAGTCGCCAACTTCACAATCCATTCATTAATTTCTTCATCATCTAATGAAATTTCAGTAACTTCAACTTCTTTGTTTTCACTTGTGCCCTCTAGATTATCACTTGTATTATTTATATTATTCATTTCTTCTTCACTCATTTTAACTTACCTCCTCCCCTTTTTCATCAAGATATTTCATAAATTCATCTTCTGTTAATTCTTGCTCATTAATATTTGCACCCTTCCATTTACACTTACGACACTCCCATTCTTTTCCCCCACCATCTTCACTATCACTTCCACTTAAAACAATCCCAACATCATCACTCTTACATTTTGGACATCTTCTAAGTTTAAATATTTTACCTGATTTTTTGCCCCCAGTAGAAACTTTTTGAGAAGTTTCTCGGGGTACACTTTTGGGTGCTTCTTTTTTAACACCTTTCTTTTTATCATAAGCTTCTTCTGAATCAAATCCTTCTAAAATCCAATCCGGTGTTGATAATTTCTTTTTCTTTTTTGCCATTATAATTTACCCTCCCATTCATTCAAAAATCTATCTACAAATTCTTCAACAAATTTATATCTCTCTCTTGCAATTTTTTTTGCCTCATCAGTTTTAAAAGTTTCAGGTTTTATTTTTAAAATTTTTTCATAAAAATGAATAAAAGAAGTTTCTGATTCAGAATTAAGCCCATATTTTTTTTGATTTAATTTAGAATCATGCATTTTACGTTTTAAAGAACCTCCATAATGAAAAATTCTAGCTATACAAATTGCTCCCAAGGCATCTAATCTATCTGCATCTTGGATTATCTCAGCTTCTCTTGTTTCTGATTTTAAACCTTTACTATATCTATGAACAGAAATTGCATGGCAAATAGAATTTATTTTCTCTTTTGAAAAATTAAATTCCTCCAATATCTCTCTTGCTATTTTTGATCCTTCTTCAGCATGACAAATATCTCCTTTACACTCTTCTTGTTTTTTACGAGCAATATCATGCAATAACGCAGAAACTTTAATTATATCCAAATCAACATCTTCAGATTCAGCAATATGAACTGCAAGATTGTAAACTCTTTCTGTATGATCAAACGAATGACTTCCAGCCTCTTCAAAATAAGGTTGTATCTTCTCCTTTAAATCTTCATAAAATTTTTCATCCATTTTAAATTTCATCCCCATATCTACAGAGAACAGTATCTAATTTTTCTACTCCCTTAAAAAATTTACATATCGAAATATTCTTAATTGCACATTTATGCTTATCAGTTTCATCTGCCTCATTCCAAGGACATTTATCTTGTTCCCAACTAATTTCTTTTTCCGAAGTTAAATCAATATCCATATTTGCTCCTTTTAATCTTTTCATTTTAAACTTTTAATTCCTCCAATATTTCTCCTAATTCTTTAATTGAATCTATTTTATAATCTGGCTCTCCCGTTTCTTCAGTAGGTTTATCAAAAGACCTATCTCCAACTTGAATCCAACAAGTTTTACATCCAACATCTATTCCCGCCATAATACCTCTTGAAGCTCGGTCATCAACAACCAAAACTTCTTCAGAATCTAATTCCATTTTTTCAACAGCTTTAATGTATTCTTCCTTATCTTTTTTCTCAACAATAAATATTTCATCAAAATAATTCTTAATCCCAGACTCATTAATTTCAATTTCTCTTTCTTTAATATGATCTTTTGCTAAAGTAATTAATCCTAATTTATAATTTTCTTTAAGGCCATCCAAAACTTCTTTTACAAAAGGAAAAACTCCAACATCTCTTTCTTTTAATACTCCTATCCAATCAAATAAAATTCCTTTCATTTTAAACGTCCAACTCTGCCTCCTTTGCATTTTCTTGAATAAATTCTTTTCGAGCCTGAACATCATCACCCATTAACATTGAAAAAGTTTGGTCTGCCTCAACAGCATCCTCAATAAAAATTTTCTTAATTTTTCTAGCATTAGGATTCATTGTAGTTTCCCACAACTGCGTCGAACTCATTTCCCCTAAACCTTTAAACCGCGTAACATTTGAAGCACCTAATTTGTCAAGCATTTTTTTCAAAGCAGCCTCTGTATAAACATAATGATCCCCTCTTTTTCTAACCCTAAATAACGGAGGCATAGCAACATAAATTTTTCCTTGCTTAATTAACTCCGGCAAAAATCTAAAAAAGAAAGTCAACAAAAGAGTTTTAATATGCTCCCCATCAACATCCGCATCTGTCATAATTACAACTTTATTATATCTTAATTTTTCAATATTAAATTGCTCGCCAACGCCAGTTCCAATTGCAGTAATCATATTTGTAATTTCCTCAGATGATAACGCCCGAGCAGGATTAGATTTTTCAACATTTAAAATTTTACCTTTCAATGGTAAAATAGCTTGAATATTTTTATCACGAGCCTGCTTCGCACTTCCACCCGCACTTTCCCCCTCAACAAGATAAAGTTCTGTATCTTCTGATTTTCTCCTAGAACAATCTGCCAACTTACCAGGCAAACCACCAAGTGAAAAAATATTTTTTCTACGAACCAAATCTTTAGCTTTCTTAGCAGCCAATCTAGCCCTAGCAGAATCCAAAGCCTTAGAAGTAATCCGCTTAGCAACAGCAGGATTTTCCTCAAAAAACTCAGACAAAGCAGTTGTAACAATTGAATCAATCATCCCCTTAATTTCAGAATTCCCTAACTTAGTTTTCGTCTGCCCTTCAAATTGAGGCTCAGGAATTTTAATACTAATAATTGCAGTCAAGCCTTCACGAACATCTTCTCCAGACAAATTCCCATTCTTCAATAAATTTTTCCTCTTTGCATAATCATTAATCACACGAGTCAAAGCAGTTTTAAAACCAGAAATATGAGTCCCACCTTCGACAGTATTAATTGTATTCACAAACCCAAAAATATTTTCCCTATAACCATCATTATACTGGATAGCAACCTCTGCAGCAATATCTTTAATTTCCCTTTTAAAATAAACTGGCCTAGGATTCAAAACTTCCCGAGATTTATTTACCCACTTAACAAACTCAATCAACCCTCCAGCAGCAAAAAATTCTTTATCTTTATTTTTTTTATAATCTTTCAACTTTATTCTCAAACCTGCATTCAAAAAAGTAATCTCCCTAAATCGTGTTTCCAAAATTTTATAATCAAAATCCAAAGTTGAAAAAATTTCCTCATCAGGCCAAAAGGTTATTTTAGTTCCAGTAACGCCGGGGGGACACTTACCAATAATTTTTAATTTTGTTTGAGTAATCCCTCGAGAATATTCTTGAGAATAAACCTGCCCATCTCTTTTAATTTCAACAACTAATTTTTTAGATAAAGCATTCACACAAGAAACCCCAACACCATGTAATCCTCCAGAAATAGCATAGGACTTTTTATCAAATTTTCCTCCTGCATGAAGTTTTGTCAAAGCAACTTCACAAGCAGGTATTTTAAATTGCTCATGCTTATCCACTGGAAGCCCACGACCACTATCTACAACAGACACAGAACCATCCAAATTAATTGAAACAAAAATCTCCTTCCCAAAACCTGCCATAGCCTCATCAACAGAGTTATCAATAACCTCATACACCAAATGATGCAACCCCTCTTTTCCTGTTGAGCCAATATACATCGCTGGACGCTTTCTCACTCCTTCAAGTCCCTCAAGAACTTTAATTGAATCTGCTTTATATTCTGACATTTTAAAATTTCTAGACAGAATTTGTCTAATTATTTATTAAAGAAACCAATCTTCTTTATAAAGCTTTTGTCTGTTTTGTCGTCGAGAAATGTAAAATTACAACTTTTTATCAACTTTTTTCTTTTTAGAAACCCACCTAACTTTTCGCCTCTTCATTAACATATTTTTCCGACATTTTGCAGAACACAAATGTCTAATCTTTCCACTATTTAAAACCAAAGTTGTTCCCTCATGTTCAGGATAATCTTCTTTACAATAAAAACATTTAAGCATTTCTTCTTCCCCCACGAGTTAAATAAGATGTAAGAGTAAATAAATAAAGAGGCATTAAAGGATCTGTTCTCATTAAAACCTCAAAATCCAAATCTTCTCCTCTCTGCTGATAATCTCTTTCTAACCTAGATGCACTTCCACTTCCTTGATCCCTTCCTGAATATAAACTCGCTCCAAGATTAGAATCTCCCCCAGGAAAATCCCTAGATTTTTTTGCCATTATGTATACGCTCCTTTAGTTACTTTTGACTTAATTCTTCGAGCTTCAATTTCTGTTTCTCTTAACATTAAAACATCTCCAACTCTAACAGAACCCTTAATATTTCTTCGCATATCTCTCCCCTTATCTTTTCCTTCCTGAACATTACATTTAACCTGAGTAATCTCTCCACGGAATCCTGTTCTCCCAATAATTTCTTCTACAATTGCCGGCACAGGATCACTAGAAATTTTATTACTTTCTTTAGAACTCTTTTGGTTTTGTTGTTGCTTATTTTTTTGAGTCTTTGCCATCTTAATTCCTAACTAGGAATTTTTGCTTCGCCCAATTCAATAACAGCAACAGAAGACGCTGAAACAGGCAGACCTATCGCAATTCCTAATTTTTGTTTACTATCAACTTCATGACACGCAATTTTCTTTTCTTTACACAAAATTGGAATATGTTGAACAATTTCTTTAGGGTCAACATCAGCAGCATAAACTACAAGCTTCGCAGTCCCTCTCTCAATTGCTTTCGTAACTTCGTTTGTGCCTTTCTCAACCTTGCCAGTCTTTTTCGCAGTTTCGATTATTTTGTATGTGTCAGCCATTTTAATTTAGAACGAGTCCTCACGAAACGTTCATCGGATATTTTATGAAGAAAAATTTAGTTTTTAAATCTTTCTAAGAGAAAATTATTTCCAATCAACATCAACACTATCAGTTCTCTGTCTCGGAAAAATATCAACCCCATCTAAATTCTTAAAAGAAAAAATATTACAATTTTTTTTATACATAATATCCCCAAGATAAGCAATCATTGCACCGTTGTCAACTAACAAACTTTTATCTGGAACAAATAATTTACAGCCTCTTTCCTTACACATAATTTTACACATTTCATTTAAACGAGAATTGCATGCAACACCTCCGCCCAATAACAATTCTTTTTTCCCAGTATGCGCCAAAGCTCGCTCAGCAGTTTCAACTAACATTGCGAAAACAGTTTCCTGAAGGGAATATGCCAAATCTTCAATTTTATAATTCCCAGATAAAAACATTTGTTTCAACTTTGTCTGAATTCCAGAAAGAGTAATATCCATTCCCTTAACTCTGTAAGGAAGTTCTAAGTAATTATTAGACTGAGAAGCCAACTTCTGAATCTTCGGCCCACCAGGGAAACCCATCCCCATAAAACGCGCAACAGTATCAATAAAATTCCCAACACCCAAATCCAAAGTCTCTCCAAAAATTCTATACTTCCCTGATGCATAAGCAATTATTTGCGTATTAGCGCCAGAAACATAAAGCATAACAGAATCTTTTGCTTTAACACTTCGACCAACTTCCAAATGAGCAATACAATGATTAACTCCAACTAAAGGTTTCTCTAACTTCTTAGAAAGTTCTTTTGCAAATTTCATTCCTTCAATTAAGCACGGAGCAAGGCCAGGGCCTTGAGAAAAAGAAATAACATCAATATTACTCTCATCCAACCCAGCTTCCTCCAAAGCCTCAGAATAAGCTTCATTTTTACAATTATTATGATGCTTCGCAGATTCCATAGGAATAATCCCCCCACTTTTAGTTGTGTACATTCTTCGAACATTCGCAAGAATTTTTCCATTCTTAACAATACCAATTCCAAAAGTATGTGCTGTTGATTCTATTCCTAAAACAATTGTCATAAAAATCAAACAGAAATAGAATATATAAAATTAATTAAAAATATTATAAAATAAAAAATAAAATTTATTGAAGAAGCTTACTTTCTTTTCTTCTTAACTACCTTCTTCTTCTTGGCTGGCTTTCTCTTAACTACTTTCTTTTTAACTGCTTTTTTCTTCACTGCTTTCTTTTTTACAGCCTTTTTCTTTTTCCTTTTTCCGCCTCTAGCCATTTTAGCCTCGCAAACATTACCTTGTCCATCAACATAATAAAGATGCCCTGGCTTACGCACAATCACTTTTTTTACAAGAATTTTTCCCATTATTTATTACCTCCTTTTGATTTTTTTATTAGAGAATCACCTCTAACTTACTTTATAGAGGAGAAAACTCTTTTTAAACTTTTGGAATTTGTCGTCGTCACACCGAGGAGACTAATTATTTTTTCATATTTTTTATTAATTGGAATTTCAATCAATTTATTATACTTTCTCGTCGGTAAAACCAAAAATTTCCACGGATCAACCTTCTGAACATCAATTATATTATTTTCCACATCTAACCAAATTGCATAAAAAGGAAAAAATACAAAAAAAGAATGAATCCCAACCTTAACAGATTTCTTAAAATCAAAAAGCAAAGCAATAGCTTTTTCTCGTCGAGTGAACATCAGCCCTGAAAATCTTTGAAACCAATTGCAAACTTTCAAATCGATTTTAAATTTCTCATTTTTATATTTTAAACCAACTCTTCTTAACATCTTCCCTCCCCTCTTTTTTATTAATATAAGTCTTATACATTAAATTAACATTTCTCTCCGTAACATAATCATGATGACGAAAACCGCCTCCAAAAGTATTTGGAATATGCATCAACTCATGAATAATTGTTCTTACCTGATCTTCTTTTGAAAGCCTCCCAAATCTTTCATTTAAAAATTCCAACGCATAAACAGCCTTAATACCAATCGCAGCTTGCATTAATTTCCCAAGGGCATGACACCTTGCAATTGTCCCCCTCGACGTAGTTCCATAACTTCTAAAACATTTAATTCTATTCACATCAATATGAGGGAACAACATTTCAGAAACTTCTTTCGCAATAGCCTGTAAGTCTGGAGCAGGTTCATATTTTATTGGCATTAATCTTCAACCTCCAAAATTTTTCTATTAGAAGTAAAGCCAGATTTAATTTTTACATCTTTTCCAAAATGCTTTTTTAATAATTTAACCAACTCTAAATTCGCCTTCCCATCTTCTGCCCGCGACTTTAATCGAACATAATAAAGGTCCTCAACAATTTCAACACTTTGCTCTTTTGCACCAGCTTTAACTTTAACTTGTATTTTCATAAAAACTAAAAATATCGGGTATTTATATAATTATTTTTAGGGGGAAATGTAACAATTTGACAATGACAACAAATAGGAAGATTTAAAAACCTTTTTCAATAAAATTCATTATGGTAGACATAACAGCTTTAAGAAGAAATTACAGGGAAAGCCAAAAAGAATCAAGAACCCAAAGGGATTCAACTATAGCAAGACTTGAAAGAGAAATAGCTGAGACTAAAGAAACATCTACTCAAGAATTAGATTATCAAAAAGCCCAACACAAAGAAGGAATTATTAATTATGTAATTGGGAATTTAATTGCAGATTTTAATTTTTTAAATAATGTATCTACTTTATCCGAATATTCTCCTCAAGAAATAGGAGAAGCAAATAAAATATCTGAAGCCTTATCAAATTTATCCCAAGACTCTGATAAAGAAAGAAAAACAATTCTTAATAACGCTCCAGAAAAAGTCAGAGAAATTTTAATCCATCAAGAAGATGAACAAGAAAATTATGGTGGGAAAGATATCACTTCCTATCTTGGATGGGATGGAAGTTCATGTTATCTTATACCTCCAATAAGTTCAACTAAGCCAGAAAAAGGGTTAGTAAGAATGTTACAAGATAAAATTTTAGGAATATTAGCCTTAGATAAAATCATTTTAGATCAAAAAGTTAGAATAAATGGAGAAAGACAAGTTTTAAATGTAGGAACAGAAAAAATAATTTTTAAAACAGAGCCAGATGAAACTAAATTTGGATTTACACTTTATGCCATGACTCCTAAAAATGGGGAAGGATCTCTACAATTAATGCAAATTTTAAAAGAAAAAATTGAATCTAAAGAACTTGAAATAGAATCTTTTAAAAAATATGGAATAAATCATAAAATAAAATTTCTTTCAGATACAGAGCTAGAATATGTTAGAGGCGCAGAAGGGATATATTTTCATTCTGAAACAGAAACCCCAGATGAACAAATTGAACAAATTGAAGTGCAACCCCCCATGCAACCAAATAACTCCTATTCTAAAAAACCTATAGCATCAACTAAAAGAAGATTAGAAGCATTAAGCAGATTAAAGGCATATTCTAGAGAAGACTTAGCAATTTCAGAAATTCAGGAGATTTTAGGATATCAAAAATATGCAGACGCCTTGAGGCTAATTCAAGATGGGGCCCTTTCTTCTACGAAAAATAAAAGAGGTCCTCGTGTCATCTCAAAAGAAGATTTTAATAAATTTATTAGAACAGCCCCAATAAATCCTTTTGGATTTTTTATGTCCAAAAAATAATTTTTATTCCTCATCGTCATCAACAACAATATGTTTCCCTTTCTTAAAAACATCTTCAACATACCTCTCAACATCTTCTATACATTTGAAAGTGTAAAGTTCCTTATATTCTTCAGGATTATGAAACGTACATTCATCATGATTATACTCTTGACAAATCTTCGGCCGTCTATCATAATTTTTACAAAGTGAATCTCCATTCAACCATTTACATTTTGTATTAAACTGAACATTCCACGTCCCATCTTCCTCAACATAAACAATTATATTCTCGTGCGCAACATACCATTTAATATTTTCAAAATCTTCCAACTCATCAGGACAATCAATTTCAATCGCAACATAACGACAACAATTTGCATTACACCCTTCACATGTTTTTAAATTTTTAAGTTTCATTCGAGAAAAAATAGAAATGAGTTTTTAAGTTTAATCCCTAAGTATCATACTTAACAAGGCCATCCTAATGTAAAGCCCATTTTCAGCTTGTCTAAAATAAGCAACTCTCGAATCTTCTTGTTCAACATTAATTGGTAAATCAATTTCTTCAACATGTGGCAAAGGATGCATAATTATTGAAGTTGGTTTAATTAAATTAAAATTCAAAGAATTAATAACATACTTTCCCTTAGCCAGCCCATAATCTTCTAAGCTTATTCTTTCTTTTTGAATTCTAGTCATATAAGCAACATCTACTAAAGGCAAAACTTTTTCCAACTCTTCCTCTTCCCTAAATTCAACTTTATGTTTGAAAAAATAATTCTTAATATCTTCCCCCATCCTTAAATTTGCGGGAGAAACAAAAATAATTTTATTGTTCTGAAATTTTCCAAGTAAATAACATAAAGACCGCACAGTTCTACCAGAAGACAAATCCCCAACCATAGCAATTTGTAAATTATCTAATCTTCCCAATTCCCTATAAATTGTATAAACATCTAACAAAGCTTGTGTAGGATGTTGCCCACTGCCATCACCAGCATTAATAATTGGCACATTTGAAACTTTTGCAGCCTCAAGCGCAGCACCACTTTGATTATGTCTCATCACTATACAATCCACATAACTTGAAATTACTCGGATACTATCTGCCAAAGACTCCCCCTTAACAACAGAAGAAAACTCCCTTGCATTTTCAGTCCCGATAACTTTCCCTCCAAGTTTTAACATTGCAGATTCAAAACTCAATCTTGTCCTAGTACTCGGTTCATAAAACAAAGTAGCAAGAATTTTTCCCTTTAAAACATCAGAAGAATTCTGCCTCAACTCATCTGCTTTCTCAAATAAATCAGAAAGAAATCTTTTATCAAACTGTTGTGACTCTAAAATATGTTTAATCATATTTTTAATAAAGAATAAGAAGATTTAAAGATTATTGTCTTCCAACATATCTATCGAGTAACTATTTCCAAAGCACCTCTATATTAACAATTATACAAATCTTTAAAACAACTACCACCTATATTTAACCATGACGATAGATGTTGGAGCAATGTTAGCAAGAGAAGCATATAATAAATTAACCCCTAAACAGCGTGCAAAAGGGTTGAGGATACTTTATAGAAATCGCTCTACCCTAAATTCTTTTAATACGGGGACACCAGGGGATTGTTCTTTTAAACCAGAAGAAAAAGATTCAAATTATGAAGACCAATCTAAATCCTATTCCAATTAATTAAATTCTCTTTTATTATCTAGTAACAATTTCCAAAGCATCTCTATGTTTCAATAAATATTCTTTCCCACGAGCTCTCTTCGTCCTCGCATCAATTGCTTTAATAAAACCCTTCCCAAAATCAGTATGAAGAAAATACGCAAAGTCCAATGCTGTCGAACCACCAGGCAATAAAAAACAATCAGGTAAAATATTTCCTTTACTATCCCCAAGCTTATTTGCACCTGCAGGGAAAATTGCAATATATTTCAATAAATCAAAAACAGCTAAATTCAAAATCTCCTGAACTCCTGTCCCATCAAACTTTTCTAAAACATTTTTCTTAATACTCTCCAAAGCTTTCTCTTGCTTTTCACTTAATTCCTTAAGAATCTTAAAATTATTCTCCCCAGGGACATAATCAATCAAACCAGATTTTGCAGCCTGTCTCAACGCCAATTCAGAATCTGCAGAACAAGAATAAATTAAAAGTCCAGGGAATTCATTTTCCATCTTTTTAATATTCTCAACAGCATTAGGATGATCACATTTATTTGCTGCAATAATCATCGGCTTACTTATTTTCCTTAACGTTGAAACAAATTCCATTAATTGATCCTGATTCCAAGTACTAGCTTTTTCAGGAAGTTTAGTTTTTCTTAAAGCATCTTTAACCTGATCCTCTGAAACTTTCAATCCAGAAAACTGCTTAGCAACAGACTCAGAAAATTTACTCTTTTCCATTTCAGTCTTCCGCGCAAAACCTCTCCAAACTTTCATAAAAATATTATAATACCACAAATTCAATTCCTCTTCCAAAAACTCAACATCCTCACAAGGATTATGATTCTCAGTTGGCTTCCCCTCCAAGTCTGTTGTCCCAGAAACATCTACAAGATGAATAAACATATCTGCCTGACGCAAATCATCTAAAAACTGATTACCCAAACCCTTTCCCTCAGACGCACCCTTAACCAAACCTGCGACATCCATCAACTCAACAGGCACAAATCGATGATGATTAATACAAAACCCCTTGTTCGGATTACACTGCGTATTAAATTCCTTATCAATGCAATCAACCTTAACATACCCCACGCCATGATTCGCTTTTATAGTTGTAAAAGGATAGGATGCAATCTCAACCTCAGCCATAGTCGCTGCTTTAAAAAAAGTCGACTTCCCTACAGACGGTTTTCCTACTAATCCAAGTAACATAATAATAAAGAAAGAAATAGGTATTTATGGTTTTTGATTCGAATTTGTTAAAAGAGAATAATTTTTTATAAAAGATCTCAAGGATGAAGAAGGGGCAAAATAACTTCTTACACCAAACCGACTCAGATAAATTTCAATTCCAAGCAATTTACCTTTTGAATCAAAAAAAGGAGAACCACTATCTCCAGGGGAACCAGGAATATTTGAATATAAAAGTTTATCTCTATGATAAATACTCCCAAAAAATGCTTTTCCCCCACATCTCCCCTTAAGAAATTCTGTTTTTAATTCAAAATGAGTTGATACTCCATCTTCCTTATCTATAAAAGTATCACTATGATCAAACGGAGAAGAATCAATCTCAGGATTAATTTTTGCAAAGCTAAGATTGGAAAGAATATTTGGATTATTATTTTTAGAAAGAAATACTTGGTTAAGCTCTTTCCCTATTTCAAAAACTCCAAAAAATTTTCCCAAGGCGATATCAACTTTATCTGAATAAGCAATTATTTTGCCCCCTCCAGAAAGCCCCATATGAGGATTATAAACTCTCATCGAAACCCCTTGTTTTTGATAATTAGATAAACCATGAGCAACTGTAATAAAAAATCCATCCTTGTCTATAAAAAATCCTGTAGAAAAAGCTAGTTTTTGAGACTCATCAATATAACTAATTCCATTATTTGGATTAAATAATTCAACAACATTATTCATAACAATTAAATTAGGAGTATATTTTTTAGCATCTATTTTCTCAGAAGGAGGAGATAAAAATTTTTCTAAATTTTCATTTGGGAATAAAGGAGCATTTGGAACTAAAACTAAATCTCCAGAACCCTTAAGCGAAGCTTCCAAAGGATTATCTCTGATATTCAATTGTGAACATCCTGAAAAAAGACCTACCCCAAAAATTCCAGCATACTCAATAAATTTTCTTCTATCCATAAAAAAATCTCTCAAAAGAATTTTATAAACCTTTCTATTTTGTAACTACTCAATAATTACATGAACCTGATGGAATTTGAATCCACGACCTCCGGCTTTCTTAGATAATCAAGGCATATCCAAGATCCCTACATCCCTAACGGAACATAGTCATATAAGACCGGCGCTCTGACCAGGCTGAGCTACAGGTTCATAAAATTAAAGAATTAACTAGATATTAAAAGGTTTCTAAATTTACTTCTTACACAAAGCCAAACCATAAGAACCATCAGGAGAAGTAGACATATTAACTTCAGTAAAATATATATTTAAAAAACTCTTAAAATCATATTCATTATACTTATAAGAAACTGAAACAATTATCTGATCACCTTTATTAAAATTAACAGTTTTCTCTTGAAACTTAATTACCTTATCTCTTTGCAAAACATAATATAATTCCACCCTTGAATTAATAAATCTCACCTTTAATTTAATGTCCTCTTCCACCAACCCTAATTGCAATGGGATATGTATCAAAAAATCATTAACCTCAGGGGTATCATATGATTTAAGGATATCTTCTTCATTTTTATTATCCAATCCATTCCCGACCCATAAAAAATCTCCTTCTTTCATCGCTCTCCGAACACCATAAAGCAATTCATTAATTTCAAAATTACCAAGAGTATTCCCAAGCAACAAAATTAAATTTTTCTTATATCTTCCTTGTCTTAATAAAGAAGTAATATTCCCCATATTTTCAAAATCAGAAATATTCCATTGGAATTCCACAACCTCTCCAACTCCTAATTTAGTTATTCTAGAAATTGCCTTTTCCACCATATACCCACTAATATCAATTGGACAATATCTTATTTTACTTTTAATTTTAAGTTTTTCTAAAAACAAAGAAACCTTTTTCCCATCCCCACAACCAAGATCAATAACATTCAAAGGCTCATCCCCAAGATTTTCAAGAGTTTCATCCAAACCATTCTTTATTAAATCTATTTCTTTCTGAATAATATTTTTTTGATAATCTTTAGAATTTTCTAAATCCAAAAAAGCCTGCGATTGTTCATGTGTTAAATACCAAAGTTTAGAATCAGCAATATTCCAAATTCGCGTGTTCCCCTCTAAAGAATATCCTCTTTTGATTAATTCTCTGAAAATTAAATCGTTGATCTTTTGGTTGGCAGACATTTTAATCGAAAATAAGGGGGATTAGACCTTTTTAAGAGTTTAGCTTATTTAACAAACAGCAAACTTTATAAGGAAAATTCATTATTACCAATCATGCCCCTATAGTACAGAGGCCAAGTATGCTGCCCTTTCAAGGCAGTGACCCGAGTTCGAATCTCGGTGGGGGCGTATATTCAATCTTTAGATTGAATTCATTTCTGAATTCGAACTAGTTCAAATATCGGCCTAAACTTATGTTTAGGTTCTAGTGCCCTTTAGGGTATGGGGGCGTATCTAATATTGCAAAGCAATATTATTTTTCTTATATTGAACGAGGGGGAACTCTAAGCTCCAAAACCATCCAATAAAACTTCCAACTTAGAAATTAATTCATTCCCATTCGAATACTCAATAAAATTATCTGAAATTACCTTTAATGAATTTGGTAATTTTGAACCAGCTCGATAAATACAAACAATTGGAACTCCATAAACATCTGCCCAACCTAATTCAATCCCCAAACTTATCGAAGGATTAGAAACCTCGGCAATAACAAGATTGCATTTTCCTTGAAAATATTCTTTTGACTTAAATGAATCACATGATTTTTCATGAGGCAAAACAAAAGTATGCTTCTCATTTAAAGGACTCTTTCTAATAAATTCATATAAATTCTTATTAGCATCAAAATTTCTTAAATGAGCCACATATATCTCCATCCAACAAAGATTAGTAATCAATATATAAATTTAATTATACTTCAATCCACATTAATTTTATATAACCCCCCCCATTAAATAAATCATGGAAGAAGAACCAAAAAAATCCCCCACAAAATTACTCTTCAGTTTAATTTTCATCCTGATAGCAGTTTCACTTTTAATAATATACTGGCTGGTTCCATTCAACAACATTTCTTTTTCTCCAGACCCAGAAAATTACAACTTTAACAAAAACAATCTAAGCCTAGAAAACATGCAATTTTCCTACAACATGAGATATCCAAACAAAGAAATTTCATATAAAATAGAAAACTGCGGTTTACAAAAAACCCAAGATATGAAAAATGCATTTGAAATATTAGAAACCTCAACAATCTTAGATTTTTACCCAGTTAATTTAAATCAAGAAATATCTATAACCTGCGAAGAAAAAAATAATATTCAAAACAACTTATTCATCGCCGGGGAAGGAGGCCCAACAAATATAACATTAACAGATAAATTCAGTGTAATATTAAACGGGAAAGTTCTTCTAATAAAAAAATCCCAATGCACAAACCCCAATATCGCAATCCACGAACTTCTACACGCCCTCGGTTTTGCACATTCAGATAACTCAAAAAATATCATGTATAATTACAGCAAATGCTCACAAGAAATAGGAAGCGATATAATAAATAAAATAAACCATCTATATGAAACTCCTGTCCAAGAAGATTTAAACATAGAAGATGCATCTGCAGCAATTAAATTAAATATTTTAGAAATTAATATCAGTATCAGAAATGAAGGATTAAAAAAATCTAATCCCTCGAACCTAAAAATATATTCTAAAGAAAAACTCATAAAAGAAATAGAAATACCAGAATTAGAAATAGGACACGGAACAAAAATTATGTTATCGCATCTTCCACTAAGACAAAAAAATGTCGAAGAATTAAAACTTTTAATTGAATATGATTACGAAGAATTAGATAAATCTAATAATGAAATTATCTTAAAAATAAAAAAATAAGAATTAGTCATCTAAAAAATCTAGATCAAGATCTTCACCCTCATCTAAATGTTCTTCAAAAGTCTCTTCAAGATTGTTGCCTCTCATATTAACCTCATTTTATGTTTTCTATAAAAAAAAATAGTTTTTAAATATTTGCATAAATTAAGATATATAAGAAATATACTCTAAACAAAAATATTTATAAACCAAAAATATATCATAGAAACATAAGATGGAGCAAAAATTTATTTTCACATTATTCATTCTATTATTATTAGTCCCAACTTTATCTGCAGCAGCACTAACCGAAATAGATATTAAGACAATCCCACACCACGAAATACAATTAGTTTTATTTGATGCCAATGTAATGGGCTTCGTGCAAATAGAAAGATTCGTACAAAATGCAGATAGATATGGAGACGCCACATTTAATACCACAACAACAAAAACATTCAATATCGCTGCTTATATCAAAGATCTAGAACACCAAAGCGTTGTTTCTGAAACTTTTTCAAATTCCTATTCCTCAGGAGACGAAATTTATTTAGAAGTAGCGCCTTCTGATTTTACATTAATAGCAACGCCAGAAGGGGATGGAGCTCCAATAATAGAAGAACCAGTAATAGTCCCTGAAGAAACTATAAATGAGACCGAAGAAGAACCCTTAGCACCATTAGAAACAACAGAAGACACTTCACCTCCAGAAACCGACACCGAGCCCCTAATGGCTCCAGAAGCAGATACAGAAAAAAACAACGAAAGCAAATTTTCATTCTTAACAAATTTTGTAATTTTTGGAGAAGAAGGAGTAATCTCTTGGACAATAATTTATATTGTTGGTGGAATAATATTATTATTAATTATTACATTAATTCTAATAAAATTACTTAAAAGAAATTCAAGAAAAGGAAAAGAAATTATTGTAAAAAAATGGAGCGATAAACAAAAAGAAGGGAAAGAAGAAGCAACTTCAGAAAAACACGAAGAATTAAAAGATCTAGGTGAAAAATTAAAAGAACTTCAAAATGAAATTGTTGAATTGAAAAAAAACAAATCCCCTGAAGAACATCATAAAGAACTTGAAAAAAGAATCGCAGACAAAAAGAAACAAGTTTTAAAAGAAGAACAAGAATTGATTAAGATGCGAGAAGAAATGAAAGGATAATCTATAAATAATATATTTTACATGTCGTTCATAACAATTAATCTCCATAACAAATATCTTCCAATAACATAATTATTTACTCATAACATTCTACAAAAAATAATCCTCTTGATAAATCCCCCTAAAAATTTCATCTTAGCAAAGCCAAATGTAATTCACAATAAATTAATAAACATACCTATTCGAACCACAACATCCAGTCTGAGGATATTCATATTTCACAACTTTCCTTGAATAATCTTCTCGTTCAGAAACTTTCGACTCTGAATCTACACTATAAGACCAACCAGAAGAATCACCACACCTTTTTTGATAGTAAAACACTTCTTCTTCACCAGGATAAATATATTTAGTTAAAAGTATTGTATCGTCGTCATAATAACCCCCAAAGTTAATTCTAACAGTAAAATAACCTGGAACACAATCTGTATTCCTCACATAAACAGAATATCTATCTATATCCCCAAAAAAATCATCTGTAACTCTGTGCTGAGAAGAAGAAGAAAATTTCAAAGGATAATATCTCGTCTCTTTCGATCCAGCTTGCTTAATCACTCTTATTTCGCTTATTCGCTTAGTTGTATAAACCTTCTGCTTCGGTTGAGAAACAACATCGACTTCATTATAGGAATTTGAATTATAAGAATTTGAAACCACAGTTTTCTCACTAGATGAAGACTTACCATCTGCCAATCCAATAAATAAAACACACATCAGAATAAGAAGCACAACCAAAATCCCCCCAATAAAAAGCTCCATAACTCGCTTGCTCTCTTTCGGAGAAGAATCTACAGCAGTAGGACTCTCAAAATTATCTGAAGAATAATACGGTTCTGATGAATATTCGTCTGTCATAAAAAACAAACACAGCTTTTGTTTTTAAAGATTATTGGGGTGGGAAGGATATATTGGGGAATTAACCAGAGATTTATAATTTGTAATAATTATCTAATATATTGGAGGCAAAGTGTTAATATAGAAAGGATTATTGTTGTTCCTGCTAATATCTGTGTAGCCAATACAAGTTTCTCATTAATTTTTTGATTTTTAATATTCATAACCAATTGATAAGTATCTTCCCACTTATCATTCTCGCTTAATGCACAAGCCACTATTTCTCTCTCTGAAAGTTTTAATATTTTGCCCGCATCTTCTAATTGTTCTTTTGTAATAATTTTAACCATTTTATTCCCTAATCCTTGTTAGCTCATCAATTAATTTAAATGCGGCTTTTTTTGATTTATGCTTGCCTTCTTCACGGATTCTTATTGCAAATCCCCATCCATTACGACTATAATTTGAAGCAACCCAAAGTAAACCAATTGCAAGGAAAATAAACAAATTTAAAATAAAGACTCCAAAAGTAATTTTTTCTAATGCAAGAGTTTTAACAAAATCAAAAAAATAAAGGAGAATGGAAATCAAAAGAGCAATAAATATAGAATTATGATAATCATAAACTCTTTTTATAACAGGAAGTCTATTATTTTTAGCTTTCCTAAATATTTTTTCTTTATCCATCTCTAATTATCTCCCTCTAATTGATTATAAATCCTTCCGCCCAGATTCGAACTGGGGATCTCTCGGGTTCTGCCAGAGAGTATGGCTTCTCGAGTTTCATTTAATTTCCATGAATAGGAATATCCACCCTAGCAATAAGCTACAGCCAAGCGTTCTAACCGCTGAACTACGGAAGGTTATAATAACAAGAATTAATTCTTTTTTAAAATTATTGTATTGTTAAAATTATTTTTATTTGGATTTCTAAAGTCTCTTATCCAATGTATAAGGAGAATTCTTTCGCTGGCAAGTTTTTAATTCAATTAATTCAGGAAAAAATTTATAAAGATTTTCTCTTAATGCAAAATAACCTCTTATAACGGAAGCATATTCCTCAACCTCAGCAGGGCTATTTTTTTCACTTAATTCCCCAGAAAAAAGTTCTATTTGCTCATTTAAAAAATTATCAAAAAAAAGTACCCTTTGTATCGGATCAATAGCAAGAGGGCATTTGCCCATCAAATTTTTTGCAAGATCTAATTTAACTTGAAGACTTCGACCTTCCCCCAAAACTTCCAATTCTTCCCTAACTTCTCTAACTTCCCTAGCCCTATCTAAATTTAAAATATTTTTCATAAAAATCATTAAAAAAAGATACTTATAAATCTTCCCAATCCTACTCAACCTGCTCAGCCATAAAAAAAGCCTTATTAGATTCAATCTCTCGAACATCCCCATTTCTTTCATAAAGAGCAACAGCAGAAGGTAAAGCAAATCTACCTAACACTCCAACCTTTGAATAAATAATATAACTCAAACTTCGAACCTCTCCAGCATCTAATTTATCAAAGCCCCATTCCATCTTTCTATTTTTCGCATCAATTTTCCGAGGCTTCTCAATACCAAACTTTTCATAAAGTTTAACCAAAGACGGCAACCTATCCATAATTGTAACTCTCTCAACATATCTTCTAGCCTTAATGAATAAAGTAACTTTCAAAGCAAACTCTCCACCCTTAGCCCGAACAAATGAAACTCTCTTTTTCAAAATAATATCTTTAGTTGAATAAATTTTAACAAAAGCAACAATCAAAACAACCAAAATAATAACAATCAATGGGAACAACCAATTTGTTTTAACATTTATTTTCAAAGTTTCACTCGGCTTCAACTGCCTTTCCCAAGTATAATAAACACTCCATCCTTCTCTCTGAACAGAAGTTGGTTCAGGACTAATGCTCGTAAACAGCCTCGTCAAAACATTTTTCTTCATTGAAACAATAGCTTCCTGCATCACATTTCCATCATTAGTTTTTTCAATTATATCTGTACCAATAAAAAACCCATAATTCTGAGTTTCTGTAACCAAAGAATCAACTTCTTCAAAATTAATTATCCCCTCAATCTTAGAACTAACTTCTCCCGCCTTTATCTTAGCCTCCAAAGTATAAAACCCTGCCAAAAGTTTTCTAAAATCATCTTTATTTAAAACAACTTCAAATTCCTTTTTTTCATTTGGACCCAAAGTCAAATCTTTCTCAAGATCAAAAAAAGACGAACTAAATAAAATATTCAAACTTTCAAAATTAAAATTTCTTGTATTCTCAACATAAACATTAAGTGAATTTTTCTCCACATTAAAATTATTTGCACCAATTTCAAATGCATCCTCCAAATCAATTATCTCAAAAATCAATTCCTTCTCAAGAGTTTCTTGCTTATCCCTAAAAATCTTATAATTAAATTTATAAAATCCTCTATAATCTAAATTTTCACGAGGATAAATTTTAAGCTGAATTTCCTTAACCCCCTCAGATTCAATTAAAATTTTCTCAACAGGCTCCATTTCAAAAGCAAGTGAATTTGAAAATCTAAAATTATTCGAATCTCCATTATTTGTAAGTTTTAAATTAAAAATAGTTGGAAAATCAACCCCTGCAACCATAACTTCTCTCGAACCCAAACTCTCAACTTCAAGAGAAAGAACACAAGGTAATATTAAAATTCCCATCAAAAACAAAATCATTAACTTTTTCATGTTAAATATACAAACCTTCATTATATAAATATTTCTTTTGAAAAATAGCTATTATACAGAAACTATGTTTGCCCTTCTAAATCCAAATAAGCCTTTGCATTTGAAATAAATTTATCACAAGCACCATAAACCTTATCTTCATATTCTTCTATTCTTGAAGGAATAATCCATTTCTCATAAACTCCTCTAAGAAAAATATTAAAAGCATTTGATGGCATTTTCCCATCATAATCTTTTTCAAGAATACCTTTAACCTTAATTTTCACCCCACCATCATTTGTCTTAATTTTCTTCCCCCCTTGATTAATCTCAACACTTTTCAAACCTTTAACAGAAAATTCAAGCTTAATATGCATCTTAAAATAATCAGTCATTTTTTTATCACAATCCCATTTGATAGTTATTTCTTTTTCAGGACCTTTTATTTTCTCTTCATATTTTGATTCAGAAACACCAACCCCAATCTCTTCAGACAAAAACTCATGGCAAAAAGCATAAAAATCTTTAAAATTAAAAATCCCTCCATACTTTGTCGCACTTGAAAAAATTGTATCTTTTTCACCCATAGATTAATTAATTAAATTCTATTTAAATACTTAACTCTTAAGAAAGATTTCTACAAGACTCACATAAAAGCATCCCATGGGTTTTCTGTAACAAATCATGATTTCCACATTCCTCACAAATCCCCTCCACAGCATATTTTCTTTCTTTACTCCGAATCCTTTTCAATTTAGCAGCCCTTTCCCTTATTTCATCAAACTCGTCCAATTCAGGATACATTTCAGGATGAAAATTTAAAATATCACTAAGAGTCACCAAACCCACAAGCTCCCCTTCATGAATAACCGGAAGTCTTCCAAATTTAAGTTTCTTCATTTTTTCAATAACATCTTTTATTGGCATTGAAGGTTTTATTGTCGCCAACTTTTTAGGAGAAATATCAATCGCCAGAACTTCCTTAAGATCCTTTTTTGACTTCTTAGTTAAAGCCCACATAACATCTTTCTGAGAAATCAAGCCCACAAGTCTTTTATCTTTAACGAGAAGTATACTCCCAACCTTTTTCTTAACCATCTTTTTCACACAATCTAACAAAAAAGAATCTGGCTTAGCAACCAACGGTTCGCGAGTCATTATATCTGAAACCTGTAATTTATGCATAAAAATAAAATAGGAATCACGCTTATAAATATTATTCAGCACTGAAAAGTTACTTTAGACTATAACAATATTTAAAAGTCAACTTTTAACTAATAAGAATGTCCAGAACACAAAATCTCATAATCTATTTTTTTCATTTTTTCTAAAGAAGCTTTCATCTCATCAGGCAAACTCCCTGGCAAATCAGTTCTCCCAATATAACCATTATCAAAAATATGATCGCCTGAAAATAAAACTTTTTCCTTCGGCATATAAAAAACAACACTCCCTTTCGTATGACCTGGGACTTTTATTATCTCAAATTCCTTCATTTTAAATTTCTCTAAATCCAAAATTTTATCACTCTTAAAATCTTTTTTATCTCCATAGACTTTTGCATTTTTAAAAATAGAAATATTTCCATCATGATCAAAATGCTTATGAGTCATTAAAATAATATCCACTTTCTCTAGGGGAATACCAATACTTTCTAAATCTCTTTTCAAAGCAAACCTATTTGGTAAAGAACTCGTATCAATAATTATATTCTTCCCCCCAGCTTTTACAAAATAAACACTTGAGCCAAATATTGAAAAGTTCATTCCCCAGATATTTTTTTTAATTTCCCCTATCATCCATTAGAAAAAGATTTTACATTTAATAAGTTAACTATAAAAACATTAATTTATTTTTATTTCAATGAAAAAAGAGGTACACCACAAAGCCCAAAAATCATCTCATTTATTTTGGGGGATAGGAACAATTGGAATTTTAACATCTTTTATTTTAGCCCCAAAAAAATTAATCGGATTCTCTATCTTAGAAAACATCTCCCTAAATAATCCTTCTCTGCCAATAATAATTTTTTTCTTATCTTTATTGGCACTTTTAGCTGGATTTTTCAAAAATAGACATGCAGAAGAACTTAAAAAAAGACATTCATTGTTTGGAAGATGAGAAAACAGCCAGAACTAAAACCACTTTTCCTAGAAAGAATGCAAAAACTTTTAACAGAAAAAAGTGATTTTGAAAAATATCTAGACATTTTAAAAATATCCCCAGTAAAATCAATCAGATGCAACACATTAAAAATATCCCCAAAAGAATTAATAAAAAAACTGGAAAATAAAAACTGGAAAATAAAACAGCCTTGGAAGAAATTCCCAGAAATAATGATTGTCGAAAATGAACTTTCCCCAGGGGAATTAGGAAGAGCCATAGAACACTTACTCGGCTATTATTATATTCAAGAATTATCCAGCATGCTCCCAGCATTAACATTAAATCCTAAAGAGAATGAAGAAATTTTAGATTTATGTGCAGCTCCAGGAAGCAAAACAACTCAAATTTCTGCAAAAATAAATAACACAGGAAATATTCTTGCAAACGAAGTTTCTATTGGAAGACTAAGGATCCTCGCTTCAAATTTAGAAAGATGCGGATGTGCAAATGTAATAATCTCAAGAAAAGAAGGGGCCGCACTTTGCAAAAGACTAAAAAAATATAACAACTACGAATTTGATAAAATCCTAGTCGACGCACCCTGTTCAGGAGAAGGGACTCTAAGAAGTTCACCAAAAACATATTCAATGTGGAACATTAAAACAATAAATAATCTTCCAAAAATACAATTTGACTTATTCAAAAATGCATTTGAAGTTTTGAAAATCGGGGGAGAAATAATCTACTCAACTTGCACTCATGCACCAGAAGAAAATGAAGGCGTTGTAAGTAAAATATTAGAGGAATTCAAAGATCAAATTGAAATCCAAGAAATAATTCTTCCAATCAACACTCGAAAAGGAATTCTCAAGTGGGAAGATCAGGAATTCAACAAACAAGTTGAAAACTGCGCACGAATCTATCCACACGATAATAACACAGAAGGATTTTTTATTTCTAAATTTAAGCGGGTTAAATAATCCCAAAATCAAAAATTTGCTTCAATGCCAATCCTAATCCTAAAAGAAATAAAATCACACCAACAAGTTTATTCAAAGTTTTCTCATTCAAAAGATTTGCAATTTTAGCAGACGCAAAAGCACCGAAAATAGCACCAACCCCTGCGATAAGAACCAACTCAATTGGAAAAGACTGATAAGTAAAATGACTAATTGAACCAGCCAATGCAATAAAAATCATAATAAAAACCGACGTCCCAATCGCCTTATGAATTTTAAAACCCATTATCCAAGTCAACACAATCAAAAGCGTTATCCCTCCGCCAGCCCCAAAAGAACCTGCAATCAGACCAACAACAAAAGCAACAAGCAAAGTAAAAAGATATCTTTTATTTTTATAATGCAAATGAAGCTCCTCAACAGCCTCCTTAGTTTCCTCTTTAATTTTTTTAGTCAAAAGATTTAACCCTGTGAAACAAACAACTATCCCAGTTAAACCAGAAAGCAAAAACTTGGGTATATGAAATGAAATATAAGTCCCAATCAAAGTCCCAACAACAGCAATTAAAATCAAATGAATTCCAAGACGAAAATTAATATTGTCATATTTCCTATAGATAAACATCGCACACAAAGACGCAATAACATCAATACCCAAACTCACCCCAATTGCAAGAAAAATATCATAACCTAAAAAAACAACCATCAAAGGCACAGCAACAACCACAGCACTTGCTCCAAGAAGCCCGGTCACAATTCCTGCCGATACTCCTGCAAGCAGAAGAATTATTATTTCATACATAAAAAGTAAAAGAATTTAATATTTTTAAAGGTTTGATTTGGGAAAAATAGGAGGATAAAGTAGGATTAATCCCGATATTAATTACAATATTACTCAAACTCTTTTAAGCTTAATAATCTTGTTCAGAATATAATTTCCCATCTTTATACAATTTATAATCAATCATCCCAGGATAATTAATAAAGAAATATTTTTCGGATTCATCTACATAAAAACTGGAATCTAATTCTTCTTCTGTTTTATTCATATAACCTAAAAATAATTCTTTTGCTCCTTCTATTGTGCTTATCTCTTTCCCATAATCTTTAATAAAATGCCCCCCTAATCCTTCACAACTATTTTTCATCCCAAAAAATCCGACATTTAGCCATATAGAGATAATAATTAAAATTATTAATAAGGGGACAAATGCAAATTTCCATTTAGATTTTACTTTTTTAAATGGAAGATATAATGATAAAAAACCAATTAAAATTATTGAAATAATTAAACTACTCCAAAAAACTATTCCACCTTGGAAATAAGATATACATAATGTCATAATTTAATCAATGTTCATTACATATAAAAAAGCTTCTAAGACTTCAAATAGGATTGCAATGAAAAGCAAAATCCCTAACCCTATCCAAAAAACATTTTATCCCCTCCACAACATAAATCCTTATAAATAAAAAGAATTTATATCTATCATGGTGAGCGAAATCTGGACAGAAAAATATAGGCCAACAAAATTCTCAGAACTTGTAGGCCAAGAGGACATCTTAAAGAGAGTTGAATCCCTCACAAACGCAATGAACATCCCACATCTAATGTTCGCAGGCCCAGCAGGAACAGGAAAATCAACACTTGCACTTATTGTAGTAAAAAGCCTGTACAACGACCAGTGGAAAGACAATTATTTAGAACTAAACGCATCCGATGAAAGAGGAATAAATGTAGTTCGTGAAAAAGTAAAAAACTTCGCAAGAACAAAATCTCTAGGGAAAGTACCCTTCAAAGTAATCTTCCTCGACGAAGCAGACGCCTTAACACCTGAAGCACAACAAGCACTAAGAAGAACCATGGAAAACTATGCTCAAACATGCAGATTCATTTTATCATGCAACTACTCCTCAAAAATCATCGACCCAATCCAATCTCGTTGTGCAATGTTCAGATTCAGACTCTTAGAAAAAAAAGACATTGAAAAATATTTACAAAGAATTATTCAAGGAGAAAATTTAACACTACATCCAGAAGCAATGGATATTTTATACGAAGGAAGCGAAGGAGATTGCAGACGTTCAGTAAACCTACTCCAAGCAACAGCATCAGTATCTCCGATAGTAAGCCCAGAATTAATATCAACAATAATCTCACATGCAAAACCAAGAGATATTAAAATAGTTTTAGATTACGCACTAGCAGGGGATTTTGAAAACTCAAGAGAAAAATTACTAGACATCATGCTAAAAGAATCAATCTCTGGACAGGATGTAATAAAAGCCATTCAAAAAGAAATCTGGAACTTGCCAATTGAACCTGAAATAAAAGTTAAACTAACAGAAAAAACAGGAGAAATTGAATTTAGAATCACAGAAGGAAGTGACCCATTTATTCAACTTCAATCACTTATAGCTAGTTTTGTCTTAGCTGGCCGAGGAAAGTAAAATGAAAATCTTCATCGCAAGTAGTAAACATTTCTACCATAAAATTCCAGAAATCCAAAAGAAATTAGAAAAAAAAGGACATAAAATACACTTGCCAAATTCATATAATGAGCCATTCAAAGAAGAAGAAATGAAAAAATTAAGCCCAAAAGAACATATAAAATGGAAATCTGAAATGATGAGAAAAGATAAAATAAATATTAACCCAAATGATGCAATACTTGTTTTAAATTTTGAAAAAAAAGGAATTCCAAATTATATTGGGGGAGCAACATTTTTAGAAATATACAAAGCATGGGAACTTAAGAAAAAAATATTTATTCTAAATAATCTTCCAAAATGCTCTTTTACAGACGAATTAATTGGATTTAATCCAACAATATTAAATGGAGAAATTAATAATTTAAAATGAAAACCTGGGTTGAAAAATACAGACCACAAAAATTCTCAGAAATTAAAGGACAAGATTTAGCAATTGACAGGGTACAAAAATTTGTAAGTGAATTCAAAAAAGGAAAAAAAGTTTTACTATTACACGGCCCCCCGGGCATAGGAAAAACAACCATGGTCCACGCAATTGCAAGAGAAACAAATTCAGAAATCTTCGAACTAAATGCATCTGACCTAAGAAACAAAGGAAAACTCCAAGAAGTTCTAAAGCCATCAATCCAACAAAAATCTTTATTTAATAAAAACAAAATAATCCTCGTAGATGAAGTTGACGGGATTTCTGCATCAGACCGAGGTGGGCTTCCAGAACTCTTAACTTTAATCTCAAGCTCAACATTCCCAATGATAATCACAGCAAACGACGCATGGAAAAGAAACCTAAGCTCATTAAGAAAAAAATGCGAATTAATAGAATTAAAAGACATCAGCCAAAGCATTATGGTCGACATCATGTTTGATATTTTAAGAAAAGAAAATTTATTTGTAAACGCAAATATTGTAAAAAGCTTAGCACTAAGAGCAAAAGGAGATTTGAGGGCAGCAATAAACGACTTGCACACAGTTTCAAGAATGCGAGACCCATCTGAATTAACCTTTGATGAAAGAGACAAGGCAAAGGGAATTTTCAACGCACTTCAAAAAATCTTCAAAGAAAAACCAACAAAGGAAACCCTAGAATTATTTAATTCAGTAAATATGAGCATGGATGAAATAATCCTCTGGATGGAAGCAAATATACCAACAGAATATTCTGGAGAAGAATTAGCAAGAGCATATGAATTATTAGCAAAAGTAGATATTTTTAGAGGACGAATCTACAGAAATCAATATTGGAGATTCATGGTTTATGAAAATGCCTTCCTAAGTTTTGGAATCTCTGCTGCAAAAAAACAAAAAACAGAAGGTTTCTCAAAATACAAAAAGCCAACAAGAATACTAAAAATTTGGATGAATAACCAACGCACAGCAAAGAAAAAATCAATTGCCTACAAATACTCAGAAAAAGTTCATGTCGGTGGGAAGAGGGCAATGAGTGAATTCCCAGTCATAAAACAAATAATTAATTCAAACCCAGAAATAGCAAAAGAGCTAAGATTAAATGAAGAAGAGTTAGTTTATTTGAGGGAATAATCTCTACTACATCTCTTACCTAAAGCCATCTCTCTCCTCCTAGAATTTAAAAACATTCTCCCAGCAACCTTTCTTTTATCTGCCGGAACATTTTTCCTCCTACATAAAGATTCATAATAATAAGTACTTACCTTCGCCCCAACTCCACGACTAGGAATATATTTGGGGGCATTCCTACAAAATAACGGATTAAAAACTTTCATATTAATTTTATATAAATTTATTTTTTAAAGATTACTATTTCAAAAAATTTAACACTGAGCACTTGTTGCACTAGCGCCAGAAGCATCCCATCCCCACATTGAAGAAGGACTTGCCGAAGACAATTCTAAATCACATCCACTTGGAGCATTATTAAAAGCAGCACAAACTGTTGAAAGATAAGAAGCTGAATCTCTTCCACTACTTGCTTGAGCACCATTAACAACCAAAGTTGGACTTCCTTGAACACCATAAGACTGGCTTAACTCAGAATCTTCTGCATAATATTTCTCAGCATTTCCATTTGAAATACACTCTTCCATTGCAGCAACATCAATTCCTGCCTTTGCCAAAGCAGATTCATAATCTCCTTCAACTAAGAATTCTCTTAAATAAGATAAATATTTTTCAGATTGCTCTTCACGAATACAAACTTGTCTCGGAGTTTCTGTTTCTTCAGGATCATGCATGAAATAATGAACAAATCTAATCTTAACATCTACAGAATCCCCCATAGCTTCCATAAAAGGAATGAAGCCTTTTTCAGCTTGAGTACCATAAGGGCAATGAGTCATAACAAATAATTCCGCAACAGGCTTATCAGACTTAACAACATCAACAGGTTGTTGCGCTTGAGGCGCAGAATCTGCAGAATCTTCCATAACCAAAGGGCTCAAAGAACCAGCATATTTCCCATCCTTAGTTGCAAAAATAGGAACCATCTGCCCATTATATAAAAAATTAACTTGATAAACTCCACTAATTTCATCAACAGAATCAAATTCTAGTCCTGTTGCACCATTTGCTTCATAAAAATCTAAAAGCTGAGCCCCAATATCTTTATCAGAAACAACTCCGCCAGTTATTGAAGAACCTCCAACCAACATAACAATTAAAATAATTGACAAAAGACCTAAAACAAAAGTTGAAATCATAAATGGATTTTCTCGAAATTTATCAGTTAAAGTTTCTTTATTGTCTCCAGAATCTTCTTCTACAACTTCCTTCTCATCAATCTTTTTATTTTCGTCCTCTTGCTTTTCCATATTAAGTTTTAGAAAATAGGTTTTATAAATCTTTTGGGGAAATTAATTACTAGAACCAAATAATTAAAAACCTAAATCTCTTTCCAAATTCATGCCATATGATATTGTAATAGGAAGAGGTTCTTCAGACAAAGAAAAACTTGGGAAAAAAGGGTTGAGTTTTATAGGAAAAGGATATGTAAAAATGGGGAGATACACTTCTTTATCAAATAAACTTTTCATGGATGTCGCACGAAGCCACGTAGTCCTAGTCGCAGGAAAAAGAGGTTCAGGTAAATCATATACATTAGGAGTTTTAATGGAAGAACTTGCAAATCTCCCAGACGGAATAAATGAAAACATAGCCTCAATAATTTTCGACACTATGGGAATCTATTGGACAATGAAATTCCGAAATGAAAAAGACAAAGAACTAATCAGAGAATGGGGACTAGAACCACAAAGTCTAGCAGTAAAAGTTTTCATACCCTACGGACATTTTGATTCTTTTATAGAAAAAGGAATCCCTGCAGACGAAAAATTCGCACTCGATGTAATGGAAATGACTGCAGAAGATTGGATACTAACTTTCGGGCTAGAAATAATCCACCCCGTCGCTGTTTTAATTGAAAGGGTAATAACTAGACTTTTCCTAAAAGGAGATTTTAACATCAATGATATTTTATCAGAATTAAAAAAAGACGACACAACTTCAAGAGAAAACAAAAACGCGGCAGTAGGTTTATTTGAAGCAGCAGACACCTGGGGCATATTCGCAAGAGAAAAAGCCGGAGCAACACAAGTCTCAGATTTAATCAATGCAGGAAAAACATCAGTCCTAGATTTAAGTGTTTATAATTCAGTAGGAAGTTTCAATGTCCGTGCATTAGTTATAAGTTTACTTTCAAGAAAAATATTCAACCAAAGAATGTCTGCAAGAAAAGATGAAGAAGTAAGTGCAATAGTAAAAGGATTAGAATTTGGAAGCAGTTTTGAAAAAAAGAAAAACCCCTTAGTTTGGATGTTCATTGACGAAGCACATGAATTCTTACCCCTGGATAAAAAAACAATTGCAACAGACGCGCTTGTCCAAATATTAAGAGAAGGTAGGCAACCCGGGCTATCTTTAGTTTTAGCAACACAACAACCCGGACAAATACACAGAGACGTAATGACCCAATCAGATATTGTAATCGCCCACAGAGTTACAGCAGCTCCAGATATAGAGGCTCTAAACCACATTATGCAAAGCTATTTACTTTCTGGAATCAAAAAATACATGGACGATCTTCCTCATCTAAAAGGTTCTGCAATAATTCTAGACGACAACTCAGAAAGAATTTATCCTATGAGAATGAGGCCACGATTTACCTGGCACGGCGGAGAAGCTCCAACTGCTGTTCCTGTTGAAAAACGATTATAATAATCTTTATAATAAATTTTAAAGGTTAATTTATGTTAGTATTCTTATTAATAATGAACCACAAGAAAAAATTGCTTATCTTAAACAAGCTTAAAATCAACTCTTACCCGAAACTTATACGGCGCAATATCTCCTGCTAATTTTTTACCAAGAATTTTAATTTTCTTCTTACTTTTCTTCGCACTCTCTTTAATTTTCTCAATAACAGAATCAAGCTCATCAACCTTGCAAAAATCATAATAATAAATTCTCGTACCTTTTTTAGAAAATTTAAACGCAGACTCTAAAAAATTATCTTTCAAATTTGGACGAGGCATAACAATAACATCCATCTTTCTATCTAACTTCAACTTCTTAACATCCCCCTTAACTAATGTAACCTTATCTTTCAATTTATTTAACTCGATATTCAACTCAGCATATTTATTTGCCTCCCTATTAATTTCATTAGAATAAACTTTCCCAGCCTTAGAATTCTTAGCAATGCAAATTGAAAAAGGAGCAACGCCTGCAAACATAACCAAAACTTCTTCGCCTTTCCTTATTTTAGAAGCCACTTCTTTTCGCTCATTACTCAACCGAGGAGAAAAATAAGTATTATCAATATTAAAACGAAAAACACAATTATTCTCTTTATACAAAACTTCTTTATTTTTTTCACCAACCAAATGCCTTGTTTTCATCTTTCTCAATCTTCCAGAAAATTTTCCAGACTTTTCCAAAACAGTTTTTACAGATTTATTTTTACTTAAAATCTCTTTTGCAAATTTCTTTTTTTCAATTAACTTAAATTTTTTATTTGGGAAATTAACAATTGCTATATTCCCTAAAACACTAAAAGATTTTTGACCCATCAAATAAAAAAGCAAAACCAGTATAAAAAAGTTTATAATAAGTAATTTCTTAGATAACTTATGAATAAAAAGGTGATTGCGACATTTATATTAGGGTTATTTACAATTAGTCTAGCAAGTGCATATGGATATTATGGAGGAGGAATCGGAGGGCTACTAGACAGCATCGGCGGAGAAAATATTTTTTTAGGAGGAACTTTTATTTTATTTTTCGCAACTTTATTCTATGGTCTAAATAGATCAATGAATAACCCTCAAATATCAGGAATAATCTCACTAATAATATCTCTATTTATAACATATGGGCTTCATAAAACAAATTTTGATCTGGAGAACATTTTTTATAAGATAGGAATCCCAGACGGAGCCTCACTTATAATAATCTTTATAATAATAATCGGTGCAGGAATATTCTTATGGTATAAAAGTGGATTCCCAGGAATACTCATAAGTCTAGGGGCCATTTTATTATTTTTAGGATTTGCCAACCTCGTTTATGAAAAAACAACAACTATAATTATTGGATTCATTCTTATGGCGGTTGGAGCAGGATGGTGGAAAAAATATCCTCCAAAAGGAAATAAGGCTAAAGGACAGGTAGTAATAAACAACTGAGGTCAAAATGAAAAAAATTCTTCCCTTAATTTTAACTCTTGCTTTGATTAATTTTACAAGTGCAATTATGAGTATAGGTGATGTCTTAGATAAAATAGGTCTGGAAAATATTATTCTTATTCTAGCATTTTTAATTCCATTTACCATAATATCATTATTAATTGGGAAAAGAATAAAAAGTAAAATAATCACTATAATATTCGCAGGAACCCCCTCAATATTTATTATATATTTAATGAATAACTTAAATATAAGTGATTTTTTATTAAATTTAGGAATCTCCACAAATATTTTATATAAAATAATTCCCATCCTCATCGGAATATTCCTTCTAATAGTAATAATAAAATACAGCTTTTCTGCATTAATTACTCTACTGGGGGCCATTTTAATATTTGCAGGAGCAATAGGAATTATTCATGAAAAAACATTCTCACTTATTGCAGGAATAATATTTATAATTCTTGGACTACTTTTTATGTGGAAAAAAAAAGCTAAAGAAAACCAGCTTGGGCCCAACTCTCTAAGAGAATATTCAAATCCCAAAAATTTTAGAAGCGCTACAAAATGGGGTGCAAAGAAAGGCTGGGGAGCAACTAAATGGGGAGCGAAGAAAGGCTGGGGAGCTACAAAGATAGGAGCAAAAACTGGCATCTGGGGAATAAAAAAAGGAGCTCAAGCAACTAAATGGGGAGCAAAGAAAGCAAAAAAAGCTTATAATAACAAAGGGAACCTCGGATTTTTCGCAAGGATGAAGCAAAAAAAATTTCAAAAAAAATTAACAGGAAACCAACAAGAAATAAAGTCTAAAAAAATGACACGAGCTCAAAAAAAAGAAATGAAAAAAAATAAATCTATGATGCTTACAGGAAATACAAATAATCAACCAAAGAAAAAAAGTTGGTTTGGGGGGAAAAAGACTCCAAAACTAAAAAACAGACAAATGATTATTCCACATAAGGAAGAAGATGCAAATAAAAAAACAGAAAGAATTAAACAAGAAAAAAAATTAGAAAAAAGAAGGGCGAAAGGAAGAAGTATAGAAAAAAGCTTAGAAGAAATAACACAAAGAAAAATAAAAGAAGATAAAGAGTTTAAACGAAAATGGGAAGAAGAACAAGAAGAAAGAAAATTAGAAGAAGAAAGAAATAAAAAAATAAAAATTGCAGAAGAAAAAGCTCAAACACGTATTGCTTTAAGAAAAAGATTAAAGAAGAAGAGAACACCTCCAAAAAAGGAAAGCGAAAAAGCCTGAAAAAGAAGAACCCATAAAACCCAAACAACCAGAAATTCAAAAGGCTGAAGAAGAAAATCCTTCAAAAAAAGAAAACCAGGAACCCATAAAAAAAGAGAGAAAGAAGAAAGGCCCAGAATTTTTTGAAAGAAGAAGACAAACAAAACAACAAAAAATATCGGAAACAAGTATAAGTGAGCATAAAAGAAAAATGAATCTTCTTCCTGAAAGAGTAAAAAGAAGAGAAGAAGAAGACAAGAAAAAAATCATAAAAAAATATGGGAAAGAAGAATATGAAAAATTCTTGAAAGAAGAAGAATGAAGCCAAAAAAAATATGGTTAAAAATAGCTCAAACACTTCCCAAATAATAAATTTTAAAAAAACTTCATCTGCTTTCTAAATCTTCGAACATATCTTTTTCCAAATAATCCAATAATTAAAATTCCAAATGAAATTAAAAATATTGTTATAAAACTAGAATAACTTTGAAACAATCCCCCAATTATACTAAACCCAGTTAAATTCAAACTCATAAAAAATAAGGAAATAATAAGCCCAACAATTCCAATTCCTAAAAATACACTAGAAACTTTTGAAGTTTTATCAATTCTATCCCCAATTAAATTAAACTTCATCCGAGGTAATTTCTTTCCTTTTTCCCCCTTCTTTTTCCAATAAGCCAAATCATGAATTTTATTTGCAGTATAAGAAAGTGTACTAGGAATTACTTTAGCAGCCAGATATCCCGTCACTGCCAACCCCGCAGATTCATAAGGATGCTGATAAACATTTATTGCTGCATTTGCCAAACCAGTAGATATAGGCCCATAAATCTGGTCTACTCTATCCAAATCAATCCCTTGCTCAAGAAGCTGTCTCCCCATCTCATACATTTTTATGGCTCCCTCTTTACTATTTCTCGCAAACTCCACATATTTGTCTAACCCCTCCGTATCTTTAAATTTCTCTGGAGCTTCCTTAAGAATATCAATTAATTTATTCCCATGTTGATAAGTTTCTGAAGCAGAATCAACTGCATCTGAAATACTCTTCCGAACACTTGTTTTTTCTCCCGAAAATAATCTCCCGAAAAATCCAATTGTTTGATCCCCAGCTACATGAATCTTATCCACAAGATTTGAACTAGAATCTGCAAAATTATGATATCCTGTCTCAACCCCCTCTCTAAATTCCTGAGCCTTTGAATATAAGCCTTCTTTTGCAAGACCATAACTCACAGCTGCAAGAGCAACAGGCATTGTTGTTTTTTCTGCGAGAACTCTTAAAAGATTTATGGAATCCTCCGTAACAGTTCTTTTATTTTTGCCAGCAACTCTCCTCACCCCAGGAATTTTCTGAGGCAAAGTTCTTGCTCCAAGATAACCTGCTCCAATCCCCAATGTTGCAAGCAAGCCAACCGCAGCACTAACAACTACAGGATCATCTGAAAAATTTTCCAATGCATTTTGAGCCAACCCGACAAAATAATCTGTGGCATCTGAAACATGACCCTCTATAACATCACCTCGTTTTTTCAATTCTCCCATAAACTGTTGACCTGTACCATGCCCTCCCAAAAGATTTCCATTTACAACCGACTTAACATCAACAATAGAATTAACATCATCCACAATTCCCCTCCCCCCAGTAATTATATTCCCACCCTTAACCTTTTCAAGATTTTCAACCAAACTTCCCAAGTCTCTCTCTAAAGGCTCTGAAGATTTCACCAATTCTCCAGCATTCTCAGCAACTTTTTTTGCAGTATTAAAAGACTCATATGTTCTCTTAGGAAACTCATAAATAAATTTTGCCCCATTTTTCAAATAATTAAAAAATCCTTGATCTGAAGAAGTCGCAGCACCAACAGCAGTTCCAACACCGACAGCAGTTCCCGCCCCGATAAAAGGAGCCTCTACAACCTTCCTTCTTAACCGCGTAGGGAATCTTGACTTCTCAGACCATTTATCAAAAAAATTCCCAACCTTTTTCAAAACACCACCTTCCTCTTTTGCCATAATAAATCAAGCAAACAAACATTTTTATAGTTAACTCTCCTTAAAATAAAATGCAAGAAACTCTAGAAGAATTAACAAAACACGCAGAAAAATTTAAAGCTCAAAAAGAAGGCCACAAAATTCCTCTCCATAAAAAAATGATCAGAATTTTAAAAGAAAACTGGTATAATACAACTAAACCCCCAAGTAAAAATAAAGATTTAATTTCAACATTAACAAGAGGACAACCAGGGGGACAACAATTTTACATGCTATGGAATTTATCCACCGAAGCACATCAGGACTTTAATGAAATAATTGGGGCTACAGCATATCATTTAAAAAAAATTTCTCCAAAATCTGCAACTTATTTAGGAATTTTCAAAGGACTTTCAGAATTAATATACGGCCTAAAAGAAGATGAATCAAGGGACCCAATTAAAAAAGGCATGAGAACAATTTCTGGGCTTACAGGATTATCCAAACATCTAAAAGAAGTTGAAGACCCTGAAGCAAAAAAACTTGGAGAAAAAGCATATAGATTACTTAATAAGCACTTCCCAAGTGAAGAAGAAAAAGCTGCCTAAAACCACTTATCTAATTTATTTTGAGATTTTTTCTTTTCAATAATCTTTAATCTTTCAAGTTGCTTATTAACTCTTTCTTCAGAAAAATTATGTCTCCCAACAAGAATCTCTTTTATTTTTTCTTCATCAACTTTTGGGAATTCTATTTTAGAATCAACAACTTCATGCTTATGAAATAATTCAAAAATTTCCTTCCAATCAAATTTATCCTCTTCAGGAAGATTATCAATCTGCTCTCTAACTTCCTTAAAAATTTCAACAGGATATTT
>Ga0208904_1000058_pt1 | contig 101415 bp, 148 predicted proteins | sample AntAceMetag02UKB_FD_184774 | JGI IMG/M metagenome (GOLD analysis project Ga0208904, IMG submission 184774) | Saline lake microbial communities from Ace Lake, Antarctica - Antarctic Ace Lake Metagenome 02UKB (SPAdes) (version 2) | ecosystem: Environmental > Aquatic > Non-marine Saline and...
GTCTTTCTGTATCGTGTTTCGGTGCTCGGTCCTGTGTAAGAATTATTTTTTACTGTTCCTGTTCCCATTGACAGTGGATCAGGTGAGGAGGAGGGGTAGCAAATGGCTGAATGGATCAGCTTAACAGAGTTTGCCAAGTGGCATGGGTGGTCGACCAAATGGGTTCGAACACTTGCCGGGAAAGGAATGCCCTCCCGGAAGGTCAAGGCAAAGAAGGGAGGGGGAAAACCTCGCTACCAATTCAATCAAGAGGAATGCATCAAGTGGCTATCCATCAAAGGCCATGTATCGAAGGGCATGAAGAATCTTGCGGATCAGAATCGTCCTACCCCGGCACCGCCCTCTGTCTCCTCTCGAAAAGATGACACCAGTGGCTTCGATATCGACAAGGATCTTGCCAACCGGCCCGGATTGCTCGGAACCTATGAGAGAGCCAAACTTGCGGAATATACCACAGCAACCTTGATCATGCAGAGGAAGAGGGATGGCGACACCGATGATGCCGAGAGATTGCAGAGACTCTACATCAAAGAAGTGTCCTTGGTGCAGAAGCTATCCGAAGCCGTGGACAAATATCAGGTGACAAGAGGGAAGCTCATCGATGCCGATATCGTCCGGACTTTGTGGACACGGATCGGGACAGCCTTCCAAAACTCAGTAATGTCTATCGGGGCCGATGTTGCTCCCATTGTCCGGCAGCATATGAAGTCCCCGGATGATGTGGAAGCAGTCCGTCAAGTGATTGATGAAAAGGCAAGAGATATCCTCCTCATGTTGAGTGGAGGATTACCAGAGCAAATCGATGTTGATGCTAACGAAAATTGAGGCAAGCCCTCTCGCTGGAATCATGGGAGCGATCCGCCCACCAGAGAAACTGGATGCAGATGAATGGGCAGAAGCCAATCTCGTATTGTCTGAGCGCAATTCGATGATCGCCGGGCCACTCCGTCTGTCGGTGACACCCTATCTCCGGGGACCACTCAAATTCTTTTCTGATCCTAATGTGCGGAGAGTGTCTTTGTGTTGGGGTACGCAGTCAGGCAAGACGACCATGATCTTCTGTTGTATGGGTTACATCGTGGATTATGCGCCAGGGCCAACCCTTATCGTTTACCCGACCATTGATATGGCGACTGCAGTGAGCAAGGATCGGTTGCAGCCCCTACTGATGGATTGCCCGGCTCTCAGGAAGCACATGACTAAGAGCACAGATGATTTGCAATTGCTCTCTTACACACTCGATGCCATGACGGTCCGCTTCGGATGGTCGGGATCGTCGGTCAGTGTTAGGTCCCATCCCATCAAATATCTGTTCAAAGATGAAAAGAGTGCCTTCACACCCGGAGCATCGAGGGCAGCAGACGAACGGACCAAGACTTTCTGGAACCATAAGATCGTGGAAGTGTCTACCCCGGAGAGGCAGGACGATCCGATGTGGCAGACCCTTGGCCTTGTCCCGAAGAGTGATGAGTTCCATGGGCAGGAGTTATGGCAGACCTACAACTGGAAAACCAATGGATCAACGGCTGTTTACTTCTATGAGGTCAAATGCCCCAAATGCAAGAAGTGGATTCGCTTTGAATTTGAGGGAATCCGATGGGACAAGGATTGTGCAATCTCTGATCTGGATGGTCGGGGATGGTATGAGTGCCAGAAATGTGGAGGCACGATCACCGATGGCGACAAGTTGACGATGATCCAACCGCCAAATGCCGAATGGAGGAGTGAGAATCCTGGCGGCAAATGGGTGGCCTGTCATATGTCGAGTATCTATGCCCCATGGGATTCTTGCCGATTCGGTGCGATAGCAGCCCAATATCTGCGAGCAAAGATCACTCAAGACCCGGAAGTGATGAAGCGGTTTGTGAATGATTGGCTGGCGATGCCCTATGGCTTTGAACAGAGTGGGCAAACTCTGGTCACAGAGAAGTCCATTGAATCGGTGATCACAGGATACCGGAGAAACCAGATCCCCGCCGATGTCAAGGTGTTGGTCTGTGGTGCAGATGTCGGTGAACACCAGACCCATTACACGATCCTCGGAGTCGGAGCAGGGTCGAATATCTATGTCATCGATTGGGGAGTGGTGTCACAACCGGCCGATTTATTTGAATTGATCAAGTCGACCACCTGGGACCATCCTGTTGGAATGAAGATCTCCATAAGTATCGGGGGCATTGACTCTCGATATCGCCGGGAAGAGATCGTGGCTCTCTGCAGAGCAAACCCGGTGATGAAGGCTGTGAGAGGAGAGGATAAGATAAAAGACCCGCAGCAGGTCGGACAGGTTCCGTGGAGGGCCACCGCCTTGGATCGGGATCATAGTGGCAAGGCCTTGCTCGGTTCCCTGGTCGGGTACAGAGTGAACACAATCTATTGGAAGCAGTTTTTGTATGGTCGGTTGCACGTGAATGTCGAGACAGGGCTGAGAGAGGATCAGGAAGCCCCCCTCCTCTTCCACCTTCCGCAAGATCGGGATGCTATCTTTGAAAGGCATATCCAATCAGAGCATGAAATCAGGGAACGTGCCAGGGGGACCGGGGAACTCAAGAGGAGATGGGCGAAGAGAGCCGGGTTCGATGCCAACCATTATCTCGATTGCCTAGTGTATGCCCTCTGTATGGGTCATGCTTTCAACCTATTCCAGTTGAGTGAGGAGAGCCCGGTGCTGCCCGGTGTGGCTCAACAGGCCGTCGATATGGCGAAGGCAAAGGCGAAGAAAGCCCAAGAGAAGAAAAAGAAGCCGGATTCATTCGTGAGGAGGAAGGTTGACATCAAGAGACATAGGAAAAAGTGATTTCCTCAAGGGCATACAGGTCGCATGGAGGTCGCAGCTATGCCGCATGGAGGTCGCATGGAGGTCGCAGCCACCAGAGCCAGCAGGGGCCAGTGGGGTGGGCATGATTTGGCAACAGTTCAATGTTTGCAGGGTGTTTTGTCGGTGAAGGCTTAAGGGGTGGCTTGGCCCTTGGCTTAAGGTAGAAAAGAATAAGAGAAAAGAAAGAGAGTGTTGGCATGGCCATTAAGAAGAAAGTAACGAAGAAAAAGACCACAAAGAAGAAAGCAACCGCCAAGAAGTCGAGGGTGAAAAAGAAGGGGAATCCCCCGGGAAATGTCATACCACAGGCCAGTGGCATTGATGTATTCTGCTCATTCCATGAGATCAGAGACATCGCAGATGTGATGCCCAACCCCAGGAACCCGAATAGGCATCCTGATAAACAGATTGCTCTGTTGGCAAAGATCATCCGGGATCAGGGATGGAGGAACCCCATAGTGATCAGCAGTCGCTCGGGAATGATCGTCAAGGGCCATGGCCGTCTGGAAGCGGCAAAGATGCTCAATGTCGAGAAGGTGCCGGTGGATCTCCAAGCATATGCCAGTGAGGAGGAAGAGTACGCAGACATGATTGCTGATAATCGGATCGCAGAATTGGCCGAGCTTGATACCTCGATGCTGAAAGATCTGTTTGAAGTCATGGACACCGGGACACTGGATCTCGATCTGACAGGATACTTCACCGAGGAGATCGAGGAGATGATGACGGAGAACCGTCATATCGAGGACAAGCCGGAAGTCGAATTCACTCAAGAACTCATGGAGTGCCAGCAATACGTTGTCTTGGTGTTCAATAACGATATCGATTGGCTACAGGCACAAACGATATTCGGACTCAAGACCGTGAAGGCTCTTTCCTCCCGCCCAGGTTATGAGAAGCAGGGGATCGGGAGAGTCCTTGATGGAGCGAAGGCCATCAATGCTATCGCCAATGGAGGAGAGGGATGAAGATCTCCATCAATGTGCCAACCTATAAGAGAGCAGGAATGGTCGATACCTTTGGGCTATTACCATCTGCGAATTATTGGGTGCATAAATTTGAAGAGAAGGAGTATCGGAAAGCTCATCCCAAGATGCAGATCCTGGTCTTGCCGGATAAGATCAGAGGAAACATTGCGAAGGTGAGAAATCATATCATGCTCGCAGAGTTGGCAAAGGGTCTGGATGCCATGCTGATGGTCGATGATGATATGTCCCACGTGGGATATTGGGAAGCTAGAGAGCGTAAGAGATTCGCCGGAGAAAAAGAGATCCAGGCCTTCATCGAAAGAGGGACACGATTGGCAAAGGATTGGGGGGTGTTTTTGTGGGGGATCAATGTGAATCCAGATCCACAATGTTATCGAGAGTACACACCCTTTTCCACGTTGTCATATGTCTCTGCATCGTTCTCATGTTTCCTCAAAGGGAATGAGTTGATCTACGATGAAAGATTCAGCTTGAAGGAAGACTATGACATGACCCTTCAACAGTTGAATGTGCATCGCCATATTCTGAGGTTCAACAAATTCTTTTATGAGAAGAAGGGAGCCGAACAACAGGGAGGGTGTGCAACATATCGGAATGTCGAGAAGGAGTTAGGACAGATCAAGATGTTGCAGAAGAAGTGGGGAGACAAATTCGTGAAGATCGACAGGAATGAACGAAGCCACTCATCGACCCAAGAAAAGACATTTGATATCAACCCGGTGATCACCGTACCAATCGCAGGAGTGTAATGGCTAGAGGATCAAGATGGACAGCAGAACAGCTTGGGGATTATCGGAAAGACAAAACCCGAAAGAAGTTCAAGAAGGAAGCCAAGAAACAGAAATACAATTCTGTTGCCTGTGAAGGTGGACTCTTTCCTGAGATCATGGGGAGATCATTTCCGTCGAAGCTAGAGAGAGATGTTGCAACAGGATTATGCGCCCGGCTTCATGCCGGGGAGATCAGTGATCTCCGCTTCCAGGTGTCGATAGATCTGACAACCGCGATACCAATTCCATGGTGTGTTGATTTCACATATGAAGAGGATGGAGTTACATGGGCGCATGAAGCCAAAGGAATTGAAACTGCACGATATCGATTGATCAAAAAACTCTATGCAGCCTACGGTCCGCACCCTCTGAGGATCTCCGTGAGGGCAGGTCGGGGAGGATTGAAGGAAAGCACCATCATTCCAAATTTCGAGAAATATGCCTCTCGATCTGTCTGATCTCTGAAAAAAGTTCCATTTATTTTCACATCGATCTCGATCAGTCCGGCAAGCATATCAATTCTGTACCACGATCCCACTCACTATAGCCGGTTTGACATAGTATCATTAGCCGATATTATGTGGGCCATGTTCAAGATAACAAATAGTGAAAGAGGGACACCGGGCGCAGCTATGGTTCGCCACCATTACAAGAGTGATTATACCCCAGTGAAGTAACGAAGTCGCAAGACTCCGTGGGTACACCAAAGAATGATGGAGAGAGTGAGAGGGACAAACCGCAAAACCTGCGGGGCGGCGACCCGGCTCTCCGAACCAAGATCCATCATGTGAGTCTGTGAAGAACACCCGCAAGTCGTGGGATGTTAAGACGAGGGATTAAGCGAAAACACTGTCCCTGAGAATCTTCTACCAATTTCTAATTCAAGACTAACCAATCGAAACGAAACCAACCGGAGAGAGATATGATCAAAGTACGAATCCGCAAGAATGAGTTTGGCGAGTATGAAGTTCGAACAGTGAGAAATTTGAAAGTGAGAGAGGAAGAAACCTATTACACGGATGATCTGGATGATGCCAAGGAAACGAAGAAGGCCATCGAGAGAACAATCGCAGCCCAGGCGAAAATGGAAAAGGTGACAGCATGACGAAAGCAGCAATAACTCGTAAGATTAACGAAGCTCTATGTGGGATAGTGACAGTCAGGAGAAGGGGAGATAAGTACATCGGGAAAAGGGGTTATTTCTATCGGCATGGAATGGACACCACGAAGTTAGAGGTTGCAATTACTGATAAGCTGAAAGCGATAGGGTTCACAGTGATCATCACGGAGTCGAGTGACAACTGGAATGCCTGGCCTAAGGATAGTTTTTTCAAGGTCGAGTTCTCGGTAGTGGAAGGAGATGCGGTCTGATCATCAAGAAACCAACTTCGGAAGAGTTGAAGAAATCAAGTGCGTGGAAAATTGGAGAAGGCAATGAACGAAACAGAGATCAGAGATATGTTGCAAGAGGCAATCCAAACTTATGAAGAAGAGGGATACCTTGACAAGAGAATTGATGTGGACACATTTGAAGAGCATGGCGTGATGACCAATAACAAAGGTCTGGTGCTGAGAGTCGGGGAAAAGGAGTTCCAGATAACCATCGTGCAGAGTCGATGAATACATCGAAAGTAATGGCAGCGATGAATGGGAATGCTGCGAAGAAGATGCAGGCACTCGTCTACCAAGCAATAGTAGGAAACACGACAGGACAAGGGGGAATCCCCTTGGCTCAGATAGATCCCAAAAAAGGAATCAAAACAATGACAAATGGCAAAGTAATGTTCGCAGCAATCGATCAGCTAAAGAGAATATTCGCACTCAACTGGATGGCCTGGATACCAACCTGCGTTGTCGGATCAGTAGGAACCGGAAAGACTAGCGAGGCAGAGGAGTTCATAAAGGAACTGGATGGCAATAGTGAAGAGACTTATCACCAGTGGAAGATTCTACCATCGGTGATGGAGCCAAGTGACTTCGGTGTGCCGTACCCGCAGGACGGCAAGCTGGCTCATCTGGCCCCGACCTTCTTGCCATTCAATTGTCAAGACAAAGGTGTGATGATCGTGGACGAATTTGATCGAGCGAAGCCGGATGTGCAAAACACATTCCTGCAGATTCTTCTCGGCGGGAATATCCACGGGAATGTGATCAGTCCGAATGCCTACACGATTATGACGATGAATGGGGCAAGCGATATGTATACCACCCCGTTGTCTGAGGCCGCAAGGACTCGGGTGTGCAGCATCTTTGTATCAACCCATGCAACAGGCAATCTGGATGGATGGGATGAATGGGCGGAGAATAATGAGATCAATACTGCAACACGGGGATTCGTAAAGTTCCGCCCGGAGTTGCTAGAAGCCAAAGAGGATTTTGAAGAGTTGGCACTTCCTAATCCCCGCACGATAGCCATGGCGAGCAAGATCATGGATGCCGCCGATGAAGCCAGCTTCCGAACAGATGATATCTTGCCATTGTGTTTGGCGGGTGTGGTCGGGAAGGCTGTAGCAATCGAGATGATGGCATACAAAGAGATGGTGGACAAATGCCCGGATGTCGATGACATCATCGCTAACCCAGAGAAAGCGCAGATGCCAACAGATCAGTCGGTTCTCTATGCAATCGGTTTGGCCCTAGTGTCTAAGGTGAGTGGGGATGAAGATCAGGAGACAGCGAAAGCGGTTGTGCAGTATGCCGCGAGGATGCCGGAAGAGTTCACCGCATTCGTATTGAGGAAGCTCGGCGGGAAGTGTCCCAGAATCCACACAACGAAGGATTACATGAAATGGGCGGAAGAACACAAGATGATCATCATGTGATGGAGCAGCCTCCGAAGGGAGCAGTCTGCAGAGAGTGTCAGAGCTATGACAGCCGGGGGTTTGATCCCTCTTGCTGTCATAGGGAGATGCCGAATAGCCGATATCATTATGGATCAACACCAGCATGTGAGAAGTTTGCAGAAATGGAGGATGATCCGTTGGTGCTGGCTGTCATGGCGGGATTAAGGGAGAAGCGATGTTTTCTATCACCCCAATGCTCAAATCAAGAATCATAGTCCTCGGTCCTGCTGGCCGAAGAGATCGAACCCAATACGAAAAGAAGGAAGAGAACAATGACAACCGATATATCGTTAATCAAAGACATGGTGCTGATCAAGGTAACGGTGAGAGCCTATCTCGGAACCGTGCGGAGCGACAAGGCCGCTAGGGATGCAGAGAACACATCTGGTGCAGAGATGGGATCAGTGGATGCCAGTGTGAAGAATCTGGCAGAGGAGTATGCAGGTCCCATCCGTCATGCCCGTAGTGTCATCCGTAAATTCTGGTACGAGAACACGCTACCGTGGCTCGATGGTGGTTACAGGATTGTTCCTGCATCGGAATATCAGAAGTTGATGGATGGCATCGCAAAGTTGGTGTCGAGTGTATGGGAGAGGCCGGTGCAGAAGTTGCTCGATAACTATGATCAGGTGAGAGTCGATGCACAAGCCCGGCTCGGTGGTCTGTTTGACGAGCAGAGATTTCCTAATAGGGAGAATCTTGCCGACAAGTTCGATGTCGATGTTTTCCGATCATCGGTACAGAACCCCGGAGATATCCGCATCAATGGTTTGATGGGTGATGCCATAGAGGAGATCCAGAAGGAAGTAAGCGACAAATATGCAGTCCAGATCAAGGGTGCAGTGGATCAAGTCGTGGATACGATCAGAGCGACCATGATATCGGTTGCAGAGAGAATGGATCGCCCAGGCAAGGGAGCCAAGTACAAGGGCTTATGGGGAACCGTGCAGAGGTTAGTCGACACCCTACCCGCATTGAACATCACGGGCAATGAAGAGATCAGCAAGGCGATTGATGGTATGAGAGAAGAGATCGCCGGGGTGGATCTGACGGAGATCAGGGAGAAGACAGCCACAAGGGAGCAGGTCAAGAGCGCAGCATTGAGGATAGAGAAAGGCCTTACTGCATCGGGCAAACCGTCTGTGGCTGAGACTGCAATCACGAAAAGCGGGATCGGTGTGACTGTCGGACAGACAACAAGCGGCGACCTGGGAAATATGTTCAAGTGATGTCATGGCAATGGAATGGGGCATACTGTGGAGAATGTTATTTCCTGAGCATTATGCGTAACAAGTGCATGCACTATTCTCAATGTGGTCAAAAGAATGGTGTGATGGATTCGGCATGCATAAAGTTCCGAGAAGAGGAAACAGATCCATTGAAGTTGGCGATCCTGTCGGCAGAACGAAATCGGAGAATACGAAATGAAGAAATTGACACCAGAGTTGAAAATCAAAAAGGCCTTGATCGCATTAATGCGTGAAGAACCTTTCTTTGCCTCGCTCCTGTTGAAGATGGAGATCGTGGAGGAGGAGAGGGTGGGAACCTTTGGCACGAATGGGTCGAAGGTCTTTTATAGCCCTTCCTTTGTCGAGACACTGACACCGGGCAATGTCAGAGTGATTCTGACGCATGAAGCCATGCACGTTGGGCTAGGTCATCATCTGCGCTCTACAGAGTTGTCGGTGTTGGATCTCGGAGTGGTGAAGGCTGTGAAGGAAGGGAAGAGTCGCCAGAAAGAGATGTGGAATATTGCAGGAGACATGGCAATCAACTCGCATCTCGATTCGGACAAGGATTGCCCAGAGGAAGGGACATTCGCAGGGAAGGGTGAATGGGCCGATTACGAAAAAGGAAAGAATGCGGAGACATACTATGCCAGGATCAAAAAAGAAGATGATAAATGCAATAGGTCTGGAAGTGATGGCGGTGATCGAGATCAAGGGCCATCACAAGATGGTCAGATTCAGAAGGCACAAGGGGATCAAGGATCTGATAGCGATGGTTCGCCCTCTGATAACAATCGGGGCAATGAGGCAGTCGGAGAAAATGGAAAAGGGGGGAGTGATAGTACGAATGGCGGGAATGATGGAGATCACGGACGATCCCCTAGTGATGGCGATCAGGGAGGCAGTACCGGACAAGCTCAAAGCGATGGAAAAGATGGAAGTGGAATGGACGGAATATCCAATCGAGATCCCGATAAGATAGACCGTGGACAGACCACACCATTCGGAACAGTGATGGCGCCGGAAGATCAGAGTGAAGAGGGAAGGCAAGAGGCAGAAAAGAATTGGGAGCAGATGGTGGCAGGTGCGATGGTGGAAGCCAAGGGTGCAGGAAAGATGCCCGGATGGATGGAAGAAGCGATTACAGAGAAGCTCAAGGTGGCACAAGTGCCATGGGAGCAAGCGTTGAGGCCGATGCTCACATCGTTTGCCCGTGGTGGTTTCAGCTACCGAAGGCCAAGCCGTCGATTCTCGTACTTGAAGGGAGTGATCATGCCTTCCAATCTGCAACGCACATTGGAGTCGGCACTATTCGCCACCGATACCTCTGGGAGTATGTCTCAGGACGAATGCAACCTAGTATTGAAGGAGATGGAAAAGGTGATCATGGAGTTCCCATCCTCTCTGCTAGATGTCGTGATGTTCGATACAGAGATACGAGAGGAAAGCAAATTCCAGATGAAGGATTGCCCAATCAAGATTAACGATTGGACATGGAAGGGAAGAGGGGGAACGAAGTTCAAGCCCATCATCGACAAGATCAGGAGAGAGCGACCAGTGGTGTCGGTGATCCTAACCGATGGCGGGCATTGTGATGGATGGCAAGAAGATCCGGGCAGTCCTGTGATCTGGCTAGTGACAGAAGATGTGGTGGCCCCGTATGGTCGGACAATCAGGATGAAAGTCTGATGCCATCGATACGAAGGAAATATGGATTTTCTGATGAGGAATACAAGGCGGCTCAGAAGTCCATTGTACGGTATTGGGGGCAAGGCGGGATTGGGCAGATCGATTATGCCCATCCCGCTAAACCTGGGAGTGGTCCGAAGGGTGCCTTCTGCAAAGAATGTAAACACAGGAGACACCGAAATGGAGAAAAGGTCTATAAGAAATGCCAGTTATTGATGATGGCCATCGCGAATAATCGGGAGAACCAAATCAAGATATTGAGGAAGGGAGATCAAGCGTGCGAACTCTTCCAAGATTGGGGAACCGACCCATTGAAGTTGGCGATCAAATCGGCGGAGAGAGCAAGGAGGAATGAGAAGGAGAAGGAGAAGGAAGATGCCGCCACCCAGAGGAAGTTGGGGAACATCAACGATCTGTCATGGGATTGCTCCCGCCAGCCGAATGATCGGAAACACAAAAGGCTGATCTAGGGATATTGAGAGGAGAAGTATGACGAGTTTTTATCTAACCAAGAAGCAGTTGATCGAGATGGATACCATGGGAGAAATCGGTGCGGCAGAAAGGGATGAGTTGAGGGAGGGGAAGAAATACATCGTCCAGAATCAGAAGGCCGAAGATGATGGGACGGTGACATTGCTTGTGGCCTTGTCGGGGACAAAGCAGGTGAAGGTGTCAGTGGGGCCGGAAGAGTTCCGCAAGATAGGAACCACAGAGGATGGCCTAGAGATGCCAGATGGCCGTATATGGGGTGAGAGCTAAGAGGGAGGGTGAAAGGGTGAACGAAAATAGGAAACAGCTTCTCGCCGTAATGGTGGGGCTAGAGCGCGGATGTGTGGCGGGGATGTTGGATGCCGGGAAGATGGTGGAAGATGAATTCCTGAAAAAGAGTGAATGGGTGGGAGAGAGAGGGCAAATCCAGAATGCAGCATCGAGGGCTGCGGGATTCGTATTTGAGAACACGGGGATCAGCAAACAAAATGCGTGGTACTACCATGCTCTGCTTGCCCACCAGAAGATCATCGAGAGCGACAAGAATAGGATCAGGGCGAATCCGAATGTCACAATGGCTTGGATGAATTGGATCATCTTCCGAGAGGAACCTGCAATCCATTCGATCTGTAAGGAGATCACCCGGACTACTCCACGGCAAGAGTTTGAAGTGATAAGGTCGGGCAAAAAGAAGAGCGGGCAAGTCAACAATGCAGGTGGAAGAGGAAAGGATGTCAACAAGACCCCGCCAGAGTTGCCAGAGAAGTGGGATGTCGAGCATATGCACGATTATTTTCTAGGGCTGTTAAGTGCAAGCGAAAGGATGTTCGGGACAGGGCCAGATAAGATTGCAGATGGATTCGATAGTGCGAGAAAACGGTTCAACGTATGAAGGAGAGACATGAGCGAAATTGAAGACTTGAAGAAGCAGGTGCAGAAGTATCGGATCGCATTGATCAGGGAGAAAGCCAAGAAGGAAATAGTGGAGGGAGTAAACAGATTGTACCAAGTGGCAATTGCCGAGTGCCATCTGAAACATGGTTTTGATATGGGAGAATTAAAGAAGAAGATCGAGCAGTACCATGCTCGGCATAATGTGAAAGGTGGATGAAGTGAAGCGAACAGTGTCAGTGATGGAGAGGCTGAATTGTACCATCAGGCCGGAAGCCAGGAAGATGGCAATCGAGATAGCAAAGGCGAAGCACGAAGGGAACATCAGCGAAGCCATTGAAGAGATGATCCGAGACAAGCACAAGAAACTCAAGAAGGAGAAGGTGAAGAGATGACCAGCGAAAACGAAACGAAAGAAGTCACCAAGACAGATAGTGGCACATCGCAGATCGTAATGATGGAGGAGCAGCTTTTACAGAGGATCGAAGCTGTCGATCGCATGACGAAACTGATCAACACAAGAACAGACCCCAGGACAGATCTAAACATTGTGCAAGGTCAGCCATGCAGGAATGGGAATCTGGCAAAGAAGCTATATCGAATGTTCGGCGGGACATTTGCTTACATCAAAGACAATGAAGGCATCCCCATCGTGAGGCGAATTGATCAGGAAGATGGTCATGGGAAATATTATTACTACGAAGCCTATGGTCGGTACACGCCTCCATTTGGCTATGGTGATGCAGTCGAGGCATCGGGGATGTTCTCTTCCAGAGATTCTTTCTTTGGCAAGGATCAAGATGGGTGGAAGCCATTGGATGAAGTGAATGAACAGGATGTCAGGCAAGCTGCTCAGACAGAGTGTTTCAAGAAATGCGTATTCACAGCCTGTGGCCTTGGTCGTCTAACCTTAGAGGAGTGTGAAGAGGCCGGGATGGATATGACCAAGTGCGAAGGATATCAGGGAAGGTCAAATGCCGGGAGCAAGGGCGGAAGCACGGACACGGAAGAGGATGGAGATGTGAGGGCAGAGATTGAGAAGATGTGCCGAGAGATGTTTGCCAATGGATTGAAGCATCCAGAGACAGGCAAGCCATTCAACTCTATCGATGATCTGTTGAAGGTGATCACGACGACAGAGACATGGAGGGGATGGGATAGCATCGCCCGGATCTCTGCAAAGGGATTGGGAATCACGTTGAAGGGAGTGCTCGCGGTTTATACCGAATGGCAGAAGAGTGCAGGGATCGATGATGACAATGTTCCTCTCGGTGAAGGGCCAGAAGGAGATGGCAAATGATCCTGAAAGAAATCATCGAGGGTGCAATAGATCAGCACTTCCAGAGGCGGGTGGAGAATGTCTACCCGGTCAATAACACATGGGCATCAGAGATCGGGCATCCGTGTGCCCGTTTCCTGGTCTATCGGCAGACGGAGTGGAGGATACAAAAGAAGTTTGAATCGTACCATGGGGCATTGTTCGATCTGGGGAATCTGCATGGCAAGCGAGCCCTCCGGGTTTTGGAGGATGCCTTAGATGGATCTCCTGCAACACGGCACATAGAAGTGCAGCAAGCGGAAGTGTCATTGCCGGAGAATGAATATGGGATCACCGGGAGACTCGATTGCGTATTGAAGATCGGGAGAGTCGGGAAGCGATCACTATATGTGCCGGGAGAGGTCAAAGGATTGGCCGATGCCAATTATAGGAAGATAAACTGCGAGGATGACATGCGGAATGCGACTGCCGTATATCTGAGGAAGTACCCCGGACAGTTGCAGATCTATATGAGGCTAACCGAGACAGAGCATGGAGTTTTCATTCTGTGCAGTAAGCAATCGGGGGGATTCAAGCTCATCGATATCAGGCACGACAAAGCCTATACCGATGCATTGATCGCCAAGGCCGTGGTCGTGAAGTCAGCAGCCAGGAAGTATAAAGCATCAAGGTCTGATACCGGGAGGGAGAAGGCATTGCCCAAGCGATTGGATTGGACATCAACCGTCTGCGGAACGTGTGGCTTCTTGGGGGTCTGTATCCCCGACATGGCACAGCTAAGTGGTGTCGAGAATCTGCTAGGCGACAATGAGATGGAAGCTCTGTGCAAGGAGTATTCGGAAGTGAAGGAACAGGCAGCAGCCTACCGATCAGCAGATCAGAAATTGAAGAAGCACATGAAGGTGATCTGTGAAGGTATGGAAGTCGGGGATATGAAGACGATCATGCTCCCAGGTCATAATGTGGAAGTGAAGATTGGGGAACAGGTGATGCCGGAGATGAAGGCCCGGAGATCAGTCTATCCTCGGATCACGAAAGTGGAGAAGGTGTGAAATGGCGAAGGATAGACCGTGGATGAAGTTTGAATGCCTCACATGGCTAAGTGATCCACATCTATCATGTTGTTCTCCCACGGATCGGGGAGTGCTGATTGACCTAATGAGCCTTGCACATTTCGGTGAACCTTACGGATACATCTCCAATGGTGGGCAACCACTCGGAGATCTGGAAATACAGAGGACGCGGCACTATCCATATCAGCTATGGAGAAAGAGTCGGGACAATCTGTTGAAGGCAAACCGGATCGCACAGGACGAAGACACAGGAGCATACTACATTCCCAGGATGGTGGAAGATGCAAAGAAGTCTGCATTGAACTCTGTCCACGGGATGTGGGGTGGCAACCAGAAGTTGGGGGGGGGAGGGAATAGGCCCCAACCCAAAGCGGAGCCAAGTGCTTGTGTGATGTTCAAAGAGTATGCGGATACGATCTGGCTGTGTGAAACACGGAAGCAGCCGGAGAAGGTCGCCAAGCTCTATGCGAAAGTGCAGAAGGTGTTAGGGAAGGAACAGCATGACGAGATGAAGGAACTCATCGAGGGATGGAAGAAAGATCCCAAGTCCAAGAATACCAGGAAACAATGAAAGTAGGTGCGTGATGTCGGAAGAGACACAATATGAACTATATGAGAAAACCATCGCCCAGAAATTTGAGGATTGGGTGCATACAGAAGGGGGGGGATGGGTGGCGAATTGTTGTATTCGCTATGCTCTGAGATTTCAGAGGGAGCAAAAGAATCGGAGCATCCGTCTCATATGGGAAATGACACGGGCGGATCTGGTGGATCTGATCCAAGAGAAAGCAATGGAAGGTGTGAAGGTCGGAAGAGTGCATGGCTATGCAATGTTAAATGCCTTCACTCCTCACATGGCTCGATTCATCGAGAATAGAGTCCCATCGCTAGGTGGCTATTTCGTGAAGCATGAACTAGGACAGCAGAGAAAACGCAAGGCAGTAGTCGTGCCGATTAGGGAGAAGTAAAAATGGACGAGCAACTATTTATGATGGGCATGGGTTTAAGCCTTGAAGAGAAAGAAGCGAAAGCCATTGCCAACTTCCAGAACTATGAGCCAGAGGCATTGAGGAGAGATCCTATCAATGGCTATTACCTCTGCGATAGCTATGGCAAGGATAGTGATACAATATTGGACTTGGCTAAAAGGTCTGGGGTGAAGTTCTTGGCTCACCACAACCTAACAACGCTGGATGCGCCAGAGCTGATACATTTCGGGCGGAAGTTCCATAAGGAAACTGTGGAGCATAAGCCGAAAGTGCCAATGCTTAAATTTATGGCCGAAGGTTATTATGGCCCACCTACGAGAATTGCTCGATGGTGCTGTGCTAAATACAAAGAATCGGCGGGCATGGAGATGGTGAAGGTGTTTGGTGTTCGGGCAGCAGAGTCGGCAAGAAGAAAGTCGAGATGGAAGATCTGGACTCCATTCAACAAAAACAATGGAGCCGGGGAGCAGATTTCATGGGTGCTAAATCCAATCCTATTCTGGTCGGACGATGATATCTGGCAATACCACAAAAAGCATAATGTGCCATATTGTTCTCTGTACGATGAAGGCTTCACCCGGTTGGGATGTATTGGATGCCCAATGGCTGATAAGCAAAGATATGAAGAGTTCGCAAGGTGGCCAAAATATGAGGCGGCATGGAAAAGAGCGATAACGCGGTTTTATGACAAATGGCATGGTGTGCCAAGGAATGATGGCAAGCCGCGGTGGTTTGATTGCCAAAGGTCTGATGGGTCATATATTACATCTGGCAACGATCTGTGGAAATGGTGGATGGAAGAGATGCCGACAGCCGAAGCGGAAGATGATTGCCAGATAGGGCTATTCTGAAAAAGAAAGATCAAGGAGAAGCGATAGCAATGAAGAAAATGAACAAAGAACGATTCAGACACAATGCAGTGTGTGGGCCGTGTGGGAAACCGATCACATACATCAGTCTTGCAGAGAAGCCCCAGAGCGATCCGTGGTGTCCAGAATGTTTGGCATGGTACAAGAAGCAGAAAGAGGGCATGAGCAAGTGGCAATTCGGGGTGGAGTGGAAGGATGCATTTAAGATGCTAAGGCAACCTCTGAGGGGATGGGTGGCTTGTGTGGTGTGGTGGGACTTCTTGGCAGATGATGTGACACTATTCGAACTGCTCCACTATTATCCCTATTCCCATTCGCATTCGATGGTGGATGCAGATCTAGCCCAGGGGTTACGGACAAGAGGCGAGGATGAATGCCCGATCTAAGCTAGAGGCAGCGATGACTAATTTCATTCACTACAGTACGGAGGATGGAATGGACAAGTCTGATATTATAAGAGATATTTGTGACATTATCTATGAGGCGTCACCGTTGGAGATTCTTCTTTTAAACGGCGAGATAGACTGATCGGATTGGTTCCGACAGATAAGGGGGTGAATCAGTGAACATCAAGCAACTGATTGTAGGAGAGATAGAACGACAAGGCATGGATGGTTTGTATTGTTCAGAGGGGCCATGTGGATGCCTAAAGGAAGATTTAGCACCTTGTGGGACAGAAGATTATTACGGCTGTTCCATTGGTAAGCGGATGGAATGGGCGGCAGACGAAAGCTGTGGTTGTGGCGCTTCGGGCATTGATCACTGGCATATCTGCGACCCCAATTACCCCAAACCGACAGATAAGGGGGTGAATACTCATGGCTAAAGCGGAGACATATAGCCCTTGTTGGGGATGTGAAAAATCAACCACTTCTTGCTGCTGTCCAGATCTTAAACAGTGGGTTGAGAAGAGAGACAATGAGGATGGACAAATGAAGTACGAATGGAAGCAACTCAGTCAATGGGATTGCCCAAAGCCAGAATATTACGTCGAGAGCAGGGAAGTCTCTACTGGGATGAGCAAGGCAACTTGTGTATTCCTGTTGGTCGAGTGCGTAGACCAAGGAAGGGGATATATTAGAACCATCCCAATCACCAAGGCAGATGTGACAGGGAAGATGATTGATATTGCAAATACCGCAAACCGACAACAGGAGGGGTGAATGATGTACGATGATATATGCCGCAAGAAGGGGTGTGATCACTACATAGAGTGGGACTACTCCTTAGACTCGGAGACTCAGCCGTACCCCTGTGTGTCATGCAATCTCGTAGGCCAGTCACACCATATAGATATCATTCCTGATGCGTGTCCATTTATGGATGCGATCCGAGCGGTAACGACAGTAAACGCACTGAATAAATAGAGGAGTTGAATAATGGGATACGATGACAACCCAAGGATGGTAAGAGTTGATTTCTTCAAACCGTCAGGCAAGTGGTATAGCACGGAGGCCATAAAATGGCTTTCGTATGACGAGACTCAGATACACGATGCTTTCAGGGAAGCACTAAGGGCCGAACTTGGCGGGAGGTTGAGCGAGATGACGGCTGTATGCCTTCATCCATACCATGTCAACGAACATCCGCTGATGATAAAAGAGTGGTAACGACAGGAGAGGGGGTGAATAAGTGAAGGTGAGATGCCCAAACGATGATGTATGCGGTGATGGTAAGGCGGGGGGATTCCATTGTGAACCACACGAACACACTGAGGAGTGCGATGTGAGCCATGGCGAGTTCGGGTTTTGCCCTCCTTGTGTAGTGATTCAGCCCAAACCGACAATAGGAGGTAAATAGATGAAAGCAATAACGGTAGCATGGTTTAGCGGAGGAACATCATCGGCAATCTCGACGAAGATGATGATTGACGAAATAGACCATATCATATTTCAAGACATAGAAGATCACCACGAAGATACCATGCGCTTTGTGATGGACTGCCAAAAATGGTTTGGTAAGGAAATCGAGATTCAGAAGTCACCTTACGGAAGCGTTAATAACGCCTGTAAAGGTGCCGCATTTGTGCGTGGCCCACACGGTGCGGCTTGCACTCGATTGTTAAAGATACGAGAACGCCAAATATGGGAAGCCCAAAACAGATTCTTTTGCAACTTTCGCTATATTTGGGGAATGGATGCGAATGAAACTACAAGAGCTGACAGAATTAGATATGAGTCTATGCCAGATGAAGAACATATATTCCCCTTGCTGGAGAATGGTATCGACAAACCGGAAGCCCATGCGATTTTAGCCAGGGCAGGGATAAAGCGACACGCTATGTATGATATGGGATACCCAAACGCAAATTGTAGGGTATGCACAAAGGGCGGGATGGGATACATGAATAAATGCCGTGTAGATTTCCCTGATTGGTTCTGGGCAAGGGCAAGAATGGAGAGAGAGGTCGGAGCGTCTTGCATCAACGGGGTATTCCTCGACGAGCTTGATCCCGATCGGGGCCGTGACTGCGAGATCATACTGCCAGAATGTGGAATGATGTGCGAGATCCTAGATTCACCCGCTAGTCCGACATTAGGAGGTAAATGATATGTCTTCAACAGACAAAATCAAAAAGCATCTTTTCGATATGACTGCGGAGGAATTAACAGAGTCCTTCAACCAGTACCTTAAAGAAATTGAAGACGCTTACGGTGACATACCGAAGGATAAAGATTGTGCCAAATGCCCACATTCAACTAACGGTCAGTGTTCGGGAATGGTGACGCCGTGTTTTGATATTTGTTCTGGCGATGCGTTTGGTGGAATGTGTGCTAGTGATTCACCCGCTAGTCCGACAGTAAAGAGTGAATCGAGGGAATTATGAAATTAGTCAGCATTGAGAGTCCGTATGCGGGGAATGTGGAAGAGAACGAGAAGTACGCCAGAGAGTGCATGAGGGATAGCCTGTTACGCGGTGAGGCACCATACGCCAGTCATTTGATATACACTCAGCGGGGAATCTTAGACGATACCAAGCCGGATGAGCGCAAGCTAGGTATGGAAGCTGGCAAAAAGTGGGAGATCCACGCAGAGCTTACTGCGGTTTATACCGATCTTGGAATATCAGGCGGCATGGAGTGGGGCGTCGATCAGGCTAGATCCGTAGGGCGGCCAGTTGAGTACAGGAGTATTCGATGAAACCATATTATGAAGCGGCGGGGATTACGATTTACCACGGGGACTGTCGGGAAGTATTGCCGACTCTTGACAAGGTTGATCTTGTTTTGACTGATCCGCCGTATGGGATTGGGAAGTCGGGGCAAAAGCGTTCTAGATGCAAGAACCCAAAACATGACCGCAAGCACTATGACGACTTGGGGTGGGATAAGGAAATACCACCGCTAATGTGTTTCGATTTGATGAGACTAAAATCAGACCACCAGATTATATGGGGCGGCAATTATTTCGCCCACTATCTGCAGCCTTCCATGGGGTGGCTGTTCTGGGACAAAGGACAAGACCTTAACCAGGCAGACGGAGAGCTTGCATGGACGAGCTTTGACAAGGCACTACGGCGCAAGGTTCTCAACAGTTCGGCCATTGCCTCCGACGGGGCGGTGCATCCTACACAGAAACCCTTGGCAATAATCAAGTGGTCTATTGAATACGCCGAGGGCCACATGAAGTACCCCCTCTCAATCCTCGACCCCTTCATGGGCAGCGGCACAACACTCAGAGCCGCCAAGGATCTGAACCGCCAAGCCATAGGCATTGAGCTTGAAGAGAAGTATTGTGAGATAGCGGCCAACCGTTTGAGTCAGGATGTTCTAGGACTATTCGATTCACCCGCTAGTCCGACATTAAGGAGTAAATGATGGCAAGCAATAAGCACATAGAACTGGTAGAAGCAGTCAATAATTCCAAGACGATTGAGGAGCATAAGAAAGCTAAAATATACTTGCAAGGCTTTCGGGCAGGAGTAAGTAATTGCGACTACTACCTAGACCTGTGTGGATGTGATATGTACTACATCGACAAAGGCATAGACCGACCGATGTGCGGCGGAGTGTGGCTAGATTGGAAGCCAAGTGATTCACCCTCCACTACGACAGTAGGAGGTAAATAGACAGATGAAAGACAGAATGACCAAAATGCTATTCTTGACCACCCTTTTTGTGGTCCCGTCCGTGTTCTCTTCTCAGACTGGAGACATCGGGCTACTGCCGCAACTGATGATGTTGTGTATGTGCAGCCTATTCCTTCTGTTCTTTTTGGACTTGAAGGGGCGTAAGAGGAGCCTATCCGCGGTTCTCCTGATATTCTTGGCCTTCCTGGCGGTGAACATCATATCCGTCAAGAACGCGATCAACGGCCAGGAGTGGCTGTTCTCTATCGCTCGGCTATCGATACTGGCAACCTTCTTCTTCATCACCCACTCTATTGTTACCAGAAGAGCAGGACTTAGGTTTGATATTGCCGGGGCGATTGCTCTGTGTGCCGGGGTCCATGCCATAATAGGCATACTTCAATACTACGGAGTCAAGATCCCCTTCATTCCTGTTGCTACTGCCGGCAGTGTCTCGACCATGGCAAACAAGAACCTATTTGCCTCGTTCCTGTTCCTCTGCAGCCCCTTTGTCCTATACCGGTGCATCGTGGCCTGGAGAAGTAAAATACTGCTCTTTGGTGGAATACTGGTGTTGTGTGGACTGGCTATCTTTGTGTCTCAGTGCAAAGCCGTATGGCTGGGCATGGCAGTCGGTTCCATTGCCGTGCTGATCACCCTTCTTTTCAACCGTAGATGGAAAGCGGCTACGCTCCTGGCGATGGTAGGGGTGGTCGGCTTGCTGTGCGTCTTCTTCCTATTCAAGGACATCGTTATCAATCAACTCTCCATCGTCAATTTGCATTGGTCTATCAAGCCTCGGCTGGCTATTTGGTCACAGACAATAGAACTGATATCGGATCATCCAGTTTTCGGGACCGGATCGGGCAACTGGAAGATAGCCTTTCCTGGTTACGGTTGGGATGCTGCAGGAATGACGCATTGCATACGGCCCCACAATGATTTCCTTTGGGTCATGGCAGAGACGGGTATCGTCGGGCTTCTGTTGTACGCCTCTCTATTCTTGGTGTCCATCCGTCAGGCGGTGAAGCAAGCCAAGGATTGTCTGTTTGGTCGGGAATGTTGGAGCTATTGCCTGATCTATGGCCTTGTAGGGTTCATGGTTGTGTCTTTCTTCGACTTCCCATACGAGCGGATCCCTCACATGATGTTGTTCATCGTGATTCTAGCGTCTTCAATGTATCCCTTCTCTAACTATGCGGATTTCAGTAAGAGGGAACATGAGGGCAAGACCTACTCTATTCCTGGCGCTTCTCTCACGGTAAGCATCATCGGAATGATCATCTGTCTTTGCGGCGGTCTTCTTATCTCGCGCATGGAGTCTGAGATTGCAGCCATGGATGGTGTTAGACTGTTCCAGCGGGGCAAGTTCGATGAATCAAAGGCGTGTATGCTCAGGGCCCGTACCCCGTTCTACACTATTGACCCATACACGGCGCCAGTTGATTGGCACCTTGGGAATATTGCTGTGGTAGAGGGTGACAACGAGGCGGCTTTCTACCTCTACCAGGAGGCGGCTTTCTATCACCCCTCCCATATCCATGTTCTATCTAACCTCGGGGCAATGTACTATCGTTTTGGGTTCCTAGATGCAGCTTTGGAGACAACAGAAAGGGCGCTCCAACTCGCACCCGAGTTTGAAGCACCCCTTCTCAACCTGCCAATTATCAAGAAAGCTCTACAGAGCCAAGCCCAGGAAGATCATCCCGCCCAGGACTAGGAAGAAGAGCGCCGTCATTATGGCTTCGGAGGCTTTCATGTCTTAGGCGTGAAAGCCTTCTCCCTTTCTTCCGGTGAGAGTCCGTGCACAAGCTTCTCGTGTAGGACTACCACATCATCCGGTGCCTCTATCCCTACCTTGAAGTTGCCCGTCTTCTTATCGTGCTCAAGAGCCGTTATTGTTATATCGGGCCCAATGTATATACGACTGTTTGGATACATCCCTAGAATTAGCATAATCCTATATCCCTTCTTTGAGTTGACACCACTGTTGAACTGCCAGAGCGGATATCTTCCAAGTATCGTCATTCTGGTGCACAAGGTATTCCACCACGAACTGATAAGACCAGTCCTCGGCTAGTGTCCTATCCACGCATACAGAGAGGATTGACAGGGCAAGGTTTTCCGCGTGTTGGAGGTGAGCTCCATCCCCGAAGTCGAGCACTGCACATTCGCTATACTTGGAATTGATTGGCATGAGGGGGAACCGCTCCCCATCCCTCGGGTTGACTTCCCCTGTCACTACTCCATTCTTTCGACTGATCACAATGACGTCATGTCCATTGCATAGATCTACAAGCCTTCCGTATGGTGTTGTCGCTGTCATCTGTTTTCGTCCTCCTCCTTATCCTGCTCTGCTATCTGTTTGACACATTTGGCGGTATTCGCCGCCGTTATCTTCTGTTGTCTCTTGATGTTTAGCATCCACTTACCCGCGAATACAGCGTGATCTTTCTGCATCCTCTTGCGGTATCCTGTCCATTCCCCCTTATCATCGAAGATTACTGACTCCTCGTCGCGCCCTATCCAGTCGTTGCGATAGGAGGTAGGGTAATACTTCGCGTCCGTCTTCGTGGCGTGAAGAAACACCATGTCAGGATCTCGCATAGCATCCCCGTTACTCTCCCCGTAGTGGGCAACAGAGATTAACTCCCCGAGCTTGCACAACCCTATCAATTCGACCACTACCGGCATGAATGTCTCTTCCGTGTTGTCGATCGTTAGGTGCTGACTACCGCACATCATCTCCAGGAGCATATCCATTACCGCGTGGCCTTCCTTGTTCAATGACTTCATTTGCGGTGCTTCTCCATTCTCTTGACCACTTCCCGCCGCTGATACGCCGTAAGCTCTGACCGCTTGTCCTGTATCAACTGATACTCTACCGCTATGTCTACGCCCTCTAGCGGATCTTCCTTCTTCCGTGGCTCTGGCATCCCCGCCGTTGCCATTGGAGGAGGACCAAACAGCTTTGTCATTATCCCTTTGGGGCTAAATGTCGCGCCCTCTTTCTTCTCTTCAATCATTTCTTCCGTCCCTTCTTGTCCTCGTTCATTGCTTTAGTGAGTCTGTTGACCATCACCCAGTTCTGGGAGCGATCCTGCCTCTTGGCCGCTTCTTCTATCCATGCCGCCAGTTCGGGCGGTAGGTAGATTGATCTGGCCTTTGGTTTGTCTGTCTTATCTGCCATGTGTTCCTTTCTTAGTCTTCTGGTCGTAGGTGCGCGTTGATGAAGTCCACCGCTTCGTTAGATAACTCGTTAAGCCTCTCGTCGCTAGTGGCCTGGATCTCCTTGCCTTGGGTGTTGTCGTAAAGTTCAATGCCTATATCGTCTACGATTGGAGCAGTGAAGGCGAAAGTCCACTTGCCATCTTTATATTGCAGCCATACCTTTGCCGTAGCTTCGATGCTCATACCGTTGCCTCTTTGATTGCTGCCGCCATGATATTGAACAGGTGGAAGTCTTTTCTAACAGTGAACTTCTTGCTACGGCATATAATCGACTGGACTTCCTCTAGCGTTGCCAGAAGTGTAGGAGCAGCCGCCCTTTGCGCATCACTGGCATCAGAGCAGCCTTTACACATCCCTACACTGCTCTGATACATCGCCTGTATTCGGAGAGGAGTCTGACACTCGCTGCAATACCCTATTTCCTCGTCAGACTTTGGGTAGTGATTTACTTCATCTATGGAATCACACCAAGCCTCATACCTCTTTGCAGCCTCAAGAGCTAATGCGCTCTTGGCTCTGTACCGATCTCCCATTTCTCGGTTGGCTCGTCTGTCAGCCTCTTGCATTAGCTCTCTTCTCTTTGCGATGAATTCCCGCAGAGCAATACGAGAAGCATCCTTCTTTTCTAGGTAGTCACGCTCTGCTTCCTGCTTGGCTGCAAACCTTTTGGCGTTTGCCTGTGTCCGTTCTAGCCACTTCTCTCCTATCTGCCAGCAATCAAAGGCTAGCTCATAGGTCTGCAACGCAAGCCGCAGGGACGTAGAATATACCTCACACCATTCATCAGATGATTCGTCAGCTTCATGCCTAGTAGGGTATTCCGATAGCCATTCATCATCATTATTTGAATCTACGCCTAGAATGTATATCCTTCCTTCTTCTGGAAGAATGACCTCTATCCAGAAATCATCGAGCACCTTGATAGGAACTGTCCCGTGGAATAGATCAAGAGCTACCTCTGAGATCTCCTCCCTTGGAGTATCGTCTGGAATCTCTATCTGATACTCCCCTGCAACATCCTTGTCATAAATATGCAGTTCGCTTGTCGGTTTATCCGTCTGTAATCTTACTTTGATCTTCACGCTGTCACCTTTAGGTTGGGGTGGTTACGTTGTGCCGAGGTAGTGTGCCAGTTGTTCTTGATCGTCTCGCGTGACCAATCGTCACCGTGCTCAAGTATCTCAGACTCAAACAGGACGAATGGGATGCACCAGTCGCAGTCCTCTTCGAACCATTCGGTAGAGCCGAGCCAGTTGGTTTCCTTTGTCAATACCGGTACAAGGTCTTGGTGTGCCTTGTCCAGATGGATGCCGCCGTGTCCTGACGTAGTTACTGATGTGATTCCAGGTGCGAGTTCTTTAACTGTCTGTGCTGGGCCCCATGGTGTGTGTGATCCTGTCTTCATGCTTTCCCCTTTGTGCTGTACTTGTTTCTGAGATATAGCCCCGCGACTGCGTAGGCTGTGAGTATTGCTAGAAGTTCCATTGTTATGCCCTTCCCTCTAGTTTAAGCATTACTCGGTCATTATCGATCGCTTGCAGGACTGCGGCGAATGCGTCAGACCTTGAACCTGACCGATCGGCCATTATCACTGTCTGAGGGTTTGTGCTGCCACTGAGCTTGTCCTGCCATTAATTCTCGCTTAATGTGGCTGTGTCTTTCATATCTATCCCCTATGCTGCTCGGAGTGAATCTAGCTTGAGCTCTGCGAGTCTGATGTTCTCGGAATAGACAGGCTTGCCGAGGAGACGGGTGAGCTCTCCGTTCCGTGCCAGATCCTTCTTGGCTTTTCTGATGATCTTCTGCAACCGTCTGATGTTCCTTAGCTCCTTGATCTTCATGCCTCTCCTTGTTTCGTGCTGCTATCGTTGTTCCATACTGTAACCATACGAGAATCATACACTATTGCAAACCAAAGTAAACCACTAAATGCAATAAAGTGAAGAAAGATCTGGAGCGTTGAAAGGGAGTGTGTAAAATAATACAACATTAGGGGAACAAGGGGCTCAGTGTAGTAGTAGGAGAAGAATGGCAGATCCAAGACCTATCATGCAGATGCAGACGAGCATCACACACAATCTCACTATCCCAGGCCTTCGTACTTGGCTCCGAAGATCACTCGACGCTATCCAGGATCAACTCCCAGACACCGGCAGACCCCAGAGCTTCACACAAGATGTCTACCTCGTAGTATCCTCCCCCGCGAATCCAGACCCTACCGCTGACATCCCCCAACGCTCCGAACTGCCCCACGGCAGAATGGTCGAGTTGATCTCAGAGATGCCCAACAGCAAGACACCGCTATCTGGCGTAGAGGCTGATTTCGCCCTCCAAGCCCATGGTCAAGGATGGACTGTATCCAAGAAGGGTTGGCCTGACTTCTTCCTTACTCGCCCCATATCCGAATCAGAAGAGCCACGCTGCGAAATAGCCTGTGTCGAGCTCATGCCTCGCAGAACACGCCGACTACGCAAGCACCAGAGAGCCGTAATGCTTGCCCTAGCCTCTTATGGTGTTCCCTGCTACCGCTGGGCCCCATCGTCCGGTTACGACCGTATAGGCCTAATACAGCCCCAAACCGAGGAAATACCCGCAAAATGAGCAGAAACCCAGCAATAGAGCCCGTTGGCCCGTCAATGGTCATCTCCGGTGACAACTCCGGTCCTGTCTGGCCTCTTGGTAGGCCTGTCTCTTGGGTATCGTCGGGTGGTATCGGGAAAGCTGCAAGATCGGAAAAGGTAGAGCATGGCATACTCCTCGCAATAGACAAAGATGCTGACTTCTATTTAGAGCGGCCAGACGGATCTGTTGCGCTTGTCGGTTGTACTTCCTGCCGATTCACGGACAGCGACCAGCCGCCCTCGGTAGAGAATGGACAAGGTTGCCACAACTGTCTGGCCTCAAAATGCCCCAAGACCACATACTCCGAAGTCTGCGACAAATGGGAGCCAGAGCCCGAAGCCTCCAGCCGACAATGTGATGAGTGCTGGAAGGACGGTAAGCGCGTCTGCCCTCATAAAGATCCGACCCACGCCACAGACGAGAACGACAACACAGAGGCGTACAACTGCACCGATTTCGGGGAGTGCCCATTCTAATGCAAGACCACGAAACAAGGAAACGGCTGCGAGCCATCCGAGACGAGTTGACTTCCATCCGCTTTGCCGTGTGGGTTGTCGCTGTCTACGCCATATCTGAGATCATGGCTATCGTGTTCCCTGCTATAGCACAAGGGCTCTTTCACCTAGTCAACTTCGTGGTGCCTCTATGACATATCCCCCAGAATCCACCAGTCTACCCCTGTACAATCACAAGCGCCTTCTCATTCAAACCCCGTGTAGGCCCTCTCAGGACGTTTACGCTAATAAAACAAGCACAGTTACAACCAACTGCAGCAAATAATGCAACATCAGGGGAATATAGGGGCTCCGGGGTATATCACTAAGAGAATAGGGAGATATTAGGATTCATGGCTAAATCAGACAACAATCTACCTGCTAATACCGATAGCAACTCCCAAGACTCCAACAACTCCAGTCTCACAGAAAAAAACACCCCTGCCTTCGACATCAACCTGCTTGTTAAAAAGACTCATAAACCCCTTGCTACCAGATTAAAGAGGTATTTGACTCACGCCACGCCTCGCGTACGCGCCCGAACAGCACACTTCCTATGGCTGACTGCACAGGGCATGACATTCAAGAAAGCGGCTGCAGAGGCCGAGATCGGTTGGGCACAGCTCCAGTCATTAAAGGCACATAATCCAGGCTTTTGGGAGATTTACGAGGTATCGCGCGAATGTATGAGGGCAGTGCAGCTTCATGAGATGGAAGACGCCTTGCATGAGAGAGGCACAGTGGGCTGGGAGGAGAAGATCTATCGCAATGGCGTCTTCGCCGGGGTAATCCGCAGATACTCGGACAAATGCCTAGAGCTCTCTCTAAAGGCTAACGATCCCAAGTACAAGGACAAGGCAGACATCAAGATCAATGTCGGAGCCAAGATCAGCTTCACCTCGATAGGCGTCGATCACTCCGCACAACAGACAATCAACGTCGAAGCCGAGGAAACTGGGTCAAATACGGGTCAAGATGATGAAGAAGAGTAAAACACTAAGGAATAGCAGCACGGTGCATGGATTAGGAATCCGTGTACCATCATCTAAAGGAGAGACAGGGGGAGAGCACGGCGAGATCAAAGGAGCCAGATTACTAGAGGCACTAAAACGAGCAGCGGCAAAAACAAAACACAATACGAAGGGGGGGGCGGGACCATTCGCGCTTCGACCCCCACCCGCTAATAATATCTCCCCTTTACACGCGCGGTTTCCTGATAATTTATTTCCCAAGCTGGGGTACAGTATTTTTTCTAAGTTGACAGAAATTGGCACGGAAGATGAGGGGGATAGGAAGGATAAGGTTCGGATAGGCAAGGTTCCAAAAATTTCGATCAGAGAGTCTGTTGCGGCGCCGGGGTCAGAGTTTTGTGGAGAGAGTACCTTTGAGTCGGTAATGCGTCTGTCTGCAGAAAGAGAGGAGTCTGAAAAAATTCGACCAGCGGATAGTCTTGGGGGGGTGGGCCGCTTGAGGGACATTCTCTGTGATATGGAAGTACCGGCGTCTGATGCCTTGCAGGACGAATTATGTGCGCTTGAGCAGAAATTGGCTGATTCCGTGGACGGTTGCTGCCCGAAGTGCGGTTCTCAGTGGATGTACGATATTTTGCGGAAGAGTCCCTGCCCGTGCCGCGTGTGTTCTGATTGTAGCTACATGGAGCGATACGCCTTCTGGATGTACGGAGTTGATTTTCACAGCAAGTGGGTGGAGTATGTTCCCGAGAGCCCCGCGTTGGCCGGCATGGACTGGCGATAGGAGAACCTTGCGATTCGTGCGATATGCACTATTTCAATCCTGGGAACGTGAAGGAGCGTAGGGATATTTTCGGAAGGGGTATGTCTGCGGGGATGAGGGATTTGTTGCCTGGGATGGGGCGCTTGGATAGTTACGAGCTATATCAGTCGGATATGCGGTCAAAGATGCAGTATGAGCCCGTGACGTACCCGAGCGCGGATCTGAGTGGAGTGATTCCTGAGAGTGATCGGACAATACTGTATCCTGGCCTTCCTGGGCACGATTGCGGGAAATTGTTCGGTATCAGTCAGACGTATGGGTATATACCAACGAGTGAGCGGCATAGAGAAGAACTGTTGAAAAATGGGGGTTATGAGATGAAGTTGCATTTGAATGGTCACGAAGAAGCGCTAATGGCCTTTATGAAATTGGAACCTACCGGCGAATTCCGCAACCCGAAGCGTGGGGAGCCGTTTTTCCATGAGAAGACTAGGCTTATCGTGTCATCCTTGGAGGATACTTACATTCCTCGGTTCATTCTGAGGCGCGTGGAAGAGAAAGAGACATTCAACTGCTCAACCTGCGCGAATGCGGCCCTGGACCGGTATTACTGCATGACGAAGGAGATACCCTACGAGCGTGGCGCTACTTCCGAGTCGATGAATTGCAGGAAATACCGGCATTTTCGGACCAATGAGATGCAGTTCCCAGCGGAAGCGGAGCCCGTTCCTGATGTTGTGGAGATCACCTGCAGCGAATACAGCGTTCAGAATCGCGGAGAAAAGGTTTTGTTTTGCCATCCTACCCATAGGCAATATCTTCACAAGGGGTTGTTAAGTTTCAGTGACGGCAGGAAGGATCGGTCTTGGGGCGAAGCTCGGACTTTAGATGTAATAGACGATGAAGATGAAGCTACCATGCGAAAAGTGTTAGAAAGCCTGGAGGGTGGCGTTGTCGTAAACGATCTCCGGACAGCGAAAGAGCCAGAGAAAGGTATGTGGGTTCCAGCGATCGGAGAGCGGTTCCGGATTATACCAGGAATAGGTACAGGAAACATCTATCGGCGTATTGAGCCTAAACACTGGGAAGAGGTTGAAGGTATGCTCCTGGCTTCCTGCGATGGAACTAAGGTAAACTTCTCTTTTGACCGTAGAGGGATGCTTGACCAGTTTGAGGAGGTTGTCGACGCTCCAGATGCCGGTGAGAAACTTGATTGCGGTCCCGGCAAAGATATATTCGTAGACAAGACTCCTGCGGCCTGTATTGGTGATGACGGCGTATTGCGCTGCCATAAACAATCCGAGGAGATCAAGCGACTGAGGGACGATAATCACCACCTTCTCACCAAGGGCCAGGAGCTACACGATAAGAACGTGATGCTGGATTCGAACAACAGGAAGATGTCCGAACTGTTGGCTATCCCAGTAGACACGACAGACTGCTTGAACTGCAGCCAGTCAAAGGAAGTGCGGCGGTTGGCTGACGAGAATGTAGCTCTGAAAAAGGTAATGGAAGATACTAGGCTCAAGTGTCTGGCCTGTGGTTTGTCCCATGGTTGCACTGTCAGTAGTCTCCAGAGAGAGTTGACCAAAGCTGTCGAAGAGGGCCGCAAGGACTACGATGGTATGCGAGATATGCAGCGCAAGTTCATCAAGGCCGACCATGAACTACGGGAGTTGAAGGAGTCCCTAGCCGGTAATAGTGAAGATGATGTGTGCGGCCGTTATGGGTGCAAAGGGGTTATGGCTTACCCTTCTCCGCGTAATTGCACTTGTCATACTGGAAATGCTCCTTGCGGGGCGTGTACTGAGGTAGTGCTGACGTGTTCTGAGTGCGGTTTTGAGGTTAATACATGAGGCGAAAACACCAGTTTAACGGGGCGTGGCCTATCGGGCACTGCCTCCATTGTCACCAAGTCACGGGACTGGATACGTGGCAGATCAAGGAGATGCACCCTTCTATGGCCGAGTGTCATGCTTCTACAGCCCCCAGGATGGGTTTCTGGGAGTATCTAACTGCCCGGGTGAACTGTCTATCGCAATATGCTGGAGAAGAACCTGACAATACAACTGAGAGTGCTCCTGTGTGCGCTCCGTGGGTGAGAGATGGGTTTTTATGCTAGAATGTAACCTATGCGGTGACAACTACGATGAAGACATTGAGCCCGGGAGCAAGCTTGAGGGTGTCCAGATGAATGATGTAGGAGATATATCGACGGTGGATGCCCACCTATGCCGAATTTGTACCGGACTGATTGTCTGCCAGATGGTATCAACGCCCAGTGACGGAAAGGTTATACTGTAATGCCGGCGATTCCGCGAACAATTCAGGATGTCGACAAGGATATCAAGAATCGCAGTGACCGGCTTGAACGATGCCGGCACGGGGATCAAGCGAATGGTCTACGTAAAGAGATCGACCGTTTTCTTGATGAAAGGTTAGAATTGATGAGGAGGAACACTGATGTCGTTGCCGCCAGATGATAATGAATATACCAAGCACGTTCCTAACAACAGCGACAAGGGCCAGAAGTATCTATCTCTTATGATCAAGATTCAGGCTTTCTTACATGAGAATGGCTGTGACGCCAATAATGCCCTAGACATCTTCGCTACGCTGTTCGCCAATGTGGGATGCAAGCATAATGCCGACAAAGAACGGTTGAAGGCTGTAATGCTCGACACCATTGATGGGGTCTACAAGACCCAGGGGAGGATAAGACCGCAATCCAATGCTGACGTTATCCCTCAAACTCTCGAGGACATTATGAATTCAGACACCTATCTAGGGGAAACATCAGATGGATAGTAAACTACTCACCACCATCATCTACGGCAAGATGACAACAGTACCAGGGCTTAACCCCATGCTCTCACTTGTGATGGACTCCTTTGAGCATATCGACAAGCTGGGGTGCAAACTACGGGCCCCAGGCGGCGAAACACTGGTATGCGACAATGAGATCATCCTACATGGTCTTGAGAAGGTGCCGCATAATGACTATAATCGTATTGCCGATATCGTCTGGACGCAAATATCGATGAGAATAGATATCACCAAGATCAAGGTCTTTGGCGGTTGTGTTGTGGAAGATAAGTTCATATTTGGAGTGCTATGAGTGTACGTTGCCCAAAGAAGAAGTGTCAGACGCCAAGAGAATATCTTCACCATAAGTTTTGCCCGTGGTGTGGAACACCGTATGAGGATACGTTCTTGAAGCATGGCGGCTTTCACTGGTTAAGGCGTAGATTGTCATGGCGTAGACGCGCATTAGGGCTCCATGCCAGACTTGAACAGTACGAAATAGAGATTCGCCGTTTGAAAAAGGGATAATTATGCTGATATTCGAGATGTCGACAATGGAACCGGGATTAGTAATCTCTGTTCGTTCATTTGGTGTTGGTGGTAGGACCATACGCGGGACACTTGGCTCTTTCACCAACCATAACGCTTTGTCAGTATTCGACCACCCTTCCGAGCGGTTCAAGATCGCGGAAGCTGTTATGCCAGTGTCTAAGCTGACCGAGCTTGCCGAGTACGAGCACAAGATGAATCTCCCCAAGACCCATAGGGATTACATCATCGTCCGGATCTGGCGCGTGAAGGGATTGACCACTGCAGAGAAGTTTGCCATCTCCGAGTATGCTCGGTGCAAGCTGATGGGGATACCGTACCCGATCAACAGCGTATTGCGAATGTGGGTGTTTAGGTTCGTGAATTCCCTCCCCTGGGAGATTGAGGGGAAATGGTGTTCCCAGTTGGACGCTGACGCAATCCAGCACGTTAAGCCCAACGCTCTTCTGGATCCCAGGGGAAAGATCAAGAAGAACTTCACTCCCCGGACTTTTGAGAACAGGCTAGTGTCTGGAGCGATCGAGGACGCAACGGACGAAATCATAGTAAATGTGGACCGAATATAGGAGAAACCAGATGCCATACGAGACGATCAGCAAGCCAAAGAAAAAGAAGAAGCCGGCGCCGAGGATGAATGTCCGGGCGGTCGGGAATGTTGGAGACGGAAGCCCGGGCGGTATGGAGATAGACCCGCGATCAGGGGTATCTGGCAACTCCAAGAGCCGAAATCTGTATCCTGGGGCCCAAGGGACCGACTTCTGCATGAGGAAGAATCCGGACAAGAAAAGGAAGTTTAAAGGCTGTGCCCATCCCCGCAGATGCAAGAAGTGTCTAAACTACAGCGAATTTGAGGAGAAGAAGTGAAGAAACCTATGATAGTAGAGCTAGGACTTCATTCTGTAGAGGTTAACTTCGAAGAACGGTCTGGCGGTAACTTCTCTTTTCCTGACGGTGAACGACCAACTGTATCTATCGGGTTTGGTGAGGAATTGTGGGCAGATGTATTGGATACGGCAATCCATGAATTCATGGAGTTTATGTTAGTTGCCCGTGGCCTGAGATTCAAAAGCTCTGGGGAGAGGTCAAGAACGTCAGATTCAACAGTAATGTTTATGACTCACGCTCAATTCACTTCTTCCCTCCAAGAAGCAACAGCGGCGTGGTGTGTGGTAGACACAGAGGCATACAAACAGTGGAAGGCTTACAAGGCCAAACTGAAACGGAGAAAGAAGAAATGAAGCGAATACCACTAGCACTATTGGCCCTGATACTCTTGTCAGGCTGCGCGTACATCCCTAAGAGCAAGTGGCGTGACGCCAGGAAGGCTAAGGAGAGCCTAAAGAACATCATCCCTAGCCAGGAGTCGTTCTACGATATCTTTGGAAGACCCCGTAAGGACGATAACACCGGATCCACCGAAGAACTGCCTTTCGAGTGGTCAAATGTGGACTGGATATCCTCCGGAAGCGAGAATGTTGGAGACTGGCCGGTAACTATCGGTATCTCGGTAGGATCGATCAGCCAAGGAGATAGCGTTTCCTGGGGCTATATGACGTCTGAGGGCCACGATCGGATCAAGGCGTACCCAAAGACGCAAGCTATCCATAACAACCCCAATGCGTGTATTGGATGGGTAACAGAGATAGATGGTCAATGGTACGGTGGGATAGGTGAATGGCTACTCGCCGGCCAGACTGTCCAATCAAAGAAGCTATTCAAGTCCGACCGCGGCAACAAGCGAGTATTTCAATCCCCCCTCAAAGACTTCGAACCCAAGGAAGGACAGGTCTTCTATCTGTTCGTCTGTGGATTGAATTGGAACAACCAGCGCAATGTGAAGGAGCGCAGTACGCTCCTGGCGATGGTATATCACGAATAGGGAGGCATCATGGTTCAGCGTAGACGCAGAGGTAATATAGTGCAGAAGGTCTTGGGAGCAACCGTAGCGCCATTGGCTAGGCGTAAAGTACGTGGAGAAAGCGTCTACGACGCCAAAGCCATAGTATCCAAGAAGAAAGCCGGCGCAGCTAAGAAAGACGCTGCAGCCAAAAAGAAGGTTTCCAAGAAGAAGCCTGGGCAGTCAGTTGGATCAGTTTTGGTCAGAGGAAGAAAGCTTCGCAGCTAATAGGCAACAATCTGGCCGCTGGTGGGCAAAGGCGAATATGTTCAAGGAGCACAGACAATTCAAGGATCAACCGGAAGCGCGGGGCGTAATGCCCATTCGTGGACGGCTATCTTGGCATAAATGCGTTGTTCTTGAAGATAATACCTGCCCCTGGCGGTCATCTGTTTAGAGGAGAACGATGAAGACGTATGATGTTCATGTGAGTTATGTGGTAAAGAAGCGTGTCGGCGGTAGGAATATCAACTCAAGTGGTGGCACTCAGATGAATATACGAGCAGCCAGCGAGGAAGGTATTGTCTTAGGTGTAGTCAAGAAGCTGCAGAAGTTCCACAAGGGAGTGGTGACTGAGTTTACAATAATCACGGTTAAATAGAGGCCAATAGGCCAGAAAGGTAGCAAGCATGAAGGTACTGACAGAGGGCCACAAATACATCATGGATAACTTTGAGCATGACGATACTCAGCACGTCATCCAGTTCATCGAAAAGGTTCCTGTAGAAGGGTCAGCGGGTGGAGTCTTAGAGACGGTCCACAACGGAACGACCAACGAAGAGGTACTGCGCGTCTTGATCGACAGGATGCAATACCTACAGGGCAAATTCCCGTGCAGGGAGAATGCCATCGTGATCACCAACCTTGAAGAGTCGCTAATGTGGCTTGAAAAGAGAACAGCAGACCGTCAGGCCCGAGGCGTAGAGGGCAAGCAGATCAAGTAAACATGGGAATCATACTGCCAATAGTAGTTATATCGATTGTGTTTCTTGTTATGATAGGTATTGCTGGATGGATATATTATAGGGGGATTGAGAATGGCTAAGAAGAAAACCAACATCATCATACCGATCAAGAAGAAGACCTTGAAGGTGCTGCTACGAGAGACGCAAGAGCAGTATGTGGCCTCTGAGAAGAGAAACATTGCGGCGATCGAGTATATTCAGATCATGGAGAAGGTATTCAAGGAGATACTGTACTTCTCGGCAGAGCACCATGAGAAGCTGAATCTTGTTATCTCCCCGGGAACCGAAGAGGCTATCCTGATACTCGCAAAGGTATGTGCCCACGTAGTCCCGTTCTGCAGTGATGTAGATGAGATCAAGCTACCACCGGAGGCCGTGGCCGAATTGTATCAGCAGGGGGCAAGGATGGTAGAACAGCCAGAGGAAGATCCAGATAAACCAGAAACACCAGAGGAGGAAAAAGATGTCGAAGCAGAAGACTGAGAGTTTGGTTCATGTAGCCAAGGACGATAAGACCGGCCAGTATCGGATAGTTGACGATCTCACGGGGGAAGTCTCTTTTGCCATGAAGAAGGATGGCACTATGAGCGAGAAGCCCCGGGACGGCGGCGGTCACGACCACCTGGACAAGGTGTCTCGTCAGGTCGAGAAGCATATCAACCCCTCGATCGTGACGGCCAACAAGCGAAAAGAACAGGAAAACGCAGTATAGAGCAACATTATGGCTAAAGACTTCGAATTTGATGACGATGAAGACAGGGAAATCGTCTATGTGGCAGAGCAAACTGCTACTGAATTCCATGCTGATAATAGCTTTATCAGGGGAATAAAGGGGCCTATTGGCTCTGGGAAGTCTGTAATGTGCGTGTGGGAACTGTTCTGCAGGGCCCAAGAGCAAAAGGCGGTCAGGGGGAAACGTAGGACCAAGTGGGCCATAATCAGGAACACTTATCCGGAACTGCAGGATACAACCCTGAATACATTCCTGGAATGGATACCCGAGGGGGAGTTCGAAGGATACTCCCTCCGGGTAAACAGGACTGCCCCGATCCATGCCTATCTCAAGATGAACCTTCCTGACGGAACGGAAGTTCAAGCGGAATTCATCTTCCTTGCGCTAGACAATGATGATGATGTCAAGAAGCTCAAATCACTGGATTTGACCGGCGCCTGGATCAATGAGGCTTGTGAAATCATATGGAATATCTTCACGATGGCAAGGGGCCGCACCCGTCGATTCCCCTCCAAGAGGGATGGTGGGTACACCTGGGCCGGTGTCATCATGGACACCAACCCGCCAGATACAGAGCATTGGTGGCATAACCTTGCAGAGGTCGAAAGGCCGCTAAATCACCGATTCTGGTCACAGCCGCCAGCCATTCTTCCCATGCCAAAGAAAAAGAAGAGCGATCCAACCATCTATATGCCCAACAGGGGGCAGGATCCCCGGTACTCCGCGGCAGAGAATGTAAACAACCAAAACGCTGGATTTAGCTACTGGCTAGATCTTACGGCCGGTGTAGGGGAAGACTGGATAAATGTGTTTCTTCTTGGATTCTACGGATCGACCATGGACGGAAAGCCGGTATATTCAGAGTATAAGGATGATGTCCACTGCTCTGCAGAGGTATTAGAGCCTTTCAGGGGTCTACCCCTCGTCTTGGGCTTTGACTTCGGCCTTACGCCATGTGTTGCCATCATGCAGCTATCCCCGAAGGGTGTCCTACGTGTAATCGATGAGATATGCTCCGGTCACGGTGATTTCGATGATATGGGGATACGCCAGTTTGCTACATCTGCAGTAAAACCCCATCTTAACAATGTCTACGGGGGAATGGTGATCAAGAGCGTTGGAGATCCTGCCGGTAACTCCCGGGCCCAGGCAAACGACGAATTGACCTGTCTGCTAGAGCTACAGGCTGCAGGAATACCAACAGAAATGGCCCTAACCAACAACTTCCTTACTCGGCGCGAGGCGGTTGCCGGCTTCCTAAACCGTATGGTAGACGGAAAAGCAGGGTTTCAGCTATCCCCGAATTGCAAGGTTCTCAGGAAGGGATTCACGCAAAAGTACAAATATCGAAGGATTAGGACGTCTTTGGGGGAGAAATTCACCACTGAGCCTGATAAGTTGCATCCGTGGTCGGACGTCCATGACGGCCTACAGTACGGAGCAATGTATCTCAGCGGCGGCGGCATTGCCGGTTCCAGCACCCCGGCGCTACCATCAAGCGGTTCCCAGACAAGACGAAATGTCAAAGTCATTAGCTCTAAAGGCTGGTCGTAAGTACATTCCTTGTACGTCGATGTACGCTCAGTGTACAAATAAGCTTGCAATTTAGGCGTTTTCGTGCTATGTCTATTCCATTGAATGAGAGAAAGAAACTTTAGGCGGGACTTCTAATGCGTAAATATTTCTATGTAACCATTTGCTACTGAGCAAGATATGACGAGGGCTGCTAGGTCTGATCCCCTGGTAGCGATTGACTTCAAAGAGGCCGTACAGGGCTGTACCCCTGTGCGGCCTCTTTTCTTGTCGGGATACAACAGCTTATGCCAGATCCAATCGGACTGAAAGAGGTTAGCACCGGGAAAAATACTTCCCGTTACGGTATGCTTACCGTCAAAAGCAACGATCAGCTTGTCAGCGAGGAAGCTCTTGAGAGGGCGAAACAGGATGAGATCAACGCCCAGAGCAAGCCCGAGATCGCCGGTATGGCCCTTCACGTCAAGGATGCTTGGCAAAGGAACAAGCTCCATCGCCAGCGAAGTGGGGTAGATGAGCGTATTCTCAGTGCTTTACGTCAAAGAGAGAGCGAATATGACTCAGACAAGTACGCTGCCATCATGGAGCAGGGCGGCACAGAGGTCTTTATGGGGCTTACGGCGCTCAAGTGTCGCGCCGGGGAAGCATGGCTCCGCGACATCCTGGCAGATGATCAAGAAAAGCCCTGGTCGCTAGATCCTACTCCCCTCCCCGAGCTTCCACAGCACATAGAACAGGGCATCGTGGAATCTACCCTCCTCCAGGTCCAGCAACACATGGAACAGGGAGGAGAACAAGTCTCCCCCGAGCAAATCAAAGATCTTGCGGCCAGTATGCGCGACGAAATTGAAGACTCTATCCAGATGGAGGCAGATACCAGAGCGGCCAGGATGGATAAGTTTATCCACGATCAGCAAGTAGAGGGCGGTTGGCGGGATGCTTTCTCCGACTTCATCACCAATTTCGTTACCTTCCCGGCCGCATTTATCAAGGGCCCCATCATCCGTAATCGCTCGGCTCTCGCATATACCTTCGTAAACGGCAAGACCGGCGTGAAGGTTAAGAATGAGATAGCCCAGGAGTTTGAGTGTCCAAGTGCTTTCGACATCTACCCTTCTGCAGGGGCAGTAAGCATGGATGACGGTGATCTGATCGAGAGGATGAGGTACAGCGGAGTCAGTTTGCTCGAAATGAAGGGGCTCCCCGGCTGGAATGACGAGGCGATAGACCTTGTTCTCTCTCTGTATCGTGATGGTGGACTTCGGGAATGGACGGCCATAGACCAAGAGCGATCGGAGCTTGAGGATCACGGCCCAGACCGTATCGAGCAACGCGACTGGATGGAGGCTCTTGAATACTGGGGCGCCGTATCTGGTGAAACTCTCCAGAAAGAGGGCATGGAGAAGGATATCCACGGCAATGCCATCATTCCTATCATGGAATACGAGATGAACGTCATTCTTATTGGAGATTACGTGGTCTACAGCGGTCTTAACCAGGATCTACTCGGCCGCAGACCATACTCTAAGGCTTCCTGGAGCGTCATTCCCGGGTCATTCTGGGGCAAGGGTGTCCCTGCGATGATGGCCGACCTACAATCTATCTGTAACGCCACTATCAGGGCTCTAGTGAACAATGAGGCGGTCGGATCTGGACCCCAGGTAGTCTACAATGATGTAGGAAGGATCCCATCTGGCGAGGATATAACCAATCTCTTCCCTTTCAAGACTCACCAGTTCACAAACCAGATGAACAGCCAGCTAAAGCCTATCGACTTCTTCCAGCCAAAGATAAACGCCGCGGAGCTATTGGGCGTCTATCAGAAGTTTGCCGACATGGCCGACGATTATACAGGAATTCCGTCATACGCGCATGGAAACGACAATGTTGGAGGGGCCGGCAGGACTATGGGAGGCCTATCCATGTTGATGTCAAATGCTGCGAGGGGGATGAAGATGGTGATAGGTCGCGTCGATGACAAGATCATCAGAGACGTGATTATGCGTCAGTTCCATTGGAATATGCTCTTTGAGCCTGATGAGTCCATTAAGGGTGACATCGAGATCGTTGCGAGGGGTGCATTGGCTCAGATCGTTAAAGAGTCGATGAATTCCAGACGGGTCGAATACTTGAACGCCACCAATAATGAGACAGACAGGATGCTCACGGGGCTGGAAGGACGCAGGTTGGCACTCAAGGAAACAGCTAAATCCTTAGATATCCCCGGGCAACTGGTCAGGAGCAAGGAAGAAGTCGCAATGTTGGAGCAACAGTTACAGGACGCTCAGATAGCAGCAACTCAAGAAGAAGCCCAGGCACAAGCCGGGGCAGCAGCGTAAACAATCAGGAGATACAGACCATGCAGAAAATGACTAAAGCAGTGATCGCAGTTGGAATCCTTAGCTTATTCGTGGCCGTTGGGGCATTTGCTGACCGTGCAGATTACGGTATCAGGCTTCTCCGGGTGAAGGAGATACACAAATTCCCCCCTAACACATCAATCTCGGTTGAGGATCCCATTACTTTTTCGGGTTCTATAGCCCAGGCGGCGTCGAGAACTTTGACTCCTTCGACCGTTACCGGTGCGGCTACCGTTCTTGGTGTAGAAGCTGGAATGATAATCATGGAACCGTCATCGGCTCACGATTTGACGCTTACGGCCGGTGTCTCTGGACAGGTTGTCACTCTGTTCAATAACTCCGCAGGATCAACGAACATCACGCTCCTATCGGCGGCAGCTACTCATAGATTCAACTCCGATATCGTGTTGTCGCAGTATGATTCTATCACTTTGGCCTATCTTGATAGCAAGTGGTCGACCATTGCATCTTCAACGTACAACTAGGGGATGAACGGGCTCGGGGCTACCTCGCGGGGCCCCGGGCTTAATCATTATGCCAAAAGAACAAGACAACAACGAGACGAAGAACCAAAAGGCAATACATCTTGCCGAAGCGTGTAATAGGCTTATGGGTCAAAGCCAGGATTTTAGGTATTTCGTTGAGGAGTTGACCGAAATGCTTCTCGACCAGAGGGACAAGAACGAAGGATTGCTTGGCGAGTTGGCTATCGTCGGCAAAGGGATGTCCCTGAACATGAAACAGATTTTGCAGATGATCGATAATTCTTCCGCAGTTTTGGTCAGAGCAAGGGCCGCGGAAGGAAAACGACTTAACGGATTGAAGTAAGAATGAAGTGCACACTGAAATGTCAGAGCCGGGGGGGTAAGAAGGCATACATTTATGAGCCGTCTTTCCTCGTTGGCAAACTACTAACAGAGCATAGGGAGAAATAGCACCATGGCACACGAAGTACCAATACCAAGACAAGCCCAACAGGCAGCAGAACAGGATGAGATAGATCAGGCAGCAGAACAAGAGGCCTTGTCACAGCAAGGAACTCCTGCAGAGCCGGTCCTAGATCATGTGATCGAGCAGCCAGAAGAGGATGAACAGCCAGCGCCCGTAGCGGCTGCAGTTCCCGACCAAGCTACCCTAGCACCCGCACCAGTAGCGGAAGAGGGTGAACCGGTCGAGAGTCTTGTAGACCTGAAACGGAGGCTATTAGAGGCCGAGCACAGAAATCGGACTCTACAAGGCATGATCCATTCTCAGAAGCCAGAGGCCGAAGAAATGGCCGCTCTCAAAGATCGTATTGCGGAACTGGAGAATAGACCAGAGGAGCACGTAGCTCCCGCGGAGCCAGGAGTAGCAGCGCATTTGAGATACCTCAATAAAGATGAGCGTGAGGCCGTCGACGGGGAGGAAGGTTCCCTGGAAGTCAGAATGGCTAAAGGTATGGCAGAAGAGGGCATTGAGAAGGTAAAGCGTGAAGCCGCGCAAGAGGCATTAAAGCTAACTAGGCGTATAGACGCCATAGAACGCCGTCAGGAAGATGACGATTCAGATAGTGCTGTATCTGGGGTTATGGCCCAGGTCGAAGAGTTGATGCCAGGAGCGATAAAGATTAACTCCGATATTCTCTGGGTTGATTGGCTTGAAGGTGCTGATCCCGAAAGCGCGACAGGAGCAACGTATGGGGCAAAAGGACAGGCTCTTATGGCGATTGGCGATACCAAGGGTATTGTCGATTTGATGAACAAATTCCTGGCAGACGTGCCCGAGGCGTCAGACCAGATTAAGGCACAGATTCGACCCGCAAAGTCGAGCGTAGTGCCAACTGAGGGGAAACCCGTAAAGAAACAGGGTATTCCAGAGTCTAGGGCGGTTGCTTTCTACAAGGCACAGAGGGAAGGTCGGCTGAAAAACGCTGATGGTTCTCCTATGTCTGCAGAACAGGAAGTAGCCCAAGAAGCATTAATAGATAAGGCCTACGTTGAGGGACGAATCCTAGAAGGCAGGTAGTTTCCTGTCGGCGCGTGGGTCTGGAAAGAGAGAGACATTATGGGAAGTGCATATCCAGAAGCAGCAGGTATCCGAGACATCGGCACGTCGACAATGAAGTACATCCCCACTATTTATAGTGGTAAGATGCTCGTCAAGTTCTACACGAACACAGTATTTGGGGCTATCTCCAATACTGATTACGAAGGCGAGATCAAGGCTCAAGGTGACACGGTTGAGATCCGCTCTCTGCCTGACATCACGATCAATGATCATACCAAGGGAATGACCCTTGACTACGAGCAGCCCGTGGCTACTCCGGTAACTCTAGAGATCAACAAGGGCAAAACGTGGTCATTCGCCACGAACATCGTTGATGATGCCCAGACTGATCTCAAGCAGTACCATGATCAGTGGTCGGAAGTCGCAATGCGCCAGATGAAGATAAGCATTGATAGAGATGTGTTGGCAACCATCTACACCGACCCTGATTCTTCGAATGAGGGTAACTCGGCCGGTCTGATCAGTGCCAACATCGCGCTTGGAGCCGATGGTGGTGTTTCGGTCCCAATGACCAAATCTGATGTAGTCGATAAGATTGTCGAGTGCGGTCAGGTTCTCACCGAGCAGGACGTCCCGGAAGAAGGTCGCTGGATGGTTATACCAGCATGGATGTGTACGCTCATCCTGACATCGGACCTCAAGGACGCTTCCTTGAGTGGTGACGGCACCTCGATGCTCAGAAACGGGCGCCTGGGAATGATTGACACATTCACGCTCTACAAGAGCAACCAGTTGAAGACCACGGCCGACTCTTCGGCCAACACCTGCACATTCATCATGTTCGGGACCAACCACGCGGTTACATTCGCCTCTCAGATAGTGGAGAATGAAAACCTCAAGAACCCTAACTCCTTCGGAACCTTGTTCCGTGGGCTGCAGGTTTACGGGTTCAGGACAGTCAAACCGGAAGCTCTGGGCGCCCTGTACGCCTACAAGGCCTAGTTGTAAACCGCGGGGGCTTGCCAAGTGGTGAGCCCCCTTCTTTCACCGCAGAGTAAACGATTCGATTAACCCTCCTAAAGGAGAAAACATCATGGCAGTTGACACTTCAATCACAGTACAGACTGGTGCAGCAGACACCGGCAAAAAGGTAGTGGTCTATCAGCGTCTCATCGACTTCTCGGCAGACAATCTATCCGATGGTGACTGGTTCGACCTGTTCCAGATGCCTACCGCGGCCGTTGTCATTGGTGGCGCTTCTGATCTGGTCTTGACCGGAACCGCAAGCTCAACCTTCGACGTAGGAGTTGAAGGCGGGGCCGAACTGTTGAGCGCAACCACGCTTGACGGCACTACTGGCACCATCACGGCCTTTACGGCCACCGTTGGCGTTGTCTTCGACGGCACCACGATCGACGTTTCGATCAACACCGCTGCCGCTGTACTCGGAAAGCTCCGAATTACTGCGATAGTTGCATATTGTGACGCACTGTAGAGAGCGTTGCGGCTGATCATCTAAGCGGGGTGAGGAAACTCCTCCCCCGCTTTAGCCGCGTCTCTACCCACTTTTCATACCTCAACCCTATGTCGGGGTTGTTTCAACATCAGAGCAAGGAGTTATATCATGGGTACAGAATCAGCAGGTTTGTGGTGCAGGAAGAACGGCACCGATCAGGTTTATCAGTTTCGTGAGGATATGAGGCCGCGTCTCGGTCTTGACCTTGTTATGGTCGACTATCCCAGCGCAATGGCTCTCAGGGCCCGTAGCGACTCCAAGAATCGCAAGGAAAGCAAGGGCCAGAATGATGCTCATGCCCAGGCGGCTTTCGAAGAGGCGAATGGCGTTGTAGCGGCCGTGGTTGTCAAGCCGGCTGATCCAGGCAAGTTTGTCGATCAGCAAGAAGTCGATGCTTCCGGTGAAGTCTCTGCAGTGGCAGACCTTGACCTCAAGCCCCAGACTCCAGAAGAGGCGATGGCCGATATCAATGCTGCAAGCGGCGATGATGACGGCGTTAAGATGACTGACGGTCTGGCAGATATGTCACGACGAGAGTTGTTTGTCATCATCACCGAAGAGGAATTGCCCGTTAAGAAGGTTGGCAAAAACCCTCAGATCGTTGAAAACATACGCGCGGCCAGGGCAGCAGCCCCAGCAAGCGAGTAGGGAGAGTGATCTATGGCGGTGCTGGTATCGGAAGTATTGACAGAGGCAAGACAGCAGCTTAACGACTCTACGGCTACCTATAGGTGGTCCGATGCAAGTCTTATGCTATATATGAGCCGAGGCGTTGATGACGTCTACGGTGACTTTCCTGAGTCTTTCTTTATCGATGGCGAGAAAATACCGATATCAGCGCCAGAGGCCATAACCGCAGTGACCGAGGACTTCCCTCTCAGGAAGGAATACATAGAAGCCATTGTCCACTACATCTGTTGGAAGGTGTTCGGGGAAGACACCGAGGATGACGGTAATATCGCTCTTTCGAAGGACCACGCGAAACAATATATGCAAGCTAGGGGTTAGGCATGATCAACAAATACTCGGATTTCTATGAATTCATGCTTGAAGACCTTCCTCGCTGCCCCGAGCCGTTGAAGCTGCAGCAACTCAAGCAAGCCTTTCGTGAATTTGCTTTCAGGACCGAGAACTGGACCGCAACCCTCGATAAAGTCAATCTGGTAGCAGATCAGCAAGACTACACCCTCCGTCTTCCCCAGGATGGCCTTGTCAAGCGGTTGGTATGGGTGAATATCAGTGATGCAGCAATGCCTACCAATCAATACGAGCTCCGCAACGAGTATTCTCTCCGATGGAAGAAGACCCCTGTCAGCTACGTTCCCACCTACTCTCTCGATGACGGGCTCCAGGTCAGGGTAGCAATGTATCCGGATTGGGATTCTAGGACCGTTGACGAGAACTATTTCACCCGATGGGGGGATGCAATCCTCAATCTGGCGCTCTACCGTCTCCTGATGATGCCCGGAAAGACTTGGACACATCCCGAGTTGGCCGTCCAGAAGAAGGATATCTATGATGTTTTCTATAATGACGCGATCAAAGAGAAGTACACCGAAGGTAAAAGTGGTTCACTGTCCGTAAATCTACGGCCGGTTACGAGGAGATTTGCATAATGAAGAAGATACTAGCCCTTATGGCAGCAATCGTGTGCACGGCGTTGACGATCGTTCATGCCACTACGACCATTATCACCGTCGATCTGACTGAAAACTCCATTGTGGCAAGCTCTATCCCCGCAATCAGGGAGACTGCGACCATCATAGTGACCAATGCCCCAGGCTATACCCCCGGCAATCTCACGATGTCGCTCATATACACGAATACGCAGTACGCCGTGGCTGATAACTTCGTGGCCGGCGCCGGTTCTTCCTATTCAGCAACGATGAACCTGAATACCATACTCCTTACCAACTACTTCGTCGGGCTCTCCGATCAGTCTATACGGACGTTCACTGCAACTTTGTGGGATAGCGGCACCCCTGCACTGATATTCAATGATAAGTTGGAGATCCAAAACAATCCATACGTGCCCGGGATGCTCCCCGCGGTGATCACTACCAACGAATTTGACGCAAGGCTGATAGTTCTTGAGGATCAGACAAGCGCATGGAACAACGTCACCAACATCGTGAATGGCGGGACAGTAGGCTCAACCGGAGAGATAGCACAGGTTGGTGGAACGTGGACATTCATGTTTCCTACGATCACCCCTTCCCTTTCCTTCACCAACTGGCTAGGCGTCACTGCCGGGGATATCCTCACAATGGCCGGGGGAAATAGAAGTGGATCCAACACCTTCGCTACCGGTCTTGCGGCCGTAGACACAAACAACTGGAACGGAGGATTGACTGACATATCCCTCCTACAGGGTCTAACCGGTCAAGTCTATTACGCTGACGGCCGTACTGCTCTCTCCGACACCATGAACACTGGAAACAATTGGATTAGTGGTGACGGTAGCGATACTGGAATCAAGATAGAAGCAGGAGGCGGCGTAGAACTGTCCAGCAACCTTACTGTTACGGGTGCCTCAGACTTCAAGCTAATATCTACGTTTGAGAGTTGGCTAAGTGGTAGTGGTCTTGCTGAAGGTATCATGATAGGTGCTGCAGGACACGTAGGAATCAACACTCCTACCCTCACATCAGCTTTAAACGTTCTAGGTTCTGTCTTTATTAACGGGGCATTGACGAACAGAGGGGCAATCTTTGTAGACTTGCAATCATCTACGGGAAGTTATCCTGTTGTATTCCAGGATAACTCTGGTGAACAGTGGGAGATAGAGCAGAATGGTGCAGGGCTTATCTTCACTGAGACAGGAGTAGGAGAACATTTCAGGATTGCTAACGGCGGCACAGCCACATTTCAGGGTGTTATTACTGGTAACGATGTTCAGGAGAACGGCACGAACATCCTAGCCTTTGTTGCCGCAGCGACCAATAGCTTTGTTCTGACCAATGACGTTAGAACTGTTGCCCTTAGTGGGCTAGTAACTGTTCCCGATGGTACTAATGATAATGCAGCCGTCAATCTTGGGCAGGTCAATGATTTAGTAAGTAGCTTGCAAACGCTGGAATTGTATGGAGCGACGAATCTAAATAATTTCGTGGTCGATAGTGGATCGTTATACGTGAATATTCCGACCCCTGCATGGAGCATGGCTAGTGGCGCATTGAGTGACGGCGACAACTGGCAGGGTTATTACTGGGGAACTCAAGCTGTTGATTTAATAAGGGAAGGTTCCTATTCTGGATTCTTCTTTTCCGAGAAAACGGCTGGAATTAAAGATGTGAGGCCAAAACTCGAAGTGGTCTATACCAACTTGACTGGCGGTGCCTTGCAAACTATAGGATGTTCTTCGACTGGAGCATACATCACTGCAACACTTTCGGATAAAAGCATAATTTGTAATGTCACAACAAACACCTTGGCTCAGTCAACGAATTTAGTGCTTGGCGTAAGGTATGGACTGTTTCAGTCTGGTGGTGGATCGGCTGCACAGGTAACAACCTATGGCGGCACAGGATACGGTACACACATGGCAACTCCAGGGTTGGGTTCTGCGGTTGGTTACGTTACCGAAGCATCGGCTGATGGCAAATACTATGGCCGGAAGGATGAGGCATGGACCGACCTCGACGCTAGATATGTGAATACCAACAATGCCATTGCCAAGACGCTGCAAGTGGATGGTCACTCAACCCTAGCAGGGGTGGGCATGACATCGTTGACCAACACGGGCCCGAGTTATCTTACAGGCAATGTCGGCATCGGAACGGCTACCACTCGCAGTAAGATGGACGTTGCAGGATCGGCAACCGTAGATGGTGCGTTTAGCAATCTCACTGGCAATGCTTACTTTGCCAACCAACTTCACATAGGAATTGTAGGAACAAAGCCATTCCAAATCCATGCCGCAGCAGCATCCGACATTATGCGTATCCAGAACAATAGCGGTATGTTCAACTTCGGGATAACCTCGGGTGGTGGTAATGCAACAACAAGTTTTGACCTTCAGGGTGACAACGATAGTTTGCGTGTCCGACGAGGTTCATCAGTCCCGTTTCAGATTCAAACAAATGGTGCAGTGAACTTCGCTCCAGTAGCCGCAGCGCCAGCTACCCCTGTCGCTGGTGATATGTATATCGACTCGACCCTTACCAATATGCTGAGAGTGTACAATGGTTCAGCATGGAAGAATGCTTGGGAGTAATGAAAAATCTAATCCCCATATTGCTGATTGCCATTGCCCTATCAAGTGGCTGCACTATGCCTAGCATGGTCTATCAGCGCACTAACGATATAGGACAGGTATACAACGTAGATGCCCGATGGTGGGCCGTGACTAAGGAAATAGGCAAAGCTGGAATGACCGTCGGAGCATTCATCATCGCATTCTAAGAAAGGGAAGTATTGGACTATGAGCAACGAGGGGCAGATGATTCTATCTAGCATGAAGAAAGAGAACACTCGGGCGATCAAGACGGCCAGGGATTCAGAGGGTAGTGACTGTTGCGCTTCTCACCCCGCCATACGATCATTGGCAGAGCGCAGCTTGAGTAACGGGGAGCTTCTTGGTGATATGATAATGATGGTTCCTGACCAGATCGCCGCAAAGGTTGTCGAGCAGACAGTGGTAAATGGCCCTGTCGATACCGATGCTCTTGTAGATGAGGTAAGCAAACGGCGCCGGGGCCGTCTATTCTTGAAAAGGGGCCAGTGGGAATTCTCTGGGGATATACAGAGCGCACTGACACTGGGCCTATTCCTACTGGGGGTGTATTGGTTTCTCGGTAAACACGGGATGCTTCCTAGCTGGATGCAGTAAAAAGGGGTGATTTCATGCCGTCAATCAAGCTCGATCAGTTCAAAGGGATCATACCAAGGACAGCGCCAAAACTCCTTTCACCAAATGCAGCCCAGACCGCGCAGAACGTAGAATTGATGTCCGGGCGCCTGGAAGCTCTATTGCCGCTCGGCGCGGAAGTCGACACCCAGGCGGGAAACACCATATTCAAGTGGTATCGCAACTCCTCCTCTGAATGGCTCTCAATGACGGGTATTGAGGATTTCGCCGTTGGTCCTATTCGGGCTGATCAATACGATAGGGTCTACTTCACCGATGGCGGCACCCTCAAGATGAACGCCTGGAAGACATCCAAGATTACCAGGACAGTAGGTCTGACGGCCCCCAATGCTGCTCATGTCCCTACTTTGACGTCTTCTGCAGTCAATAAGTGGAGGTTTAATCCAGGAGCAATCGCCAATGATCTACGTCTTAACTCAAGCATAGGAATATCCCTACCGTGGAATACACCTACTCCTGAAACCAACGAAGATATCACGCCTGAGAGATGGGAATTTACTGCTGACGGAAAGTGTCACGTTTGGTTTCCTGTTCCGGGCCAACGGATAAATACGTCAACTGGGGCATCATGGGTTAGTTATAGTTTAACATCCATATTCCTCTACCAGTTGAAGGTAGATACAGCCGGTGGCGGTACTGACGCTACTAAACCAGCAGCATACGGACAACTGACCAATACTGTATCCTTTGATATTACTGATGGAGTAGAAGGGACGAAGTATGCGGAACTGGTTGTAGAGTCAATGACAAGAGAAGGAATGGAAGTAGAGTGGATAGATGGATCTACTGGAAAATCTCTTATTAGTGGTCGTCCTGATGGAACATTTGCAACATTCACTTGCTCTGACCACATGGCTCATCTAGTTCTCAATCTCAACTATGTTGATCTTGTCGGAAGTAAACTCAGGCAGACATCATACTATGTTCAGACCTACGTTGATGATCTAGGCGAAGAGAGCCCCGCTAGTGGCATCTCAGCGGCAATAGAGTTCGTTCCCGGCACAGAAGTAGTCCTGGGGCTGGGCTCCGATCCTGGGGGCAATATAGCGACGAGACGGCTATACAGATCGGCGGCTGGAAGCCTGGAAGATGCTTTCTTCTATGTGGCAGACATTACAGCGGCCACAACAGCCTATACGGACACGAAGACGGACGCGGAGCTAGGAGAGGTCATCCCCGGCTTTGAGAATCCTCCAACGACTCTGACGGGCATTGTGGCTATGTCTAATGGTTTTCTGGCTGGCTGGTCTGGGAAAACTCTCCATTTCAGCGAACAGTGGCACCCCTATAGCTGGCTGGATACTTACCAGATTAACCTAGAGTACGATATTATTGGTCTGGCGGTTGTGGATACCGACCTGATTGTGATGACTGAGGGTCATCCTTACGTTGTGACAGGTGTTCACCCAGAGAACATGACGGTAGACAAGATTGCTCTCTCCCAGTCTTGTGCAAGCCGTCGATCGATCGCAACGATGAAGGATAGCGTATTCTATACGTCTCCGGACGGGATTGTAAGGATTAGGCACGGCGCCGGCCAACTGATCACCGAGGATTTCTACACAAGGGTCCAGTGGCAAGCCCTTACCCCGTCATCGGCTATATCCGCGGTGCAGGATAAGAAGTATTTCGCGTGGATGACCGGGATAAAGCTCATTTTTGACATGGACGAGGGGCTTGCGGCTATCACGTCCCATGATATCACGGCAACGGCCGTCTATACTGATCTGGTGGATGATACTCTATACGTGTCTCAATCAGGAGTAATCAAGGGTTGGGAGAAGGGGTCAGTCAATAAGACTATCCTCTGGAAGTCGAAGGAATACGCTATTCAGCGCCGGTGGGCCCCGGTGGCGGGTCGAATAGTGGCAGATTCGTACCCTGTAACGCTCAGACTGTACGCAGAGGGCGCCCTAGTGTCGACCGTGACCGTTTCTAGCCAGACAGCCTTTAGGATCCCTATACTGCGTCAGGAGCGCGTGTGGTCCCTCGACGTGCAGAACGATGACACTATCGATGAAGTGATGATCTCTAGCAGCATGAAGAATTTGAGAACGTAATTATGGGCAGAAGAGTACAAGTTGACGTAGTGCAGTCGAGGTCGTTGGTTTCCCCGCATGGGGTCGATGATGCTCTGACATATAGATGCTTACGGGCCCTCGTTGAAAATGTGCGTCACCTAAAGAGTGAGATGAACCCCAAGGCCAATAAGGCTGTAGAAAACTTCCAAGAGACAAATATAGGTGCAGGAGATCTATCAGGAGAAGTAGAGGGGCCGCAAGGAGAGAGGGGGCCAAGAGGACGTAAGGGGGAAGATGGCGAGGATGGCAGTCCATACGATCATTCCTTCAAGTTTACGGCTACGAGCACCACGGGCGGGGATATAACAGAGGGATATTGCTTCATAGGTGGAGCGGCAAAGACGATCACCAACCTTCCATCATCTGTTTCCTCGATCACTTCCAGCGTGAAATACTATATAGAGATAGACCTTGCGGCCGCAACCGCCGAATGGAAGTCAACTTCTAGCGCCTATCCCGTCTCCGATATTGATACTGAAATATGGCCTATTCTTGAGCTTACAGCCGCCGATAGCGTAATTAGCGCAGTTCTCGAGCGGTACACTTCTGATATTCATGTGACACTGGCAGCGTAATGAAACAAATCATTTTGGCAATAATTCTAATGGCGTCTATATCGCACTCAGCGACATGGAGTGATGATGTATGGCCGGGGTGGGATACTCCGAGATCAAACTACTGGAGAGCGGTAGATTGTTACAGTGGGCTAGTGCAGCGTATCGATGTTCTTTCATCGTCTGCCGTAGACGCTCCATCCCACAGAAACAACAGGAGTGATCTTGTAGCATATAAGGTCAAAACAAGAACGATAATGTCATCATTCATGCCTGTAACCAATCTGAGTGGTTTGGTATCGGTCCCGTACTTAGACCCCACTAATAGATGCTTTATCAGCAAGATCCCTACCAACTACTTTGAATACACTCCGCAGAGAAGCCTGTCAGGGCTCGGAACATTTGACGATGATTCAGGAGTAGGACATCTGCACGGGTACACAAACAATGATACAGCAAGAGGCGGCACTAATTTCCCCGGGTCGCAGACAAACTGGTACACTACTGATTACGGATGGGATCCTCTCAAAGTGCTGATTACTAACATGATTTCTACAGCAGACACCATCTATCCAGTTATGACTATAATACCGGCATGGCGATTCTATGGTACTCACAGCGGATCAGGAACAGAATCATGGTCAAACGTGGTTGACGCTGCAAAACTGGATTGGGCAGAGACAATACACTGCACATGGGCAAATTATACTGTTGGAAACATATCTGGTACATCGTTTGATGCTGATACCTGGGGCCTACAGTGGCAGTCTGGAATATCTCACATGAACACAGCACATAATAAGACGGTACATTTCCATATATGGGTTGATCCTACTAGCGGCGGCGGTGCTGGTGCTGTTCATACGTTCAGCAACATGGGAGACGATTGGGTAAAGGAGAGCGCGTACAGCTACGCAGGGAATACAAACGCCTTACTGAGCGCCACGGCAACCAATAGCTCCATCTCTCACAATACAAATGCCCCAACTAGCTGGCCGTCCGAGCCCGGAGTAGGAGAGACGCGCTATAAGGGGTATTTCATTGACCAAGGGAAAGATATCTCAGTGTTTGAGTGGGAATTTGACTATTAAATAACAGGAGACAATAGCGATGGCTAAGAAGTTTTGGAACACAACTGGAAAAGAAAAAAGACTTTGGAACCCAGATAAGAAAGTAGGCCTCAAGGACAAGAAGTCTACATCTGGCGTAAAGAGCAAGTCCAAGGACATCGGGCGTACTAATGCCGGTGCTGTATCTGATTCCCGCTCACGCAGGGCTCTATCTGGTGCTAAAAATGCCGCAAACAGATTGATCGGGCTTGGCGGTGAATATGCCGCTCGGGGAAGGAAATTTGAGGGTATTGATGATCAGATCATTGATCAGGCCTCGCAGTCTCCCGACTTCCTTGTTGATCAGGCGGCAACCGATACAACCTTGGCTTTTGACAAGTCGAAGGGCATAATGGACCGCAACGCCTCTCGTATGGGTATAGATCCTAGTAGTGGCCGGTTTGGCGGTCTGCAGCAACAATGGGCTATGGCTCGATCTGCAGCGGAAGCTGGAGCAAAGACCCGTGCACGGCGCCAAGCAACGGACGTCAACTTTAGTAGGCTCCTCCAGGCGTCAGGAATAGGATCTCGCTACCCGGGATTGGCTGTAAATGCTACTTCGGCTGGTGGTAGTGCTTTGAGTGGTCTGGCCGGTGACTACGGAAGCAGGGCTTTTGATTCAGCGGCAGAAGGATCCTATGTTGATTCTAACAGTAACGCCGGTAACGGTGGTAACGGTGGTAACGGTGGGTCCAGTCTTCAATCTGAGGTAGATCAAGAACAGGGAGATTTGTAATGGCGATTAGAAGCGCAGCAGGAGGGCGTCTTGCCGGTCTACGGGCTGCAGGACAAGATCAAAGGGCCGAGAAGACTGTTGGGCTCAATGAAGCATCTGGAGCTCGGGCAGAGCGTGGGCTACAAGTCAACGAAGCAGCATCACGGCGCCAAGATGAAATCTTTCAGGCAGAGAAGCAAGACAGAATCCGCGGCAATGTTGGCCGCGCCTATGAAACTGCATCATGGGGAGATCAAGCAGGAGCTATAGCTGCGTACAACGAGGGCCGTGCTAAAGATCAGCATATTGACGGTATAGAGGTTGGCGATAATGGCGATCTATTTGTGTCTCGACGTGGAGATCAAGCAAGGATTAAGCTTGCCAGGATTGAGAGATGGCTACCCAAAAACCCTAACGCCGTAAAAGCAGGGTCAAGAATAACCGCCAACACTCCTGGCGCCCGTATGAAGATAGGCCAGGGCATTAACCAGTTTGATAAAAACTATGATACGAAGAAAGCAAAGCAAGACCCAGCTACTAAGAAGGCGATAGAAGACGCCATGCTGACTTATGATCCAAACACGGACGGTCCGATTGATGAATACCAAGCGAATGTAGCAAGGGATCTAGGGATAGATCCCGCAGGATCTGAGGGTATCGTCAACGAATTACAGGCAAAAGACCAAGAGATCGCAGATATGCAGGAATCCATGAGAGCGGGTGGATTTTTCTATGGTCCTGAATTTAGTGTGAAGGGAACTAAGTTTCCCGTGAATCCCCTCGCCAAAGACCGTAGTTTCAAACTACGGGAGTTGCAGCAGGAAAGAAAGATCCTCGCAAGAGAGTTGGAGATGGCTAATCCCGTTGTCAGGGCACGGCAAAACAAAATAAGGTTAGAGGAAAGGAAAATCGTCAAGGCTCACCCTGGCTTTGATAGTAACAATGACGGACGTATAGATGAACAAGATAAGATGTTCCAGGTAGCGCAGTTGGTTGTTGAAACATTAGCCATTCCTGATGATTCAGAAGACCCGAATATCGCAATAAAAAAGAAGAAGTTTAGAGATAGATACTCGCCAAAGCGACTTATCGAATTTGAAGCTCTGGTCAAAGCCGTAACGAAGAAAGCTACTGCTGACGCCGAGACAAAGGTAGGATTAAGAGAACCTAAGAAAACTGCTTCTCCTGCTGCTGCTCCAGCGAATAAAGCTCGAGGAAATATCCAAGGTCTACAATTCCAAAACAGGTAATATATAATGGCTAATGGCTTACTTGATCCTGATCAAGAACTCGCGTTCATAAAATCACTTGATGATGAAACGGCCCCTGTCGACGGGGCTGGTGCCTTCCGTCCTCCAGAAGTGGATGACCCTCCAGAGGAAGAAACTCTTGACGGGAAGAAGGAGCTATTTTGGCTAGAGAACCTTGACCAGGAGATCCGCCAGGAAAGTGTCAAGGAATTGAAGGCTAAGGGACAGACCGCAATCCTCGGTAAATCTAAGGCTCGTATGCCATTCGGGGAGAAGTTACGCCGAAGCTTTAGCGGTGAGCCTTTCGGTGCAGACGTTACTCCTGTAGAAGGGGCAATAGCTTATCTTTCTCCGGTAGCTAGGACAAACAAGCGTCTTGAACTCAATGAGATCCGTGAAAAGCTTTCAAGAACTGCAGGAGCCGAAAGCGTAGAAGATGAACTAGCACTATACTCCAAGAACTTCGAAGGATGGTCGGACGGTGATCTATTCCAATATGTGCACGGATCAACAGAAATACCACCTGACAGGGTAATTGATAGAGAGCAGACCATACGTACCAGCTTGGAACGCGATAAGCAGATGCTAGAGAGGCTTACAGCCTTCGACCAAGAGCTAGAAGAGCGTGACGGTCCATTGTCAGAGAACGCTCCTACAGTAATGAAGCTGAATAATCTGCTAGAGGATGGTGTATTTGGCGCTATCGACATGATCCCGTATATGATCAAGATGGCTGCTGGCCCTGTTGGCGTATTCGTTGAGGCTATGACCCAGTTTGATGAACGTCTGCATGGAGAGGGCAAGATCAATGAAGATGGCCGATACGAGATCACCAAGGAACAGGCCGGTGTCTTTGAGGCAGCATGGAAGAGTATTTTGTCTGCTGGGGCTGAATATTACATAGAAAAGAAGGTCGGTTCACAGTTAAAGCTTTTAGGAGGAAAGAAGGGCGCTCAGAGATTCCTTAGTGCTGGAATGCAAGAGTCCATAGAAAAGTTGTCAAAGAAGATGGTTGGCAAGTCCTTTGGCAAAACTGGGACGAAACTATCAGAACTGACCGGTGCCAAGATCCTCCAGGGATTCAATCCAGCAAACTTGTTTGAGGAGATAATCGTTGAAGAAGGGCTCCAGGCCGTATGGGATGCCGCCTGGAACCTAGATAACATGGTCGATCCTGAGAATCCAGACAGGAAGCTAGACTTTGCAGAGAGACAAGCACTGGCCCTATCGTCGTTTGCGAAGTCTATCCCAGAGATGGCGATTAGCTTCTCTCTGTTCGGTATTGGCGGCCAGGGCGCTAATAAACTATCAAGTATAAGAACCCGTAGCGCCCAGAAGAAGTATCTCACAGAGCTTGGATTAGAGCCAGAGCGTCAGAAACAGATAATGGACGAGAAAGACCCCAAGAATCGTGGCGAGATGCTTCTACAGGAAATACTCAGCAGACACCTACGGGCCGAAGCGTTTGGCGTACCATTCCCGTTTGCCCAGGACAAGGAGTCATTGAATAACCGATTAGAAGATGCTGAGAAGCTATTCAAATTCGGCACTGAGAAGGCTCCACCCAGCGTAATGGATCAGTTGAGCGTCAGAGCTAAACTAGCCACGATTAAAGCTGGATTGCCGGCAGAAGGGAAAGAGGGTGAGCAACCAGCAGATCAACCATCAAAAACACCTATAGAACCCCCGGCGCCAAAGGATGAAACGCCTATTCCTCCCGAGGATCAACCACCTATCGAGGAAGATGATGAAACACCAGAGACGGGCCCAAAGGGTCAGGATCTTGTTGATACCTTTACCGATGAGAACGGCATAATCTTTGAGCGTTTTGAAGGTCCGGACGGTACGTCTACGATGATCCAGCGTGATCCAGAGAACAAGGATCCAATACAGGTCATAAAGGGCGATAAGGACGTCATCCTCAAGCGTTACACGGAGCAGATCGACAAGATTAAGAAGATTGAGGAGAAGCCTCCGGTAGATACAAAAGCAGTCAAAGCTAAGTACCTTGATGACTATGTATCGTACCTGATGGACGATTCTCAGGATAAACCACCAGCAGAGCCAGACATCAGCGAAATGTCTCTCAACAATTTAAGGCGTCAGGCAAAAGAGATAGCCCTGGATCGCAAGCGCAAAGATGAGAAGCCGCCCGAAGACAAGAAGCCCCCCAAGGAAAAGAAGACGGCCACTGACGAGATAGAAGACATAGATATTGATGACTTGGACGATCTATTAGATGAAGCTGACGAGGGAGAGGCCCCCGCCGAGACTCCCACGCCGCCGCCACCTAGAGATGATCGCCCACCTGTAGACGATAATAGACCGCCTGTTGATCGCCCACCGGCAGAGGCTGGTGAGGTCAGCAATGATAACGTCGACAAGCTGAAAGACCTATTCCCTGGCCTTGGGGCACCGACACAGTTAGGTTCACCAGCCGGCGCCGAGAAAGAACCAGCTTTCAGCAAGGAAAAGTATGCTGCAGCCACTCCTGTATTCGTATCCAGTATAAAGGATATGTCTGCTGGCGGGAAAACACTGAAAGACTTCCTCTCCTGGGCAATCAAGAGCTTTGGCTCCGACATCAAACCATACCTGAAACAGTTCGTGGTCGACGTTAAAGCTGGCAAGATCAACCTAAAGGAAGAAGATAAGGCCGATACTCCTCCCCCGCCGCCGCCAGGGCCCCAGGACAATACTACGCGCATAAGGGCACTTATCCTGTCCGATGCTTCAATGCAGCAGAAAAGTGCTGACATGAAGAAGATGGCCCGGGAACTGGACATATCTGATAAGGCCGTTCAAGAGATGGTTGAGGCTGAATTGGTCAGAATGGCGAGGAAGATCATTGTAGCCAATGACACCAAGCCAGGAAATACAGATGCCCAGACAATGAAGGATCTGATTGCCCTGTACGAGAAACAGCCCATCTTCTCAGCCAGGAGTAGCGGTAGCGTCTCCAGACAGGCTTATTCCACCCCTCTCCCCCTGGCGTTTGCCATTGAGCGTATGATCGACGCCAAGAACGGATCCAAGGTATATGAGCCCACGGCCGGGATGGGCGCCCTAGTGATAGATGTCGACCCCAAGAAGGTAGATGTCAATGAGATCGATTCTGTCCGTGTGCAGGAACTCAAGAAGAACGGCTATAATCAAGTCACCAGCAATGACGCCTCACTGCAGCCCCCCGCGGATCGCCTCAAGTCCTATGACAAGGTGATAATGAATCCACCTTTCGGGACACGTAAAGACGGGGCAATGCGTTGGAATGGTTTCCGGATTACCCAGCTTGACCACGAAATCGCTCTCAGAACCCTCGACCAGATGACAGATAACGGTCAGGCGGCGATCATCCTCGGTGCATCACTTCATCAATCAGATGAGCTTACCCGTAAGGATAGGGCTCTTTTGAACGCCATAATGAATAACTTCAACGTGGTGGACAATTTTGAGGTCAGTGGAGATCTCTACCGCAAGCAGGGCGCCAGTTTCCCTACACGGGTTTTGATCATATCAGGCAGAAAACCAGCAACAGAAGAGCAGCTTGCCCCCAAAAAGGTCGACCGGCTCAATACTTGGCGCGAAATAGAAGACAGAATAGAGGGAAATAAGAATGAATCTAAAAGAATCAGAGACATTGTGGAGTCCGAGCGACGATCGAAGACTACTGACGGTCCTGGAGAAGGGGGAGAACCCCCCCAAGGCCCTCGCAGGATTCCTGAGTCTACAGGCGAACCTCCTATCCCAACTGATACAGGAGTCGACAGAGGAGGAGATACAGGCGGCTCAGAAGATGCTGGGGGATCTTCCGACGAGCGCACTGATGGGACTAGACACAGCAAACGTAAAAAGCCCCCACTTCCCGAAACAATTTCTGAATCTGAACATAGAAAGCGGAGAGAATCCGATAGCGGAGTGGAGAAAGGACGCAGAGGAGGCACTACCGCAAGAGACAAGCATGATTTCGTCCGAAGAGGCGAACCAAGAGATCACAGAGTTGACCCTCTCAAGGTTCCTGGAGAGAATGATATAGTAAACATAGATGAGTTTACATCTACCTATGTTCCATTCTCTCGGGCCCCCGGGCTAGATACTGTCTCCCCTCGATACATGGCATTGCCGATGTTTAGGGCCATGAAGGAATTGACTGATCAAGTAGGTGATCTTGACTATTACCTAGTTGACAAGCTTGGCTATGATAACGTCCAGCACCTATGGGATGGTGACAATGAAAGATCGACGGCCGGTCTAGCTGCAGAGCAGATTGATTCGATCGCCCAGACCATATACCAGATAGAGGCCAACAAGGCCGGTATGATCGTTGCCGATGAGACGGGTATTGGTAAAGGACGCCAAGCTGCAGCCCTGATGCGCTACGCTATAAGGGAAGGCAAGATGCCTGTCTTCTTTACTGCTACCCCAAAGCTCTTCTCTGATATGTACGGAGATCTGCAGGACATTGACACTACACTATCCCCTCTTCTGGTTGGTTCTCAGGGCAAAGCGGAAGTGAAGGATGTTGACGATAAGGTAATAGTTGCCTACGAGGCGAAGCAAAAGCAGATAATGAAGCGGTATCTCGACGGAGATGAGGACGCGCTCAAAGAGTTTGACTCTATCTTTGCCACATATTCCCAGATAAATGCTGCCGACAACATCCAGCAACGCTTCTTCCAGGCACTGTCCGAAAGAGACGATGTATTTTTCATCATGGATGAGTCTCACAAGGGCGCCGGTCAAACATCTACCACGGGAGTCTACCTTCGCGGTGGAGAAACAGAAAAGAAAGACCCCCAGACAAAAGAGACGATTAAGACAGAATATCCTGGCGCTCTGCGCTCGGACGGTGTTTCGGGGGTAACGTACCTATCTGCTACATACGCCAAGAACCCACAGGCCATGGGATTGTACTTCTGGACAGACATATCCAAAGCCGCCAATACACCAGAAGATCTGGAATTCATATTTGAAAACGGTGGTGTCCCTATTCAGCAGGTATCGTCGGCCGCTCTTGCAGAAACTGGACAGCTTGTCCGTAGGGAGAAGTCCTTTGACGGTGTTAAGTTTGAGCAGGAAGACATCAAAATGGACGAGCGTGAACGCGCAGAGCTTATTGCTGATGTTGACGAAGTGACGTCTATTCTCGGGGATATTGTCGATTACAGCAATAGGGCGATAGATGTAATGGGCACTCTTCCTGACTATCTGGTGAAGAAGAGGAACAGCGTACAGACCCAACTCCAGACAACGACCTTTGCCAGTGTCGTGCACAACAAGATTGCCCAGTTAATGTATTCCATGAAGCTGAAATATGCCGTGGAAGAGGCTATTGCAACGCATAAGCGCGGAGAAAAGCCCGTTCTCGCAGTTGTCAATACGATGGAGTCCTTCCTAGAGGACTATGTAAGGAAGAACCATCTTTCCGAGGGTGATACCGTTGACGTAAACTTTGCTGATACCTTGAAGACCGCTCTCGATCGTACAATGAGGGCGTCAGTCGAGGGCCCTACTGGTGACAATGAGCATATTGAGTTTACGCCAGAACAGTTGGGAATGAGAAGCGAGTATGATGAACTAATGGCCGACATAGATGCTTTAGAGTTAGATCTCCCTGCATCACCGATCGACTGGTTGAGACATGAGCTAGAAAAGGCTGATATATCAACCGGTGAATTGACCGGCCGCTCCCTAATGTTGGAGTATCAGGACGATGGAACGGCAATACTTCGCTCCAGGACACCAAAGGAACGGGCAGACAAGAATGGTCCTACCAACGCGTTTAACCGCGGCGATATAGATGCCATCATCCTGAATAAGTCTGGCAGTACCGGTATCTCTCTCCACGCTGCAGAGAAGTTTGATGATCATAAGAAACGCAGAATGATCGTTGTCGACGCACATCCTGACATCAACGAGTTTAAGCAAATCTTGGGACGTATCAAGCGGTCAGGCATGATAGAGCCAGACGAGAACGGTGTAGCGGCCGCGTCCTATATCATGCTCAAGCTTCCTTTAGAGTCTGAGAATCGTCCATTTGCCGTGATCAATCAGAAGATGAAGTCATTGAACGCTCTCACGACTGCCGGCGCCGATGCCGACCTAGACGTTAAAGCCGTAGACATATTGAACAAATACGGCAATCAAGCAGCTAGTGAGATGCTGTTTGAGGATGATGAGCTAACCGACAAGCTTAGAATGAGCTCTGACGTCAACATGAACGAGGAGGGAGGATTACTTGCCGCCAACCAACGCCTAGTATTGAAGTTCACCGGCCGATTGGCCCTCCTGACCAATAAAGAGCAAGCCGAGGTATGGGAAGATCTGCTGGTCAAGTACAACGAGATCGTGGCCCTAGAGAAGTCCACTGGTCAGTATGACCTGGAAGTAGCCGTCCATGATGACTGGGATGCCGAACTGGTAGATGAGGCTGTATTGGAAGAGGGCGAGGATTCGTCATCGATCTTTACATCTGACGTTGTGCTCTCCCAGTACGACATCAAAGATACCCGCAAGCCACCATCTCTTGAAGAGGTACAGTCTGCGTACAATGAGAGCTTTGGTCCTGATTCTCGGCCACACGTAGTAAAGAAGGGACTGATTGATTCTCTCAACGAGGCCAGCGCAAAGGCCATAGGCGAAGAACCAGCGTTTGAGGCAGAGAAGAAAGCAGTTGCGGAGCCCGTAGTTGAAACAGAAGAAGGTGAAGATGCTCCTGCCGAGAAGAAAGAGCCCAAAGGCCCAGTAGAATCTGCCGAACACAAGAACTACGTTAAGAAGAAGGAATTGGCAGATCAAGTGCGGGAGAACATGAATGATCTCCTTAGCTTCACCTTCAAGCATATTGGTAAAGGAGTCCTGATAGAGGTAGGGGATGAATCATACGAAGGCGTTATTACGAGCATCACCCATAAGCCTACCAAGAAGGGTATTCCTGGCCGAGCGAGTAAGTACAGAATAGAAGTGATGATCAACAGTCCTCTCCGAAAGCTGGTGCTTCCTCTTAGCAAGATCCAGAATGGAGACGTCACCCTGTCGGATATCCCGGGCAATCAAAGCCTTTCGGATACATTCTCAGAAGATCATAGGACTGCAGAGAACCGTGTCAGACGCTATGTGATGACTGGCAACGTGATGAGGGCTATCCCACTTACCGAGGGAAAGGGAAGTATAGTCACCTTCCGTAACGATAAAGAGCAGGACATCCTGGGATTGCTTATGCCCCAATCATGGAGCCCATCTCAGCTAGGCCGTGATCCTCGCAATGAACTGAATAGCGGCGAGGCAGTGCGTATATGGATGGAGAAATATGCTCATACCAGTGACAATGTGTCTACTGGCGGCGATCTTGTCATCCAAAAGCAATATGATGACCGATACACCGTAAATGTTCCTGCCAGCAAGAACGGTCAGAAGTATTACTTGGATCAGGGCCTATTGGAGATTACCGGAGAATTCAATAAGTCATCTAAGCGGCAACTGGTAAGAGTCGACAAAGAAACCATGGAGAAGGTTGCGAACTATGTCATTAACGAGATGAAGGAGAACTTTGTCCCTAACCGTCTCGATCCTAAACAGATCGATGACGCTAATGGCCGCGCTCCTGCCGATGGTGGTGTTGCAGCGACTTCTGGTCAGACCGAGCAGGGGGCTTCGAAGAAAAAGAAGAAGAAGGAATCCCAAACTCCGCGGATAGACCCGGACCCAATAAAGGGCCAAAAGCCGAAGAATGTTAGACAGGCGGTTTTGGATCTCACCAACGCTCTTGGTAAAAAGATATATAACTCCAAAGTGCCCAAGAAGTTTGCAGGGGTTTACTATACTGATACGGGAAATATATCTATCAAGGCCACGGACCATCTGGATACGATCGCCCATGAGATCGCGCACAGCCTGGATGACCGGTACGGCATTGTTGCTGAATGGGCTGGTAATTATGATAAGTCTCCTTTTGATGAAGAACTAAGGCACCTATGGGTCTATGGCTCAGTTACGAAGACAGGAGCCCGGGCTAAGTTGATTTACAAACGTGCCGAGGGTGTTGCCGAATGGGTCCGTGCCTATATAATGAATCCAGAGGAGGCAAAAGCTCTTGCCCCGAAGTTCCATGACTTCATCAAGGAAAAGGTTCCCAAGGAAGCATGGGACGCCATAGAGCAATTCTCCGTTGACGTCAGAGTTCTTGCTGGAGCAACAGGTGAGGAGAAGGTTCTTGCCAGGATTACCACTCCAGAAGATAAGGAAGGTTTCCTTTCCAGGCTAAGAAACGGAAAACGTGGCCCACTAGACATGACCTTGTGGGATAAGTTCAGTCAGACCTTTATCGACAGTAGAACTATGTCTAATAAGGCTTTTGCTCTGGCTTCTGATATCCAGGGTGGCGTTCTTCCGGACGATGACCCCAGGCTTATGGCTAATATATACCTTGGGATCATTTCAAAGATTGAAGATGTCTTCGACACTGGAATGATAAACCATGAGGGAGTAAAGCTGCGCTCTTCTGACGGCCAGCTAATGAATCTTAAATGGCTCTACTCTGCTCTTGATAATACGTCCGAAGAGACTATTGCGGCCGAGGCTAAAGCTACTACAGCATTTATGATTGCCCAGCGTACTATTGAAAAGTCGGCAATATTGGGTAAGCGCGTCATATCGGGAATAGGATCAGGGATAGGATCTGATGTAGATGTTGCAAGGCAGACTATAGAGGAATTAGAGGAAGATCCAAAGAAGGCAAAGAGAGTAAAGGAAGCTGCCCGTAGATACCGTGAATTCGCTGACTCCATTCTCCGCTACATGGTAGACAAGGGACGAATGAGCGAAAAGGATTACGACAAGATCAAGGAACAGAACGAATACTATGTTGCCATGCACAGAGTAATGGAAATCAGTACGGTAGATCCGGTCGTGTTCTTCAAGCCGGCCAGAGGTGGTGGGGATCGTATTGGAAATATAATCATGCCGGGGAGTCTCAAGAAATTCAAAGGGTCCGATAAGATGCTAGAGGATCCTTACCCCGCACTGATGGATACATTGGTAAAGGGAATGAGAGAGGCTGATCGTAATGAGATTATGTTGTTCTTCCGAAATCTCCTAGTTTCTGACAGAAACGGTCTTTATTCTCCAGGGCTAGATAAGGCAGAGCGGTTATCTGATATAGGTCACAAAGTATCACTGCAAGATACTGGGAACACTATTGATATATGGGTTGACGGCAAGAAAGAGAGATGGCAGTTCCCGAATGAAGACGTATATAAGTCGTTAAAGGGACTATGCGAGGCTCCTACTCCGTACAAGGCTTGGGCAACGATATCAGGAAAGATGCTCCGTGCTGGTATCATTAATATGCCACAGTTTGCTATCCGTAATGTGATACGTGACTTCCAGCATAGACTCCAAGTTTCGGATGCCGACCTGATGACATCGCTAAAGAACACATTCAAGCTATACGGGCCGCAGGATGTATCAGACCTGATGACGTTTGGCGGTGACATGGCTGGTCCTTATCTTCGTAGCAAGGCTGACTATATCCGGTCCATTGAGGCCGCAATGCGTGAAGTTGCCGCAGATCCTAATGCGATCCTGGTCAATCCGGTTGAACTAGCCAAATTCGCAGCCGGTAAGTACAAGAAACTTATGGAGTCTTCCGAGCGGATAGGTCGTATTGCAGAGTTCAAGTCTTCCTATGCCTACGCTAGGGAAAAGCTGGGATACACCAAATATCAAGCTCAGTTGTACGCCGGGGATAAGGCCAGGGGATTGATCGACTTTGCCGTTATGGGTACATGGATTAGGGAAATCAACTCTCTAATTCCTTTTACTGGGGCAGCAGTCCGAGGGCTAGTAGTGACCGCGGAAGCATTTAAGAAGAACAAGAAGCGATTCACGATGATCTGGGCCCTGACGTCTCTATTGCCGTCTATCCTGGCGCGGCTAATGGCATCGGCTACTGGTGATGATGAGGAGTACCAGCAGTTGCCTCCGTATCTAAGGGATATGTTCTTCAACTTCAAGGTTGGGCCTAATACATGGCTCCGGATACCGAAGAACTTTGAAATGGGAGTCCTTGGCGCTATTGGTGATCGCATGGTTGATCAAATGATGGGAAATAAGAACGCCTGGGAAGGATATATGGGATCAGTGGCAAAAGGATTTTTGCCAGTCGACGAGACAGCCGTAGCCGGGGCTGGATTATTGAAGGGGATAGCAGAGGTTAGATCTAACTATGATTGGTTCCGGGATAAGAACATCATTCCTACCGATGAAAAAGACAGTTTACTTGAATTTCGTCACACAGAACGGGGATCTCGGCTTGGTCAGGCGCTCCAGAAGATCATAGGAGTGGATTCTCGGAACGTCGACCACTTAATGAGGGCTACATTCGGGATTGCCGGTAGTACGGCTGTAAGACTATCTAACGCGGGTAGGAAGGATAAGCAGGGCCCCGGGCTAAAGGAGTTGGGCGTGTTCACATCCTCACCAGCATACGAGGCCATGGATGTCCAATGGGTGCAGACCCAAGCTAAAGAGCTTGGAGTATTCCATAGAAGGGACTACAAAGGGCTCCAGGACACGATATCGCAATACTTTGAAGCTCGTAGTGGCGCCCGAAGAGATTTGTTGGCAAAAAGAGTCAGACGTGAAGCGCGTAGGATTCGTAGAAATTGGGAGAGAGTCCCACCAAGAGTAAGTAAGAGGAGATAGGCAGCATGAAGAAGTTCAAAATAGCATCGTGTATAGCGGGTAGCGTTCTTTTGGTCAGTATTGCAATGGCTGGCGGGTTCAAGGGTCTGATAAGTGGGTCATTCACTGGCACGACCAACAGATTCACGTACAAAAGCAGCAGTCCTGCAGGGATCTCTGCTGTCAGGTTGTACCCGAATGTACCAGCAGCTACATCAATCAGCTTCTCTAACACCGGGGAACTGTCGACAACCCTTAACTCTGTCACAAATGCGCCTGGGGCAACCTACACCGATGGATCTTGTCCGTATCAGCTAAAGCAGGGCGGCTATATAGACATGAATTCCGCAAGTCCAGCGGTTACTACTTGGTACACGATACATCTGAAAGCTTTGTAAGGGGAACATACCCAGTTCTCCTTCCTCGCGGTGGCTCTGACAGGTTCTTTGTTGGTTCTCTCCTGTCATCCACCGTTTGCTTTCCTAACAGCCCAGGCAAGCCGCCTACCAGCACTCACCCGCGACGATCCCTCCCCCTACCTGTGGGATGATACACCACTGCTCCGTAAGAGCGAAGCCGATAGCGCATCCATGGACGCATTTAGACGGAAATAACTTTGTTTGAATAAAACCTTGCATAGTTCAACGAGTCCCGTTATCTTTCAACACATGATTGATGTACGACAAGGTGACGCTTTAGAAGTCCTCAAGACACTGCAAGACGAGTCAATTAACTGCTGTGTGACATCTCCTCCCTATTGGGGCCTACGCGACTACGGAGTTAAAGGTCAGCTTGGATTAGAGGATACGCCAGAGGAGTACGTAGAGAAGTTGGTAGCTGTATTTCGAGAGGTCAAGAGAGTGCTGCGAGATGATGGGACTTGTTGGTTAAACCTTGGCGATACCTATGCCACAGGGACACGGGCAGCTAGGAAGCCGAGCACCGGAGTTCTGGCCCACCACACGGCCCAGGATACAACTAGGGTAGGTACTCCAAAGGGATTAAAAACCAAGGATCTGGTAGGCATCCCTTGGAGAGTGGCTTTCGCGTTGCAAGCAGATGGTTGGTATCTTAGGCAGGACATCATCTGGCACAAGCCGAACCCGATGCCAGAGAGCGTGACCGACCGATGCACGAAGTCGCATGAGTATATCTTCCTGCTCACAAAGTCCGTCAAGTATTGGTATGACCATGAGGCGATTAAGGAACCTGCGAAATGGGAGAGGTGGGGCGACCAAACAGAAAACAAGACGCACACTGGAACGGCAGGGCATCTTGGTGGCAAGAAAAAGTCTGAACTGCCAATCAAGGACACCAAAAATAAACGCTCGGTCTGGACCGTCGCCACCAAGCCGTACTCAGAAGCCCACTTCGCCACATTCCCTCCGGACCTGATACGTCCATGTATATTGGCAGGATGTCCACGAAACGGCACCGTGATAGACCCGTTTGGGGGCTCTGGCACCACGGCTCAAGTATCAGAGGAAGAGGGCAGGAATAGCGTTATGATTGAGCTAAACCCTTAATATGTGGAATTGATCAAGAAACGTACCTCGCAGATTCAGCCCGGGTTAGGACTATGAGGCAAGCAAAGATCTCTCAACGCAAGCGCGGTGATTGGATGATCGACTTTGGCGTGATCGATGGCCGGCGCCGACAGTTCACCGCAAAGTCTCGAGTATTGGCCGTAGCCAAGGCCAAGGAGAAAGAGTCCATTCTTCTAAAGGCAGGGATCAACGCTATCGATCTCACCGCGGCACAGCTTTCGGAGGCAAGCCACGTATTCAGAGCAATGAAAGAATCCTACAACGATGTATCATTGACCGAACTGTTTGAGTATTTCAGGTCTAGGCACTTCCCTGACAATAGGCCAGTCCGTGTAGTTTATGATGAATACCTGAAATCCCAGGCTGATAAAGGCCTCCGACCATCCTCTCTTGCGTCCTGCAGGAACGTGCTATCTCCTTTCGTAGCGTATTTCAGCAAGCATCAGATTGACGAAATGGACACAAACACCGTTGATAAGTGGATAAGAGAGCGAGGATTCAGGTCAGCGGTGACCAAGACGAACATGATCAACTACCTTTCAGGCTTCTTCTCCTTTGCCATAAAGCGATCCTACATCTACTCTAACCCCATTACCAACGTAGAGCGCCCCAGGCTCAAGACCAAGATGCCAAAGTTCATGGCCGTAGATGATGTTTCGAAGATGTTTGCCGCCGCCGAGTGTGTATGCCCCGAGATCGTGCTGACCATGGCATTGGGCTTCTTCGCGGGGATACGCTCGGAAGAGCTACACCGGATGGATCGGGCCAGTATTCGAATGGAAGACGGTATAATCACTGTGGGGCCCGACATTGCCAAAACTGGGCACGTCCGACACATATCGATGTCCGAAAACCTGAAAGCCTGGATAGTGGCCTATATGCCAGAGGATCAATGGAAGATCACCGAGGGGCGTAGGGTATTCACAAGACAGCGTAAAGAGGTCCAAGCGGCTGCAGGAGTGGACGAATGGCCCCATAACGCTATGAGGCATACATTTGCCACGATGCACGTATCCTACCATCAAAACGCGGCCCTTACAGCTACGGAATTGGGCCATCATAGCCAGGATCTACTATACAGACACTATCGAGGCCTCGCCACAAAGGAAGAAGCCTCTCAATACTGGGGAATTTCCCCAAAAGCGACAGGAGATGAATGATGAGCGAAATCACGCCACAACAAGCTGCAGACAAGGGATATAAAGTAATCAAGGCATCATGTTTCGAGGTCGGACTGGTCAAAGATGACAAAGGATTGATGTCTTGGTTCTGCCAAGACTTCGACCACAAGTTGCCTGAACTGTCTCACCCTAAAATTATGGCTGCAGTGCGAGTGCAGGAATCGTTTGAACTGGGAGATGAATGATGTCGGGAGAAATTAGCAGGTCATACGAACATCCAGACGGACCACCACCACCAATGCCGAAGATTCCAAATCCGTTTGAGAAGAATAGGGACAAGATCGGGCACTGTTTGGAATGTGGAGAAACAATCCCGATGGGCTACTGGAATATGGGATCGCGGTTTTGTAATAATTGCCATGAGCCTACAGGAGAGGATGAATGATGGCAGAAACAAAAGAACGGCCCCCTATGGTCTTCTGTTTCAGGTGCGGCCAGCAGTACAAAAGAAGCATTGATCAAACCAAGTATAAGACAATGTACTGTTTGGAATGCCAACTGAATATGCACCAGGGACATGAGTTCAACGAAGAGATCAATCTGTTTAGCCACTATTCCATCCAAAAAGGATACAGGATTGAAGAGGGTTTCAGAATGATCCGAGATGACTACACAGTAGTTGATTCATATTCGGACATAAATGATAGGTATATTGATTAACAAAGTTGTTGACGTTCAAAGATGTATCGGGTAATAATATGAATTCCACAATGAAACCAACTACAAACAACCTATCGAGGAATTCCTTTGCTTAAAATAATCACAGCCACAGAGCTTTCTAAGAGGCTCACAGTGACAAAGTACCTGATCTCTTCTCTTGTCCAGAAAGGGGAGATTCCTTTCAAGCAGATCGGCCGTAGCGTGAAGTTCACGGAGCCCCAGATTGTTGCATGGCTCCTTGGCCTTCGCAAGGATGGTGAGTACGAGGAAGCTATAGACTCTGATTCTTCCTATACTGAGATCCCCTCCGACTGGATGAAGCCCCAGGAAGTTGCCGAGTGGCTTGGTGTATGCGTTGCCACCGTCAGGAATTACCGAAAGAGGGGTGTCATACCCTTCTATATGTTTACCCCGTCCGTCATTCGCTACCGTAAGGCAGAGCTTGAAGCGTGGGGAATGTAACCGTTGCGTCGAAACGACTATCTAGGAATATGAATATGGGCAAGCATCCTACATTGGAAGATCTCAACCTGACGGAGGCCCAGAAGAAGGCCAATCCCCACCTTTTCCCTGAATATCAGGAGAAACCTGCAGTCCCACTCGCCCATACCTGCTCTAAGATAGAAGTGGCGCTAGAGAAGGAACTGCAAGCCCAAGTCGAAGCATGGCTCTACCATCGCGGATACGGGCGCCGGTCCAAGACTGGTATCGTTGCCGACAAGAAGCCCAGGCGCGGCTGGCAGATACATCTGTTCATGGCAAAGAAGAATCCCCTCCTGCTTGATATCCTGCTCCTTGGGAATGACGGCCGTTTCACCGAGTTTGAGTTGAAGCGCCCCGGGGGAACGTACAGCAGCGAGGGTCAGAGGATCCTATGCGAGGAGCACGGATTCCCCAAGTTTGAGACGTTTGAAGAGGTCATTGAACACGTAAACAACTGGGAGAATGGAATTTCACTCCAGAACGCCGTGGAGCCAGCCGATACTGAGGATACAGGCACCGCAGTTGAGGAATAATCCAGGCGTGACTGATCGGAGAGACGATCAACCATTTTTTGTGCCACAATAAATAGGAGAAAGAGCATGAATACCGAAGAAACCACAGACCTAGCACCCCAGTCAGGACATAGCGACATGGGGAAGATGATCACTTCCCGTCAGACCCAAGAGGTACAGGGGGCAATGGTTATTGCTAAGAAGTTCCCCCGAGACGAGATTGCGGCCATTGTGAAGATCAAGCAAGCGTGTAAGAGGCCCAGACTGGCTGCTTCTGCTTGCTATCAGTACCCTCGGGGCAATACGCAGGTTGTTGGACCTTCTATCCGTCTAGCAGAAGCTATGGCCCAGTGTTGGGGCAACCTGGACTACGGAATAATAGAGCTTGAGCAGCGTGACGGTGAATCATCCGTAATGGCTTATTGTTGGGATCTTGAGTCAAACACTCGACAGACCAAGATATTCCAGGTTCCTCATATCCGATACTCAAAGAAGGGCGGTAACACTCTTCTGACGGACCCCCGCGACATATACGAGATGGTAGCAAACCAGGGAGCTCGGCGCCTTAGAGCCTGTATCCTCGGTGTAATCCCCGGTGATGTACAGGAAGATGCTGTCGAGGCGTGTGAGGCTACTCTGGCCGGTAACAGTGATGAACCTTTGGCCGATCGCGCGTTGAAGATGGTTGAGGCCTTCGCCCCGTTTGGCGTTACCCAGACGGACATAGAGGCACGTCTTCAACTCAAACTCAAGGACATATCGGAACGTCAGATACTTGATCTTGGCAAGATCTACAACGCAGTAAAGGACGGCATAGGCAAAAAGGAAGACTTCTTTGAAGCCGCCCCTGCCGCCCCCGCAGCCGCGACTGGTGATGAAGGTGGAAGCTCCAAGAAGCCCACCGCCACCCAGAAGAAGAAAGCCGCCGCCGCTGCTAAGAAGCAAGAAGAGGCCGAAAAACAGGCTGCAGAGAAGGATACCGACACCCTTGTAAAGGAAGCACTGGCCCTGCAAGAGCTATGCTCTGAGGAAATATGGCTCAAGGTATGGGAAGAAGTCAAACTTGACCCCGCCGAGGCAGTAGAGATGCTATCGGCTGCGAAGCTGCAAGAGATCATCCAGCTTGTGAACGCCAGTATGTAACAACATTAGGAGCCTCTAAGCATGGGGGGCTCGGTATTGAGTTTCGAGGCCCAATATCGTCAACCCCATGCGCTCCTTTTAAGAGGAAAAGCAGTACAGTGCTGAAATTTGACGAGAAAGACCATATCTACACCTGGAACGGTACGAGAGTCCCTTCCCCTACAGGGGTTCTTTCCGATCAGGGAGTTATCGATTACAGCCAGATCCCAGAGCCTATCAGGACCGAAGCTCTTGCCCGGGGGAACAGAGTGCACAAAGCTATTATGATCCATTGCACCAGTATCTATGGTGTAAACATGGATGAGCTATTCCCTTCTGATGTCCCGTTTGTCAAAGCCTATCTCAAGTTTGAAGACGATACCGGATACCGACCATTTAAGAGATACGTCGAAAGGCCTGGATACAACAAAGAACACGGGTACGCCGGTACTCCTGACAGTGGCGGCTCCTTCCCTGGCAAGCGCCGAGCGGTGATCGACTTCAAGTCTGGCTCCAGTGAGAAGTGGGTCAGGATGCAGACCGCCGCCTACCAGAACCTAGACTATATGCGGAAGATGTTCGAAGGTGCCGAGCGGTATGCTCTCACCCTCAAGGCCGATGGTCGCTACGATCTCTCCTCCCCCTTCATGTCACCGCAAGATTTCATCGATTTCGTTCTAAACCTAGAAGCGTGTAAGTCAAAATCAAGGTATTAACCGTTGAATACTAACAATTTACGCCTTAGTAATACTAAGAGCCTGTACCGACAACCCTTAGTAATACTAAGAAAGGCATAATGGCTGAAAAACCCCAAAATGGCCCTATCCAGTTCCGTCCTTACGCTCCAATAGAGAGTCAACTTGAGGATATGCGGAAGACCTGGAAAGAGGAATATGGTGTAGAGATGAACATGAACTGGTTTTTGAACGCTGCAGTAGCGGCACAGTGCGGGATTCCTTTGGAGTCGATCGCCAAATACAAACGAGAAAAGGGATGAATATGGAAACTCAAGAGAATACAACCCCAATCGAAGACGGTCCAGTAGCAGACAAGGAAGCTCTGGAGCTCAAGCACAACGCCAGCAACATACAAATCAAGGGTGATGCTGACAAGGACGCTGCAGAAGCTCTCCGAAAAACAAACCGTGAGTCCAGAAAGATAGCGATTGCCCCTCTCCGCACAGAAGCCCAAGAGCGGGACCGCCTAAAAAAGGCCGTGCTGGACAAGATCAAAGAGAAAGACGCATTCCACGACGAGATTGAAACCCTCCTCGTAGACAAGATCCAGGCATTTGTCGACAAGGTGAACAAGAAGGCCGAGGAAGCCGCAAGGAAAGCCGCTAAAAAGGCCCAGGAAGAGGCCGAAGCAGAACAGCTAAAGATAGCAGAGCATCAAGAGGCTATGGGCAACGAGAAGGCAGCAGAAGCCGCTCTAAAGACGCCTCCCGCCCCTACGGCGCCCGTCTACATCCCCCCGGCGAAGCAGCAGAAGGTTAAGGGCTCTCGCGTGACCTACGGTTACGAGATCTTTGACAAAGAGGCTTTCATCAAAGGATGCCTGAAATGGGAAGGATCTCTCAATATCGGTATGCTGATAGAGGATTCCAAGGTAGTAGGCCAGCTTGCCCGTGCACTGAAAGAGAACTTCAAGGGCCCTGGCGTCCAAGTAACGAAGCAGGGATAGATGACCCGATTCAACCACAACAAGATAGACGGCCCTATTGTCAGTCTGGCAGGGATTAAACACTCTGGCACTAGGGCGTTTGCGAATAAGGTGACAAAGGGCCGCAAGAAGGCCAAGGCCGCTCGTAAGGCCAGGAAGAGGCGTAAATGACAAAATCACGCAAAATCAGCTACACGAATGAGATGGTCCTTGCCCGGGAGGCTGGTCGGAAGCGCATGACTCGTCGGATAATGAACCCGCAGCCCTTCCAGAATCATTGTGCGGAAGAGTTCACGCTGGTTGATTGTGACGAGGGTTCATGGTTGGAAATGCGTAATGACGGGGGAATTACTGGAGAATGGCATGATTGCCCCCAAGGCGCCGTAGGAGATCATCTCTGGCTGCAGGAGGGGTATCGGGTCGATACAGACATAGGCGCCTACACTGGCAATGATGTATATCCTAATCTCTCCAGAATTGTAGAAGGTGTGTACTTGGCTGATGATGCCCACTTCACGGTTGAGCTAACAGAGCATGAATACGAGCTATGGATGAAGCGTAAGTTTTGTAATAGGGCAACCCCTGGCCGATTCATGTACCGGAGCCTGTCCAGGTCGACGGACAAGATCACCAATATCAGGGTCGAGCGGGTGCAGGACATCTCCGAGGATGATGCTAAGGACGAGGGTGTTCCTGTACGGTGTGACTGTGGCGAGTGCGTGGATGGCAACCATCGGGCCATGTTTGAGGATCTATGGAACAAGATCAACGGCAAAAAGGCCGACTGGGAGTCTAACCCTTGGGTATGGGTGATCGAATTTGAGCCAGTTCTACGTGGAACAACTGATGGAAAATGAACAAACAGACTGGATGGATATGGCCTCTCAGGACGAACTGAAAGGCATGGTCAGGAATAACGACTACCAGACGTCGATAGATGCCGCTAAAGGGGTCAAGAAGAAGATATCGAAGCTGCATGGGGCCATTATGGCTGCTTTCAAGAGGGAAGGCCCTATGACCGATGGAGAACTTGAGGATCTTGAGGAATTCAAGCACTACGGTCAAACCACCGTAAGTAAGCGTAGGACTGAACTGAAACAGCGTGGACTGTTGGTAGAGGATGGCAAACGGGCAACCAGAGGCCGTAATGATATGACCATCTGGAAACTTACCGGACTCAAGTACGATGGGGAAAAGGATCCATTCGATGATTTCATCCATACTGACGAGGGAGGACAGTTGGCAAGGCAGTTCATTGCCCGGGCGGTGGTCAGGGATCGTGAGGGTGATTTCAGAGTGGATCCCCGCTCGATCGTCAAGGAATGTGGGCGCGAATTCACAGATATGGGATGGTATCGCCGTATTGCGGAGTTCGCAGAGAGCAAAAAGCCATACTTAAAGAACTTTTTTGAGGTTCCCGACTACTCGAGAGCCGCCAGTAAAACAGCAGAGGAGAATCAGTAATGCCACCACCAGACAGAAAACTAGAGACACCGCCGCCAGGAGTGGCAGCAAAAGCGGAGGAAACCCAGAGGGTTACTCCCGGCGAGGAGCCTACATTCAACGTGATGGAGGTCATCAAGCAACTGAGAAAGGGTAAGTCAGTCTCAGAACTGCAGCAAGGCCTACAGGATCTCGTCCTGGCCGTCAGGGACACGAAGAGGAAGGGAAGGATCCTCCTGGAGATCGGTGTCGAATGTCGCACCGTAGGACAGTCTCACTCCCTGGAGATCTCGGACGATATCAAACTCTATCTTCCGAAGCCTCTACGAGAGAAGACAACCATGTTCTCAACAAGGAAAGGATCACTTCATCGGGAAGACCCCAGGCAGGGATCTCTCCCAGGTATGTCAGACGAAGATGATGACTGATGATCACTGGTGATCACTGGTGATGAACTATAAAGCAATAAAAGGGGTACAGACCGATGTTTAGAGAGCTATTAGATGCAGTTATTGGCCTTGGGGCTGACAACAAGGTTGGTGAAGTCGGACAAGTTGTCGACGGGAAGCCGTTCATCCTGAAAAAGGAGGGATACACCGTCGATATGATGGACAGTCACCTTCCATTCCCTGACCGGAAGAGGGTTGGGGTAAATATGGTGTCCGTTGAGAGCTTCATTGGCTACGTCAATGAGCAAAAGACCGAAAACACTCGTATATTCGCCACGGTGGACAAAGAGCCGTTCTCTTACAAGGCGTGTATCGACTATCACGGTACGGGAGAGACGGACACTGATCCTTCCTGGTGCACACATGAGGTACTTCTAAGCCTTACGCCTACCCCAGAATGGACGGTATGGCGGGGATCGGACAAGAAGTCCTTCAATCAAGAGGATTTCGCGGAGTTCCTGGAAGAGAATCAGGTTGATATAACTGATCCTTCTGGCGCCGACATCCTTGAGGTAGCCTCAAGCCTGGAAGCCACGAAGGGGATCAACTTCAAAAGCACAAAACGCCTAGAAGATGGTCAAACCAGCCTCTTGTATGATGAGGAAATGGCAGCAAAGGCAGGGATAAACGGAGAAATGGACGTTCCTACCAAGTTCAAACTATCAATTCCCATCTTCCTGGGAACCGAGAAGGCTGCTCTGGCTGCTAGGTTCCGATACAGACTGGGCCCTGCTGGTGCACTGACCTTCATGTATCGATTGATCCGTCCTGCGCTCATGCTTGAGGATATCGTTGAGAAGATATCCAAGAAGATAGGCAACGACACGGAGCTTCCCGTGTATCATGGTAGCTACGGCAAGAGCAGTAACCCGAGGTTCTAATGAAGTATTCCGGTAGCGTGTCGATGTGTAGCGATAAGGGCTTGTTCCATATTCCGAGCCCCGCGGGGACCACCACGCTACCGGTCCACTTTCACCTAAGAGATGTTGACGGTCATCGAGTATTGAGTTATGGTGAAAGCACGATGAACGATGACCGGTACCATAAAAACTAACCATAGCCCCCTGATTGTAGGAACATTCCTCTACTGGTCTGTTCATCGCAACCTACTTGACGGGGGTGACGGTTTACATGGAGTTACGCCATGACCTACGCAGAAAAACTCAAGGACCCTCGTTGGATTGTGCGCCGTAATCAGATTAGGGATATCCACAACAACGTGTGCTGTGAATGTAGCCGTCCAGATATTGACAGGCAGCACGTCCACCATAAGAAATACCTCCCAGGTCGAGAGCCTTGGGACTATCCCGATTGTCTCTTAGAACTACTCTGTGATCGATGCCACACCGTGAAAACGATAGCCCAGAGGAGGGAACGCGAAAAGCGAGAAGGTTCAACTACCCACCACCTATTAACGAAAGAATGCCCCGTATGACCCTAAAAGCTAAACCTTGGCTCCCGTTCTACTGGAGAGATTGGCAATCAGACGCCATGCTGAATAGCTGCAGTTGGAAAGAGAAAGGAATGCTCGTAGACCTCATGTGCATGATGTGGCCTTACGGTGGCAGATTGACGGAGTTTGCCGCGCCAAGCGTCACCGAACTTGCATCTAACTTGTCGAAGTCTATGGGAAAGCGAAGAGATACCATTGAGAAGTCTCTTAGAATCCTCTTAGATAAAAAGAGGTTATTTGTAGATTGTGAAGGCGTCTTGTGCTGTAGCAAGCTCATGGAAGTGTGTGAGACTCAGAGGGTTATGAGTGAGCGTGGCAAGAAGGGGGGTAACCCGCAGCTTAAGCAGGAGGTTAAACAGGAGCTTAAGCCTAAAGCAAAGCAAAGCAAAACAGAACAAAGCAAAGCAAAGAAAGAAGAACCAGTGGGGTTTGATCTCTTCTGGCAAAAGTATCCCAGGAAGACTGCAAAGAAGAAAGCTCTCGCAGCATTCATCAAGGGAGTATGCCATACCAAGATGGATACCATCCTTCCCGCCCTCGACCTTCAATGTGAATCAGAACAGTGGACCAAGGATAATGGTGACTATATCCCTCACCCAGCCACATGGATCAACCAAGAGCGGTGGACTGATGAATTGAAACCAAAGGATGGGACTAAACAGGACTTCGATCAACCGTTATGACAGGAACAGCAAAATGGATTGATTACTGGAACGTGACCTTTGGAACGCCCATCAAGCAGGGCGAGATAGAGGCAGTGGAGGACATGCTTAGACGCATCAACCCTATACCGATCCGCCGTGAAGTGGTTGAGTCTATAATATCCCTAGATGAGTCTGGTCGACGTAAAGAGTATGGCAGTAAGGCGGGGCAACTACGAGAAGAGATAGTCAGGAATAGAAGGGGTAAGGCCGGTTCGGATCCAAAGAGCTTGGCCTGGGATGTAGAGATAGACCGCATTAAGAACATGCTGCAGGAGGAGGAGGATCCCAAGAAGCGGTGGGATATAATCTGTGACGAGCCGAAACTTCCAGCAATGAGTGATGTTCTTGAGCTTTATTGTCGTACAGAAATTCCTGGCGGGTATGAAAAAGGATACGTTGGGACCTGGGATGAGGAGGGGTTGTCCTAATGGCAGATTGCAACGCAGTATGGCAGATGGTCGCCGCCTGTAACGATCCGGAGGAGCGTTACAACATCATGTGCGACAACCTGGACATACCGTACTACGCTGAGAACTGTGCCAAGATCGAGGCCAGGGCCAATAATATCCTTCCGGGAGGAATGAAGAAGCCCAAGATTCGTGAGTATATCAACATCGAGGACATGGACCCCCTTGAGGGGGCATGGCGTAGACAGAGAGATGAGCGAAGGGGGTTAATATGAGTAAGCAGCTATACAGATCAGGTGAGTTCGTCGTTGGGGTACTTGACGATAAGAATTACTATACATCCAAGATTATCACTAGACAGGATGGTAAGGATTCTGGTCAGGATGCGGAAAGTGATCGCCACTTCTTCCATGATATTGCTAATGCGGTAAAGTGGATGGCTGACAGGATTGCTAAGAGGGATAGCACCGACCTAAAGACTTGGCTGGAGTCGTACAGGGCAGAGGTAGTGAAGGTAGAGGAAGCGTTGAGATAAAAGAAGGGGGATAATCTCAGATGTTTAGCTTGAGACAGAAGAGAACGATTGCGGGTGAAGTACAGCGACTATTGAGGGAAACGGGACATCCAGAGCTACCGGAAGGAGAGATCCGCTTTAGTCTACACGTCTACGGTGCCCATGATCTATCCTGGGCAAGCATCAGGAACAATGGCGCCGTCCCTGCCCCCTCTATCAATCAACACAATGAACAAATGGACCCAGGACAAGGACCGGCAGGGATTGCGTGGACTGCATGAAGCCCGAATGCGACAAAGGATCGGTTCCGACAGATAAGGGGGTGAATAAGTGAGCAAGTGTCGAAGGGGAATATGCCATAAATGCAAGACTCCAAGAATCAAGTTAGGGTCAGATTTTGCCTTGTGGTGCCCCAACTGTGGGAGCGTCAGATACACAGTTGGCCCCGACCTTCCTTGGACGACTAGGACACCTGTGAAAAAGGAGAATGATGCGGACTAGATTAGAGCTTGAAACGTTCATACGGAAGCACATTCCTAGTGGATGGGTTGGCCCGATCATGGACTTTGATTTTGCCCCACATATCTCGGACGAGGATTTCCATACCGTGATGGAGGGGAAGTTTCCTGAGGGTGATAAGTACGACAAGTGGTACGTGAAGGAGGCCATTCAGGAATGGCAGAAGCAACAGGTTCCGACAAAGGAGGGGTGAATGATGCCGACTAAAACATGCAACAAACCGTGCCATCCAGAGCATCCTTGCGAAGAGTGTGTCAGCTATTGGGACAGGATGCGAAGCGAGGGTTTCTGGGTAGACGGTAAGGGATGGACCGAGACGGCAAATAGGGAGTGGTCGAAATGAAACGTAATGACCGACAGAAACTAGCTGACGGCCAGGGGGTAGTGAATAGGCGTCACAATATGCGAGCAAAGCTGAATGCTTTACACCCTCCCCAACCACGGCCAGCTACATGGACGCACATGCTGTTAGTCTCGGATGGTCCCAGCAGGCTGGCGATATGTGGTAAAACTTGTCGGTCTGTCTCTGCCAGCTTCACGGACAATATAGACAGAGTGACTTGCCCACGATGCTTGGAAGAGGTGAATCAACCCAATCCGACAGTAAGGAGTGAATCCGATGGAGGATGAAGATCTGATGATGTTCGGCAAGTATCGAGGCAAGCCGATCTGTGAAGTCCCAGGCGACTATCTGCTATTCATCGATGGCAAAGCGGGGATGGTTACACATCCAGAAGTCAGGGAGTGGATCAGCAATCACCGGGAACAGTTGGAGAGGGAAGCAGTATTGAGGAGATCAGCAAGATGACGGACGAAAAGAAAGCAAATGCGTTTATGGCAGGGCAATGCAAAGTGGAAGTCGATGAAGATACGATGGAGACATTCGACAATTTGCTAATAATTCAATGCCAATCGCCAGAGCAGATCAGAGAGGCAGTCAAGTCTGGCAAATTAGAGTTCACTGTATTCGGGGAGTGAGGAACATGAAGGAAATCATAATCACAATCGTATGGTGTCTGACCCTCGCCGTGGCATTCTTTGGTGGGGTCGGGTGGGGGACCAACTTTACGTTTGCACAAGCGAAAGAGCATGGCTATGCTGTGCGGATCGGTGGTCGATACTATTGGGGAGACAGCAGCATCGTTGAACGAAACAAAAGAGAGGCCGGGAAAAATGAAGAAGCCGAATAACCGTATGGAAAAGCCAGAGAATCGAGAAGAGGCAACGGGTGGATTTCCGAAAGTCGAATACAGCCCGGCGACCTGTCCCAACTGTGGGAGTCATCGTTGCCCGGTAACATCGACTCTCGGAGAGGATGTCACCACCGTCCGTAGGCACAAGTGTGAGAATTGCGGAATACCATTCACCAGTGTCGAGGAGATCCCCAGGGTGGATCAGGGGATAGAGAAAGAGGAGACACCGGCAGATGATGTAGCTGATCCCCCGGATGATCTGCCAGAGGGTGAAGGTACTGCACCAATTCACCAGCAGCAGCCCGGAGTGAAGGCAAGCAATAAGAAGGGCAAGAAATAGTTTCCACACGGTTGGCTTCTTCCGAGCCATCCACGCACGGAGCCGCATCGGGGAAACCCGGTGCGGCTCTTTTTTTGTGCCTTTTTCCAGTGAGGGATAGGAGATCAGGGGGAATCGGTCAGGATAGCCAGCTATGGCCCTAGCAGTCTAAACCGGGTCTGTGTGTGGAATGGTGAAGGAAAAGGGGGATAGTGGCTCCTGGGAGCAGTAAGACGGCTTATTTGCCCTGTGCATTCAGTGTCAGGTGGGCATACAGATTCTGTACTTTTGCCCTCTTGTGGGGTCTGAGGAATCGGTGCATACTATCCCCATGAGCACAAGCACTCTTACACTGGCAAATGTCGAGACTGCAATCGCTACTGTGTTGCAGCATCAACGCTATAAATTGATGGATAGAGACTTCACTTTTGCGGATCTCGAAACATTGATGGAGTTCCGTGACAAGCTCATCGGGGAAGAGGCCATGACCAATGGAGCATTTGGTGTGGCAAGATTCAGCGCAATAGGGGGATGATGGCTAGAATCGACCTTAACGATCAGAAACAAGTCAGAGCATTGAACCGGGCGGCGGAGAACTTCTCAGAGGTTCCGACCAGCCCGGTTCGTTTTGTCGATAGAGTCGTGGGATTCATCAATCCAAGAAAAGGTGCAGAGCGTGTGAGGGATCGTTATCTAGCCCTACACATCGAGAGATCCTTGAAAGACATCGAGGTAAGAGCAGCCTATAAGTCGGCAGACAAGAATCGATTAAATGCAGGGTGGAAGTCAGACAGCCTTGATATCAATGCTCATCTAAAAGCGGATCTCACTACCATTCGCAATCGGAGTCGGTCCCTCCTTCGAAACAATCCTCATGCCGCCCAAGCCATCAATGCCTTCACCAACTATGTCATCGGGGTGGGATTTGAATTGCAGATGCAAGTACAGAAGATGGGTGAGAATAGTAAGGGCGAGCCAATATTGGTCCCCATGGAATTGTGGAATAATTACGTCGAGGACACTTTCAACGATTGGGCAGAGGATGTGAATATCCAATCCTCGGAATCATGCCCGGATCATTTCAAAGATGCTCAAGGGCTATGGTTCCGCAAACTCTTTGAAGATGGGGAGGTATTCGTCCACCGGGCAATCGACATGAGTCATCCTGTCGTGCCAATGACTTTGGAATTCATCGAGCCGGAAGCACTCAACACATCCCTCACAAAGAATGCAGCCACGGGAAATCCCATCATCATGGGAGTCGAGGTCGAAGCCGGGAGCCTACGGCCTGTGGCATATTGGGTCTATGCTTGCAGAACACCGTCGAACTATTATTGCAAAGATAATAAGAGTCTGAGAATCCCCGCCAAGAATATGAGTCATAGCTTTATGAAGTTGAGGCCCAGGCAGACAAGGGGGCTTCCTTGGATGTTTGCCGTCGAGCAGAATTTCTATGATCTGGATGAGTACACCGAGGCAGAGTTGATCGGGAACAAGATTGCCGCCTGTCTGTCGGTATTCTTCATGGGTGCATCATCTGTCGGGAATGCAGGGCTTGATAATCCCAACGGAGCATCAGCAACGGATGGTGATGGAAATGTGATCACGGATCTGCAGCCAGGGATGATCGGATATCTCCCCAGGGCGAGTGACATGAAAGTGGTGTCGCCTCAGAAGCCCGGTGCGACCTTCAAACCTTTCACCCGGTATATCCAACAAAAGATCTTCGGTGGGATCTATGGAGGAATCTCGTACACGGGAGCGACCAGGGACACAGAGGGAGTCACGTTTGCATCGGGTCGGATGTCACAGCAAGCGGATTATCAAGTGTACCGTGCAATCCAAAAGGTTGTCGGGAGAAAGTTCTGCTCATGGACAGTCTTCCGGCCATGGATGGATCTTGCCGTGCTCAATGGTGTGGTCACAGCCCCAGGATATTTTGATAAGACCCCAGGAAAGAGATTTTGGCAGAGACATGAGTGGATGCCCGGTGGATGGAATTGGGGGATCAATCCTTTGCAAGAAGTCAATGCCTCGATCACCAGCATGAGGGCTGGAATCACTACGCTTGATGATGAGTGTGCAAATCTCGGACATGATGCACGGAGCCAGCTAATCAAGAAGTCCCGGATCGATAGACTAGCCGAGGATCTTGGAGTGACACTCAGCAGCGATGCAGCAGTCGGTAACATATCGAGGAAGGGCGAAGCCCCACCGATCATGGATGATGAAGGCAACCCAATAGAAGAGGAACCAACGGATGACACCTGAGAAAAGAGCAGCATTAATCAAGGCACGTTTTGAAGGACAAGAAGCAGAGATCACGGAAGCGATTGAAGGTGGCGGAACAATGGTCACACTGTCGGGTGATCAGACTCCAATGCGTTCTGTTTTCCCAATAGAGATCCGTGAAGAGAATGATGATGAAACCATCGAGCTTTCGTTTTCCAGTGAAGAACGTGTGCGGAGTCGATGGGGTGATGAAGAGATCCTTGTGCATGAATCGAAGGCTGCAGATTTCACACGGCTAAAGGATGTCGGATCAATTTTGAGGAACCACGATCCCAATCAGATCGTTGGTGTTCCAGTATCGGTGTCGCTGGATACGCAAAGCCGCAAGGGGCGACTTGTGATGAGATTCGGGACAACGGAGGAAGCACAAAGAGCCAGAAAGGAAGTGGTCGTGGACAAAACGCTGAGAGGTGTATCCGTTGGATTCACCGTCCGCGAATGGGTTTGGCTCAAAGACGATACAGAAAGTTGGAAAAGGTTTGTTGGCCCTGCATGGGTGGCAGCGCGGTGGGATGCTTTGGAAGTGTCCCTTACGCCTATCCCTGCCGATCCATCAGTGGGAGTAAATAGATGCGTGTCGTTTGATACGGCGAAGGAGAAGGTTACAATGACAGAAGAGGAAAAAAGGGCAGCAGCAGAGGAAGCGAAACGTGTCGCAGATGGAGTGGAAGCGAAACGGGCAGCAGACGAAGAAGCTGAGAGGCTGAGAAATGCAACACCGGCACCAGAGGGCGCACAAGAACCGGGTATGTCACCAGAACAGGTGGCACAGACGGCTAGGGATGCTGTGGCAGCAGAGCGTCAAAGGGCGGGAAGTATCAGATCGATGTGCAGTCAGTTCCAGACGGACGACAAGGCAGAAGATTTGATCAGTACCGGGAAGACGGTGGAAGAGGCCAGATCAATAGTGATGGATCTGCTTGCAGAACGCCAAGCCCCCATGGGCGACAGTGTGCAAGTGATTCAGGATGGCCGGGTTTCTCATGCTCGCGCAGCCGGAGAAGCATTATCCATTCGTATGGGTCATATGACCAGAGATAAGGCAGAGAATGGTGGCGGAGAACTTGCCAACATGACGCTGTTGCGCTTGGCAGAAGATTGCATGGTGAGATCCAACACACCTGGATATCATCGTGGGATGGACACGCGAGCATTGGTCGAGTTGGCCATGCGTGGCCCTCTGATCAACAGTGACAGCATCGCTCAGTTCAATCGAGGGGAAACAATCGCCGGGTCAACCAGTGATTTCCCATATCTGTTGGCTGCAGGAGCCAACAAATCTCTGTTGGATGCCTATCGCGCTGCACAGACCACCTATGAACAGTGGTGCAAGATCGGTTCGCTCAATGACTTCAAATCCACCCACAGGATCAAGATGTCCGAATCGGGGGATCTGGAACTTATCCCAGAGAACGGAACATACCCCGCAGGTGCGATGTCAGAGTCGAAAGAATCCATCCAGTTGGCTACCTATGGGAAGAAATATTCCATGAGTCGTCAGGCGATCATCAATGATGATCTCGACGGATTCGGACAGCAAGCAGCCAAGCATGGTCGGGCAGCAGCCAGGAAGCCCAACCTATTGGCCGTGCAGACACTTCTCGCTAACGCAGTGATGAGTGACTCGGCAGCATTGTTCAGTACGACACATGCTAACTATTCCTCGGACGCGAATTTTGCATTCGATACTTTGGCCCATGCAGAGGCAGGGCTAGAGAATGCAATCAAGCTGTTCCGAAGTCAGACCGCGAAGATGAGTGCGCTTGAGGATGATACCACGGCATATATTGATATATCGCCGCGCATCTGTCTTGTCGGTCAGACCAATGAGTTCGTTGCCCGCAAAGTATTGGGTGCGACGAGTTCGGTCTTGGATAACAAGAACACTGGCGTTCCGAATGCAGTTGGATCGATTGGCATTATTCCTGTCGTCGAGCCCAACCTGGAAAATAGTAACCTCACAGGCTATGGCACTCTCCCTTGGTATCTGTTCGCAGATCCTATGGATGGAGCCGTGATCGAAGTTGCCTTCTTGCAGGGTGATCGAGAGCCTTACATGGAAGAGATCAACCAGACGGATGCAGATGGACGTATCTGGAAGGTAAGGATCGACTGTGTAGCCGGTGCTATAGACTTCGCCGGGGCAGTGAAGGAAAACGCAGAGGCTTAGTAAACCGTCACGACGAACTCCCATAGGGAGTGGAGGGAATAATTATGACAGTAGCATTCAGAGGTGAAGCAGGATCGATCAAGCACACAGCTACCGCAGCTAGAAGCAGTGGTGATGTGATTGATCTGACTGATCGGATCGGTATAGCGATGGCAGACATTGCTAGTGGTGCAGAAGGAACCGTGGCAACTCAAGGCGTGTTCAAGTTGGCGAAGGATGACACCGTATTTGCAGAAGGTGCAGATGTGGATTGGGATCTTTCGGCATTGAAATGTAGTGAACTCGGTGAAGGTGTTGCCGGGGACATTTTGCACATAGGCAAATGTGTGAAAGCAGCAGCGACCGGCAAGAGTTATGTTCTTGTTGAGATCAATGTGCCGATAACTGCCGAAACTGTTAGTGCATAGGGAAGGGAGAGAAAAACAATGAAGTTCAAAACTACAATGGCAGTTCTGTTTGTGATGAGTCTGTTTGTCGGGATCTGCGTGATGCCGAATTCGGAAGCAGTTGCAGATAGTGGTGGGATAATCAAGGGGCGAGTCACAGGTGTGGACGGTTCCACATATATGTCTCAGGGTTATGTTCTAACGCTTGAGCCGACAGGGATTGCTACGCAGACCCTATCGAAGTTCTACAGCACGACCAATGGGATGATTGTCCTGATGTCATATCAGGGATCAACCGTCCTCACGCCGACTGTTGGGACGAATATGGTTGCTGAGTTGGCAACCAATCAAGTGATCGTGCATGGTGCGCCTAGCCAGGCCATTTCGCTATACACATACGGCAAGAAATAGGAAGGAGTGACATGAAGAAAATCAAGCAAGCAATATTCGGCATGGCATTCGTCCTTGTCGCAGGGATAGTGGTCGCGGGTGGGTTCCGAGTACCGGAAGAACTCACAAGCAGTGGTGCAACAGGAAATATTAACTGGACCAATCCTTTGAAGGGTTCGGCATATATCCGTAACATCATCCTGACTTCAACCCAGGGTGGATCGACCAACACTTATATCGTGTCGATCAATGACGGAACAGATGTGCATTATCTGTCTCGTATCATCACCACCAATGAGCCAGCAGGGACTTTGAACCTTGGCTCATCGCAGACATACCCCACACCATATCAGGCATGGCCGCTGATGAAGGGTTATGTGCTGTCTGTGACGAATACAACGCACACAAATACGTTCAACGCGCTTGTGGTGCTAGACGCAGATCCAGGCAAGTAGATCGGAGAATCCGTGTCGGTGGCGTAAAACCCATCGGCACGGATTCATTTTCCACGAAGGAACACGATGCAAAGATTCTTCACCGCAATCATTCTATCTGCTGCACTCCTCGTCGGATCGAGTAGCACCGCAGCCCCTCTCAAAACCATTCGTACCCCTCTCCATTGTGTCACCAACGTCAATATTCAGTCAGGCGGATTGATCGTGTCGGGCGATGTCCAAGTAGTCAATGGATATTACTATGGCAATGGATCGTTCTTGTCGGGTGTTGGAACAGGGCAAGTTAAGTCTGTCACCTATGCAGGGACGAATTTCTCGACCAATGTATGGATGATGGGTGATTACATTGTACCAGTGGGAACAGGTCTGAGCTTCCGTGCATATGATGGGCCGGTGGCTGTATCGAATGACGTTGCCTATCGGACGCGCACAAACACTTTCACATCAGCAAACAGGATGATCTCCACATTGCAACTGGATGGCGCAGTAACTATGGGTACAGGCACCTCCACGGATCTGATTCGTGATGGACAACTGAACATCTATGGTGAACAAACCGATGATCCCATCTTGATATATGGAGGGAAGGGGTCAGGTGCAGGTGACATCGGTTCACTTCTCAAGATGACCACGGACGCATTTGCTGGGTCTACTCTTCCCAATGGCAACACGGTTGCCACATATCTGTGGATCGAAAGTCAGGGAGCAAATGAAAGAGCGTTGGTGTTTATGTATGGGGCGTCGCCAGGATTTGGAACAATATCTTCATACATGGATCACCTTGGGAATTGGGTTTACTCTAATGACGTTGATGTGGTTGGCATCCTGGATGTTGGAAGCACTCTGACAATGAAAGGTTCAGCCGGAACCAATATGAACATGAATCACTTTCTTATCGGCGGAACAAATTACATGGCACTATGGATGGATGGTGCCAGCACTACCAACCTGTATCCGGTGAATCTGTAATGCGTAGATGGGTCATATCCTTGATGCTGATAGTTGTTGCGAATGCTCAGGCATCGCTAGTGACTAATGAGGTCGAGGCATTTGATGACAGCTACCTTGCACCAGTGTCGGCATTTGGTGATTATTGGTTGTATGAAGGAATCGGCGTGGCGGTTGATCCGGTTACAGGGTGGACGAACACCGTCCTGTGGTGGGAGATGAAGAACAGCAATGACCCAACGGAAGACAGTAGTTTCGTAGGGACCAACACGGGCGTCATCGGCGGTGCCACATATACCACGGCTACCAACGGCTACAGCTTTGACGGAAACGACAATATCAACGGCAACTCTGGCGAGAGGCTGAATATAACGGATTATCTAACTATTGCCGCATGGGTAAAGTTCGATGGGGTTGGAACCTACAATGTAGTAATGACCAAGGGCGAATTTAATACTCCTGCCTCGGCACAGGGCTTGACTTTCCATATGCAGAGAACTTCTGCCAATGCTCTAAACGCAGGATATTACAATTCCGACCCAGCTCCACCACACAACTGTGGATACAATTCGACGGCAGCGGTCTTTCCGTCTGCTAACGTATGGTATCATGTAGCGGCCACTTTCGATTGGGTCAATGACTCAATTCTAGCCTATGTCGATGGCGTAATTAAGCCAGGAACAATGTCAGCTACCCGCGCCCCAGTGTCAAAACCAACCGAGGATATGCACATTGGCGGTCTTCTCTATAATGGTGGACTACTAAATCAACTCGTTGGCGATTGCGACGAGGCTTTAATATTTGATCGGGTACTAACTTCCAATGAGGTCTATCAGTTAATGCTAGATACCAATGAAGGGAAGCAATGATTTTGAACAGCAACAAGATTAGGCGTTTGTTCATGTCCGTGGCACTTCCCATGCTGACAGACACCACCTATCAATGTCCATCCAGGGAATGGGTTGCTGAATTGTTCCGACAGTTCGATCACGATATGGAGTGGAAGCCACGCAAGGCCGGACTATTGCAACGCATCTTCGGGGATGCTCTGTGGTGTTGGACAGAGAGAAACGACTGCGACAATTTTGCCCTGCACTTCATGTCTACAGCCCAGAAGTTGCACAAGTTCACCGAGCAGCACACGGCGCAGAATGTAGCGGTGGGGGAGGTCTGGTACATGAAGGATATGACAGATTATCACGCAATCAACGTGGTGGTGATTGGGGAGGAGTCGGTGCTATTCATCGAGCCCCAGGGACCACATTTTGTCGAATTAACAGAAGCTGAAAGAGATAGCATCTCTGAGGTCAGGATTTAGAAAGGGAGAAGGATGGGAACTGCGAATGGAAACAAGGGAATGATGATTGCTCTAGCCGGGGCAATCCCATTGGCGGCACTAGCAACATGGCTGGTTATGGCCGGGACAGTATTGGGTCAGGTGAAGGAGCTTGATAGGGATCTCCCAATATTAACGAAGCAGCACCATGCCGATGTCGAGAAATTGACAGAGAAATGCCACAAGACAGATATGGCAGTCACAGGGATTTTTGCAGAGCTAAGAGCATTGAAAGAATTGGTCGAAAGAATAGACCGGAACGTAACAAGGGGTGATGGATGAAATACTGGAAACACATAGTAGTCGGGATCGTCGCACACATCATGGCAACCGGATTAATCTTTGCAGGAGCAATGTGGCTCAATTCAATCGAGACAACCAGCGTGGATGACACAGGAGTATATGAGTGGACGAATACGACACCTGTTAGCGTCAGTGTCGATGGTGTAATGCTATCGTGGTCGCATCCTATTCCCAACACTTCTTATATCGCCGTGGTGTCGCATAGTGCAGCAGGAACAAATCTGCTTGATACAGGAAGCAGCGCAACATCTTTGGGTTCGGTGGTATGGGAGGCTTCCAGTATGTATGCCGTCCGAGTGCCTGTTGATGGTGTGATACGGATCTGGTCGGAAGCCACCAATAAATTCAACATCAAGGTTGATGTGTCGAGGCTCCAATAATGAATAAGCCATCTAGGCTATTGATCGGAGTGGTCGGTGCTGTATTGATCAGCATTGTTGCCATGGCCGGGAGCAGGGTGAATGGCAAAGCCCAGGTGGTGTCACAATCCACAGATGCAGCAGGAACTTTGCAGGGGTTAGATCCGAGCGGTGCAAATGTCTGCATCACTGAATTCGCAAACGATAATCACAACAGCAAGTTATTTTCCTATTCTGCTTTGTCTGTCGATCTCGCTGATAATGCATCCTTTAGTGTGCTGCTTATGATCCCGACCAATAAACACTGTCATGCCAACTTTAGTGTGACAAGTGCGGGTGCTGCGATTGTTTATGTCTATGAGGGAGCTGTCACGTCAAGTCCAGGGACAGTGAGCATCCCTGTCTGCCTGAATAGAACACAGGTGTTTGCAGCAGACACTCTGATGTATGGGAATCCAACCGTGTCATCTACAGTAACAGTTATGGCGGTATATTTCTTGCAGGGAGGCGAGAAGCAAGCTGCTGTTGGTGCTGCTGCTGAATCAGGCACAGAGTTCATACTAGCGTCAGGATCGAATTACTATTTCCGTATGATAAATATTGCAGGTTCAGCAAAGACATCTGCCGGACAGTTGCTATTTAGTGAAGAGGACAATGATTGATGGATGTGCAGTACACAACTGGCGATGATGGATTCACAAGAGGGGAATCGCTCTTGAATAGGATCACGATATGGGCAACACGCAAGAAGAGTGAAGCTGACACCCTTGCCAGCCACCAATTCAAATTCATCGACCAAGAGAACATCATGGAGGCGACACGGAAGGGTGTCAGGAAGATTACATGGAAGCAGAAGCAGGAAGAGATGGAAGCCAACGGGGTGGAGTGGTGTGTGGTCGGGAGAGTGCATCCAGTAGTGCCATCGGATGTGATGGTGTGGAAAGGGGAGATCCTGAAAATGGTGGGCTTCCCATATTCCAAGAGTGAGTTGGTGTTGGCATTCATGGATGGCATGGTGTCGAAAGTCACAGGAAGAGATTTCCTATTCTTCCGAAAGATGGGAGATATCTCGAACAGCAGACGGATCTGCTCAAAGGCCGCAAATATCCCTGATCTTATCATGGGCTTCCTTCCTCGGCAAGCAGAATACTTTTCGCCTGATGGGACCTGGGATTACAAAATCGAGCGACCATATACATGGAAGGTCAAAGCACATAGCAATGGGTGGTATCGATGACCTTTGACAAAACATTTTTTGAGACAGATTTGAAGAACGTCATCGCTGATGACCCTATCGAAATTGAGTTGGAGCAGACTAGCGAAAACGAGAAGCACAACGGGATCAAATCATCATTGATAAATGCCCAGGACATCGTAGCAGCCGGTCTCTCCAACTCATATCTCTTTTCGGTGACCATCCTCATAAGCGATTGGGATGTATTGCCCCAGGTAGACGATATCCTAATCATCGAGGAAGTGCGCTATGCAGTGATGAGGAGGGGCAAGGATTCTGTAGACATCGGCTTGAGGGTGGATCTTGCTGCCGAGAATGATAGTGGATCGACAGGCCCGGCATATATGGGGAGGCTGTAGCATGGCTAGTGGCATGAAAATAAAATGGGATCTAACAAAGATCTTCACGCAGTTTTCTATGATGAAGAAAGCGAATACTACATCGGCAACAAGATTCGTTCAGTTCCAAGCAAAGTCTTTGGTGAGGGCATTGGCCTTTCATACTCCCATTGCTCCCATGACAGTGGAAATACCAGTGAAGGCAAGAGATGGCAAGCGGAGATATTATCCCGGCGTACCGATGGAGAGGGTGAAGGTTGATCCAGGTCGGGCGAGGTCGGGATGGTGGCCGACAGCAATCAAGTTAGGGGTGACAAGCGTCTACAGTAAATTCCCAAACAAAGGCGAGGGTGATGTAGTCGATCAATCGCAGAGCATTAGAAATCCGCACATCATCATGACCAATACTGTGCCATACATTCTGAGGATCAAGGGACACGGGCAATGGGCGGAAGCTGCGTTGAATCAGGAACGCACACGCTTGCCACAAAAACTATTCGGAGAGTACCAAAAGGGATTCGCGGCATGGCTTTAGAATCGATCAACATCGAGACACGGGTGGAGTTAGCAGTCCTTGAGTTATTGAAGGCTGATGCTGCAATCGTGTCATCTGTCGGAACAGCCGCACAGATCAATGTTGCCTACACATATTCCACGACAGGGACAGAGATGGTATTGCCAGCCATCTATGTGCAAATGGTAGGATTCACAGAGAGGACGAACCGGACCGGGTGGTACATAGGAACACTACGGCTTGGGGCTGTCACAAGAAAGGCAAAGGATAAAGATACACAGACGGTGAAGAACATCTTGGGATATCTCAGGGGATGGGTGCAACAAGATGATCTAGCCGAGCAGATTACAAACAGTGTTTCAGCGGCACCGGGAACTAATCAGCTAACGTGTACTGATATCCGCTTGGATGGACCTACGGTGGATTTCTCCGCAGGTAAAATGAATGAACTGGCAATCGAACCGTCGTGCCTTGTGAGGCCTTCGAAATGATTGCTACGAGGGAGGCATATCGATGACACAAAGACTAGGTGATTCGCGCTTGGAGTTCGGCTCGACAGACGAAACTTGGGGATTGATCCAATCAATCAGTTCCGAGGAAGTCGTTGAAGAGTCGCCAGCGCGAGATGGCAGCAATGATATTGTTGCCGTTGAGCAGACTAACAAAATGAAGAATGTATCGTTCCAATATATTTATCGGAATCAGGATACAGGAATCTCCCCAACTTCCAATGTAGGAAATGGGACACAGATCACATTCCAGACCAGTGGGGACATCATCTACATCAAGTCCTGCACACAGGATTGGTCAAATGGCGATTGGCGGCAGGTAAGTGGTGAAGGATCACAGTGGCCTAATCTGAATTCATAGGCATAAAAAAGGAAACACGAAATGAGTGTAATAAACACGACAGAACTTCCTCTCATTGCAAAGTTAATGAGAGATCCGAATTGCAAGATGCTTGGCAATAGGCAAGTGGTGATCAGAAATCGCCCGCTAGTGGAATTCAAATTTGAAATCCAAGACCAAACAGTGATCGAGGAGTTCCAGACAGGGGCCGATGGTTTGGCCTCCTATGAGCATTGCAGAAGGTTAGTGATCCGAATGATTAGCGATCTGCAGAAAGATAGAAGAACACCAGAAACGAAAGAGGTATAGAGTTATGAGTGAAGAACAAAAAGAAACAGCAGGGGACCTGGAAGAGAGATCCCAACACATCGACTCCGGCACACAGGCTAGTGCGTCTGAGAAGGTCGAGCAGTTGAATGAAGAGGAACAGAAGGCGTCAGAGGAAAGCATTGCAGAGACACATGATGCGTTGATCTCTCCTGATATTCAGATTAAAGGATGTTCCATAGACATACCGAGGATCACGGCAGCATCTATGTATCTTCTCAGCAAGATGAAGTCACCCCTAGCAGGAACCGATAGCCCGGACGGGAAGGTATCCATAGAGATGGATGAAATGCTAGAAGCACTTTATGTGATCATCAACCAAAACGATCCGAGGATCTTAGAAAAGATTGGTGATCCGAATGCTATGCAACGTGCAGTCTATGAGTTGACCCGCACCATCCCACTTGAACAAGTGCCGATTGTCTGTGCAGCACTTGGACAGCAGATGTCACTTGTCCACCAAGCAGCAGAAGAGGAAGGGCTGGCAGGTGGTGATAAGGGGGAAGCAAGTGGCTCATCAACCTAATAGGCATACTCCTCTCGCAGTTCCATGGTGGGCCTGCAGAGATGAGAGCTTGGTTGCATGAGCCGATCATCATTGTCTTCCGATTAGTCGGGCAGCTTATGAGAAAGAACGAACCGGATAAGGAAGGGGGAGCAAATATGAATGTGAAGCCATCTGCACCTAACCTTGTCGAGTTGGAAAATATGTTCCAACAGCACTTAGCATCTAAGGGGTAGGACAATGGCATTGCAACTGCAAGCAGTGGTGTCCCTGAACTCGTCGCAGTTCGGGAAAGGCATCGGCAAGCTACAGCAGGGAGTGAGCAACGCAACAGGGGCCATGGCTATGGCCTTCGGTGGTGTGACTGCTGAAATCTTGATGATGGGCAGAGCATTCGGGCCTGTCGGTGCAGCAGTTGCAGTGTTAAAATCTGTGGTGGCTGTCGGTGCGCCACTAGAGAGTTCTATGGCCCAGGTGGCAGGTGTAACAGGTCTATATGGTGATCAGTTAGAAAGAGTGACGCGCAATGCCAGGGATATGGCAAAGACAACCAAGTTTACAGCCAATGAAGCAGCACAGGCTCTCTATGCTTTAGGAAGTGCCGGCCTTTCTACTGCCGATGATCTGGAAAGCACATTGGAACCTGTTTTGAAGTTGGCAGGTGCAACAATGTCAGAGACAGGAATGGTTGCGGAGTCGATCACATCAACCATCCAGAATCTTGGTCTTGAATTCAGTGACTCAACAAAGGTGGCGGATCGTTTTGCTGCGGCAATTGCCAAGAGCCCCGTGACTATGGAAAGGATGGCCGATGCCATTAAGTTTGCTGCACCAGTGGCAGGTGCATTCGGGATGTCGCTCGACCAATTGACTACAGAACTTGCTGCATTCCATCTCGCCGGATTCAAAGGAACAATGGCCGGAACAGCATTCCGTAATGTGATGCTGGATCTGGCAAAAAAAGCTGAGGAGGGGTCGGGCAAGGTAGGGAAAGCCTTGAAGAATTGGGAAGCAGGAACAGAGGGCATCACGGGGGCCGTAGAACGGCTTGAGAGGAAGGGGGTTACATCTCAAGAGGTAATGCTAGAGCTAGGGAAGAGAGCCGGTACAGGTCTCGCTGGCATGATGAATTTGGGAAGCATAGCCATTAAGAAATTGGCACTCAGTATGGATGGTGCGAAAACGGCAGCAGAAATGTATGAGTTGCAGATGGCGACCCTGGAAGGGCAGACAGCAAGATTCAAAAGTGCGATGGAGGAAGTCGGGTTGCAGATCTATGATGTCCTCCGTGGCCCAATGACAGGGATTGTATCCACACTGGCAGACATGGCATCTGGTCTGGGAGATTTCTTGGCATACCTCGCAGCAGATCCAGGCGAAGCATTCTTTAAACTAGGCGTGGATCTGGTGGATCTGGTGGATCGGTTCAATGAATTCCTTGAATTAGATGCCGGAGATCTATGGAGCAATTTCAAAGATGCAGGAGTACAGGCATTTGCTGATATCCAAGATTTCTTTCGGGGAGATTTTTGGACAAACCTGATGGATGCTCTGGCAGAAACTGCGAGCATAGCTTTCGATGAGATCAAAGACACCTTTACGGGAGATTGGTGGGAGCCATTGCTCGATACGTTTGTTGATGTATGGGATGAGATCATCCGAGTCGGGAAGGATCTGCTAGGACAATTATGGTCGATCCTGGTCGATATCGATTGGCAGGGTGCATGGAACCAATTGAAGTTCGCAGCATCGATGGTAATGTTACAGGTGTTACAGAATCTCATTTCATGGACAAAGCAAATCGGTAAAGTGTTCACCAATATAAATTGGGCCGGACTATGGAAGGATCTTGCAGACGTAGCTGGCATAGCTTTCGATGCCGTTCGGGATGTATTCAAAAAAGGATGGTGGAAGCCATTGCTCGATACCTTCATCAATACATGGAAAGTGATCAGGGTACTCGGCAGAGGATTCATACGAGCCATGATGAAGCGAATCAAGAAAATCGATTGGCAGGGTGCATGGAATCAGATGAAATTCGCTTTCTGGAAAGTGCTGAATACAATATTTCGCGCACTAAAGCCATGGATAGATGCCGTCACCAAGAAATTTAAGGCCATCGACTGGAAGGAACTCTGGAAAGATGTTTGGTTTGAATTCGGGAAAGCATTACGCAAGGCAACCAAGAAAGTGGTGCAATGGTTCAAAGAAGCCAAAGAATATTTCGGCAAGAAGGGGCCAGGTCTATGGGATAAGTTGAAGACGGCCGCCGATTTTGTATGGAAGGCAATCACCGTTGCCTTCCATGAGTTTATGCGTGGATTGCTCGGTGATAAAAAAGCAGCAGAGTTTTTCGCTGCCTGGGCGATCATGTGGGATGATTGGAAAAAGAAAGCAGAAGATACTTGGGCTGAATTATTCTCGGCGTGGGATCTGACCAAAGCCGTATGGATAGAGATGGGCCGTGTGATGTCTGAGGAAGTATGGCCGGAAGCGTTCAGATTATGGGAGCAAGCAAAACCGTTGTTTAAAACTCTGATGAGTGGCATGACATTGCAAGTCAACGTGCTAGTTGCTGCATTGAAAGCCATGATGAAGATATGGAAATGGTTCGGCGAGAAGCGGAAAGAATTTAAAGAGGAACACACCGAAGCAAAATGGCAGGAGTATCTGAATGATCAAGGCTTCAATTTAAATGGTGGCGAGTTGAATGTAAACATCCCGGAGTTCAAAGGCGTTGCGAATGAACTCACATTGAAAACTATCCTCACCACCATGCTAGGGATGAAAGGGCTTATCTGGAGCGAAGCAGTATGAGTGGATACACAGGAGCAATGATCGGTGGATTTAATGAAGGGGGAAAGCAGTTCATTGATGATCCGCAGGGTGGCGTGTATGGGACAGATGATGTCCGCGAATTGATAGGGACGGTCAGGAATGAAACAGTGATCCGCCGAGTGGCTTGCCTCAAGGGAGTCGCCCCAGATGTGGCTAACTCATTGAGGGGAGAGACAGGACAGCTACAAATCTTTGTCGGGAAAGATTCTCCGATCCAGTATGGTGAAGGGTGGAGGATGAATCAGATCAATCCCAGCAACATCGGACCATCGGCAATGATGTTCTCTACCGTGTATGAGAGGGAGAGGCAAGGAACCTGGGACTTCGATCTGCCATCCAATGTCGCGTTGGGGTGGGCTGCAGGAGTCGTCACAGTGTCTTACAATGGTGTGCCGATGGAATCCTGGGATAGTGGGAGGGCTACAGAGGAAGACGCATTCCTGATCCGTATGACAGCACGGGTGGTCGATACAGACACAGTGAAGGTAAGTCTTGCCGCCAATGGAGTAGCGATGTCAGATTGGAATCTACCAGCCCCGGAGAAGCTAGACCCGGAGAACATAGCCGATCATCGGTGTCGATGGGTGGAGAATGGTACAACCATCCAATTGATGTTGCTCAATGTAGCTCTTTATGAATGGACATCTTCCTGATGGCACAATGGAGAAACATAATCCCTAAAGCCATTGCTGCACCGCTGATCATAAAGCTGTCGCAGATCCGTCTAGTGTTTAATGCTTTGATCGAATTGCAGAACAGGGCGGTGGTCGATGTTCAAGTTGAGGCGACAGCCAATCTCACCGTAAGGAATTCCGAGGGCATAGTTACGATCGGAGGGGGCGGGAGTGATGTCGATCCTGCCGGGGCGTTGCTCTATCAAGTCTACCAGATCACCGCCGTCAGTGGCGACACATCCATTCGCACGGTTGGTTTTGATTGGGTAAGGTTCCACGCTACTGAGGAGTAATGAGCACACCTTTCACAGATCCCAATGTTGATGGATTTGATCCTTTCGATCTCGACACAGCCAATCAGATCAGAATTGCCTGGGGAGAGAGAAAAGAGATCATCCAAGAAACCAATGATGTGGTCCCCTTTGTCGTCGGTGATGATGCACATGAAATTGCCACCTGGAATGATATGCAGGATTGGATCGAGACAACAGTTGTCAATGCAGATCCTGATGCTTCCGAATGGGTGTGGATAGATCCAACCATTGACCCGGCAGGAGATTCGGGATTCACTCCCATCACAAGCCTTGCCCAATTCAGGACGATTGCCGGAATGAATGCCAGTGGCTTCCGAAGGGTGGAGGAGTGGGATGGAGAAAGCACACCGATCTATTCATTTGGGAATGCAGAAGCGGGTGACGTTTTTGGGACGTGGATTTATGAGGATCTAATCAATGCCTTCTCTGCATTGAAATGGGTTCGGCATAGGGGAGTAGTACCGACAACATCAACCCGCCCGCACACAGCCGGGGATATCGTCAAGTTGACCGAGAGAAAGTATGGCTCAACTCAAATAGCCACCACCGATTGTGCGGCAGCACGGGCATCAGCTGTTTCTGATTTCGGCTCTGCATCGTGGAGCAATGATGGGTTAGGCGCAACCGATCAGTTCAGTAGGCCACAAAACTATGGGACAGCAGTGATCGGGTTTGAAGTGACGGTGTATGGCGCCGGGTTCAGTCCGAGCAATGATCTCTATTACCATGAGCAGAGGACAAGAACCACATGGGAGTCGGTAGTGCAAGCGAGTGCTCTGGGGAGGGTCGTGGAGGTATACCTGATCCCGAGATGGTTTGCATTCAGTGTGATTGATCCGGCCAACACGCCCATATATAATGATCTCGATGCAAAGGGGTGGACAGAGGGGGAGATGTATCTGGAAAAGGCATGGACAGAAGATGTGGCGGCTACCCACACATATCTTTATGCGGCTTATGCAGGAGCAGCATTGTCTGATCCATTGGATCTGATCCCGCTAAGTTGCCCGTGGACTCTCGGTGTCAATGCAGGAACAAGCCAAGGGCTATCAGCATATTCACCAGGGATGCTGTACAAATGGAATTGCACAAACGAAGGAACATAACGAAAAGGAGAGGAAGAGAATGAAGATATTTATTCACAGTTGCCATGCGGGGTTGGAATATGATCAGGCGAGAATGCTCACAGATATGGGCCATGAGGTGTCGGGGATCTTTGATATCGGGAGCGAGCAGAAGCCGAAGATCAAGGGCATCACAGATAAGAATGGGAAGGCGGGGAATGCAGACCTCTACCTGTTGCACCAGAGTGAGGACTTCCCTGAGAGATCAGCCGATTATGCGACCAAGTACGGAAAGCCAGTAATCACGATGGCATTCGGCCAGGGGGGGAATGATAGCCATGCAAAGATGGCGACAGTCCTCAAGGATATACCCAACACATTTCTCTGTGCGTATTCTGAGACAGCCGTGAATATCTATAAAAAGCTCGGATGCTCGACCAATGACAAAGTTCACTTCATTCGGTTCGGGAAGAGATTGACCGAGTTCGGGCCATGGTCAGGAGTAGACCATAGTTGCCTTGTAGCGTGTAACAGCATCCATAAGAGAGGAGATGCTTGCGGGTGGCCTATCGTCGCCATGTTGAGGCAGTCAGGGATCAATGTGAAGCTAGTGGGGCATGAGACAGAAGAGGTCGGTGGCCTCGGTCTGGTATCGGATAAAGAACTGAAAGATCTATTCCGTCAAGCATACGTGGCATTCGTGCCGGGGACCGTACCTGCGCAATATACACTGACGATGATGGAAGCAGCAGCCAGTGGCACACCGATCATTGCCTGGGATAGTGGGTGCGGGCTAGGTGATGAGAATCTTGGCCTACATACTGTGAAGACATTGCAGGAAGCAGTAGCCGCAATCAAGTTAGCGATGGATGATGATCTGAATCGTGCCGGGTTGCACGGCCTGTCGGTGAATGCAGCCAAGAAACACTTTGACGAGAAAAAGGTTGTAAAGAAGTGGGGTGCGATGTTAGATTCGCTTTGCACGTGACAGGATGGCAGGCACCTCGTTGTCACAACCTCATTGGCCCTTCGGGGCCAGTGAGGATTTAACGAAAACGAAAATACGATGAAGATCTTTTGCGACTATCATCACGGCGGTCTCGCTCGCTCCATGTTTTATCTCTGGGGTAAGAGGCTGCACCACTCCATCAAATTCCCTTCTGTATCAATGGCCGAAAAGGTCGATCCTGTCGGTTCTACATGGGGCCGAATGGATGATACCTATCCCAAGACCATGGGCGGAATTGATCCTACCGAGTGGGAGAGATTCGGAGGGACGGTATCCTATGAAGAATTCATGGATACCGCATGGGACATCATCCTGTTCACCCGTACCGAGTCACAGGAGTTGATCAGGAACCTCGATCACCCGAACACGGCCAACACTGTTTGGATGGGTCAATCTGGTAATGAGAATATGCAATATGAATGGGGGAAGGTGTCCCATCTGTTGTCGTCAGACATGGATACCATGAGGAACAGCCCACCATGGACGCATAAACTCCTCGTAGGTCAAGAACTCGGATCTCACTACGGGAGGAATTTCCGTTTCCCGCTACAGAGAGAGTTGATCACCATCAATTGCTTCATCAATAACATCAGAGGTCAGGAGTCGGCACATCGATGGTCTGCGAATGATTGGGGAACGGGTTGCCCGCATTGTGGGGAGAGGCATAGTCCTAGTGACCATGTGAATCTTTGGGACCTATGGCGACAAACTGGTGATGTGCTGAGGGACACGCATCGGTTTGCCGTCTATGGGCATAGCAATGATGATCTATGTGGTGGAGTGAATCTCAGGGAATGCGATATGCCCGCCATTTATGACGAGGGAGCGTTAACCTGGCATGTGAAGGGGTTTGATGGGTGGGGCCATTCGATGTTGCAGAGCATAGCGTGTGGGCGTCCAGTAATCGTGGAAAAGAGGTTTTACAAGTACCGGACAGCCGGAAGGTATCTGATCCCAGGGACAACGTGCATCGAGGTAGATTATGACTCTGCCTCTGCCGTGAATCAGATTAGGGAAGTCACCGCAGATTGGGCGGCGATGGAGGAGATGTGCGACAGATGCTATAAGGTCGCCAAGGTGCTATTTAATTGGGCAGAAGAGGCCGCAAGAGTGCAGAGATGGTTAGACCGCACAATATAGAGGAACATTATGAGAAACACAGTCATCCCCACCGTAGAAGTCCCCTCCAATTTCAGACAATATCCGATCAGTCCATACACGGACAAAGCCGAGCTTGATATCACCACCACCCTCGCAATGGGGTTTGAGTGTCCAAGAGTGCTAGAGATCGGGACCAATCAAGGAATCACCACCACCAGGATTGCCGAAGTCGTCGGGCCGTTAGGTGGTCAGGTGTGGACAGTCGATGTCGGAGAGCATCCGATGGAGATGCCCCACCAACAGGTCGGGGAGTGTTATCCAGAGGGAGGGAGTGGATCTGCTATCCCGGAAGGATTCATTGATGATGAATGGGTGTGCCACTTCACGTTCAATCCAAATACAGAAAACATCGGAAGTGTTCTACTAGCACTCGATCCTTCCCCCTTCCACATCATCTTCCTTGATGGAGATCATGGATATGTCGGGACACGATCTGCATGGGAGGCTACACAGGGCCATCTGGCGGCAGGAGGGGTGATGCTGTTTCACGATGTATGGTGGGATCGGATGGACTTCCCTCAAGGGCCATCTGAGGTATTGGAAGAGATCGCCCAGCAGTCTGAGGATTATGCCACCACTATCAATATGACTCACATGGGAACGCTCGGCAGATATGTCGATAACATCAGAGGAGAAAAGACATGAATAGCATCAAGACACCGGAATGGATCAAGTCTGCACAACGTCTGATCGACAAATTGCGTGGAAAGGATAAGAATGATCAGAAGCCGAAGGAGGGGCCATACCCGTGGGAGGGTAAGGAGATCAGCAAGGTGGAGGGTGATCTATTGGTGATGGATTGGGCGGTCACGGTCCCCCTTGCCCATATGAATCTGAATGGTGACAATCTGACCTATGAATTCAGGGGAGATAGCCCAGAGAGTCGAGTATGGCCATCCACTCCGAATATCAGCAAAGAGCCCATTGCGTCGATTACATGGATCTCCGAATTGCAAGGCAAGTTTTATCAGGCAAGTGCTGAGTGGCATCCCGCGCATTGTCGGTTGCACACTCGTCATGTATTCACCAAAGGCTTCCAAGGTCTGTTGGAAGGGTGGGAGCCGAAGAGTGGGCATCGGTTTGATGTGGCGATAACGGGATTGAACCGGGTCGGTCAGTCTGGATTGTCGGTGAAGGAACGAAGCGATTTCATGCCGGTCTATTGGTAATGGAGAGACATGGGCAATCCGTCGTTCAAGATATCCATTGAACCTAGGCCAGATCATCTGGTGGAGGAGAAGCTGAGAGCCGACATCTCTCTATTGTTGAAGGATGCAGGATATACATTTGCTAGAGAGATGATCGGCACCAAGGATGATGACCGGGTGACGGTGTTCCGACATGAATGAGAGAGGGACAAAGATGCTCTTGTGGTGTGTCGAGAGGGTGGTGACCTGTGTGATCATGGTGGTCATGTGGCCCCTGATCATCTCAGGGAAGCTGCATGATGATAATGAGAGGAACAGAAGATGATGCCGACCCCGAGGATAACTGATCAGGACACAATCCCCTTCGGAAAGTTCAAAGGGCGATATCTCAGGGATCTACCCGACTGGTATTTGGTGTGGCTGTATGGTCAGGAGTGGTGCAAGAAGGATTATCCCGGCCTATTCGATTACATCGTGAGGAATGCAGATCTGCTACCGGATCTCGATTTGAGGCAGGAGGATAGATAGATGGGAATCAACGTACCACCACCACCAGTAATGTTTCAGCCAGGGCTGAATGTCGGGGATATCCATAGCAAGATCTATGGAGGGATCGAGCGAGAACACCCATGGCCACGAGAACCGATGGAGGAAGAGACACTCCATAAGAGAGGGTGCCGATATTCATACCCACCGACAGGAAGGGGTAAGTGATGAAGGTATGGGAACTAATCGAAAAGCTGAAAACGATGGATCAGAGATTGCCTGTGGTGGCTATGGCTGATGAGTTTTGCACCCTGCATGATATATCAGAGCCAAAGGTGGTGAAGATGGTGAAAGGCGATATGTTCATGTCGAATGATGGAGAGGATTGGGTGCAGGATGATGGACACTTATATGGACCAAACAAACAGGTTCACGTGGCCGAAACCATGCAAGCAGTTCGGATATATTAAACGAAACCAGGGAGGGGTGAGTGATGGATAGGCGATGGATGTTCAGAAGAGGATGTACCGCAAGCCACATCGACAAGAGATATGGGGCATACATTGGGCGGGAATTGTTTGGCGGTCATGGAGAGCACTACGGTTATCCTAGATATAGATTTGGCCTATACATCTGTTTTGGACATAACACTTGGTTTGCAGGGATGAGTAACGAGAAACGCCGGGTAAGGGATCAAATAGAAGCGCAAAATATAGAGAGGGGTGAGTGATGGGAGACATAACGAAAGTGTATGCATGTACGTTGACAGTATCTGACCATGGTACACCGATCAAGCCACAAGCAGATGGGATGATGCGGATCGTTGGGGGGGAACTTCGTTTTCAGCAGCGAGGTATTTGAGGATTGCATATTGACGCCGACCCAACTGGCGGATCTTGAATTCACGCCGCTAGTGGCAGAAGACTTGGGAAGAAACAAAGAAGCGATGAAGCTGTTTCAATCAAAGGTCAATGGGGTGGAAGTATGACCAGAATGGCATTCAGCGAGGAAGAGGAGAGATCCCGCATCACCTACGATCTGCCTAGTCGGATCATCATGGATGTGAGGAAGCACGGTAGTGTGGAGATCGTTACCCGTGGAAGGCATGAGAAATTCATTACTGACTTCTTCACCACGGAGAGGACAGGGGTTTTCCCTGGGACCATTCCTGATGATGGGATGATGCCATTGATCCATCAAGCCTATGGGATAATCCAAGCCTGTGAGAGCAGCAATGAGATCTTGCGCCGGAAAGCCCTCATTGCGAGAAAGCGGTTTCTCGTACAGTCGAGGATAACGATCAGGGATATGGTGTGTGCTGATCTCCATGCAGAATATGGGGCGTCGAGCTATCCCTATCAGGACACGGAGGATGCCCGACGCATGGGGCTAGGGGATTTGATCATCGAGATAGGGATAATGCAGAGGGTGGCGGTGAAGGTGGGTACTGACAACCTCTCAGTGGTCTATGACCCTGAATATCCGAATGCAGAGACATTATGGGAGTGTAGTGGTCTGAATCTATGGAAGATGACCAATCGAGAAGTGCTTGATCAGGAGATGAAATCTCAGATCGCGGCCTTCATGGGGTGGGATGGCCAGGAGCAGCCCTCAGTGGTCCCCTACCGACAGCACATGCAGGAGTCTAGCCTAGGGGGAGCCGTACGGTGGCCCTATGGGTGCAAGGTCGGATATCCGGGCGCACAGATGCTCTACGAATTGGGGTGGGAGGAAGATATCCCATGGAAGCCTGTCCAGATAGAACTGCAGACCTCATTGGATGCCAAGGCCTATGTCGATATGCGATTGGCGGGAAAAGAACTGACAGGCCAGGCGTTTATGACGATTCAGCCTGTTGAGAGGACAAGGAGAAACGAATTTAGTACACCTGACCTATGGAAGACGATGCTTGAGGCGGTGGATAGAGAGCCTGACTGCCCGCCTGTGTGGATTGTAGGTGCATCCGTGGATGAAGAGTCACGTGCGATGGAGATCGTTGATCCTGGGGCATTCTCGAACCGAACAGTGATATCGGTGTCGTGGCCTCTTGAGGAGTGGATAGAGTTGGTTCAGAGGAGTCACACGCACATGACTGCCAACAATGGGGGTCTATGGATAGGGGTGGCTAAGGAGTGCGGCTCATCTGATGGAGCGAGTGGTGAAGAACAGGGGGGACGTTTGATTTGCGTCGATGGTGGAAGATTCTGCGGTGATGATCTGTCGATGTGGTCGCCCAAAGCAGAGTGGTTTGATACCGACAGGAACGTGCTAGTGGTGTGAGGAACTGATTACATAAAGAGGAAGTGAAAGGGAACTGATGATGAGTGTTGATAATCAAGGGGATATGACGGGTAAAGTTAGCCGGAAAAACCTTGAAAAAAACTCCCAAAAAAGCTGCGGCATTGACCGCCATGACACATCCATAGGTTCTTCCCGAAGGTGTAGGGTAGTCTTTCTGTATCGTGT